>Ga0209480_10002160_pt1 | contig 13723 bp, 10 predicted proteins | sample JI61114C2DNA_FD_187501 | JGI IMG/M metagenome (GOLD analysis project Ga0209480, IMG submission 187501) | Wastewater effluent complex algal communities from Wisconsin, to seasonally profile nutrient transformation and Carbon sequestration -... | ecosystem: Engineered > WWTP > Effluent > Algae...
TTTTGTAAAATATATCCGGATGTGCTCTGCGGGGATAATGATTGGGTGAACCTGATGCATGCAGATGGGGCAGGGACCAAGAGTATTCTCGCCTATTTATACTGGAAAGAAACAGGGGATGTGTCGGTATGGAAGGGTATTGCGCAAGACGCGATCGTGATGAACCTGGACGACCTGCTCTGTGTGGGTATCTATGATCAATTGCTTTTTTCGTCCACCATCGACCGCAATAAGAATGTAATTCCTGCAGCAGTGCTGGAAGCCGTGATCAATGGCACCCAGTCTTTCTTTGATACTATGAAAGGTTTTGGAGTGAACATCACGTTTATGGGAGGAGAGACCGCCGATGTGGGTGATGTGGTACGTAGTATCGCAGTGAATGGTACCATGGCCGCCCGCTGGCCCAAGAGCAAACTGATTACGAATGAAAAGATCGGGCCCGGGGATGTGATCGTAGGACTGGCTGGTTTTGGGAAAGCCAATTACGAAACGGAGTATAATAGCGGACTCGCCAGCAACGGACTTACCAGTGCCCGGCATGATGTGTTGCATAAAACCTACGGTGCGCGTTTCCCGGAGAGTTATGATACTTCCCTGGATGAATCCGTAGTGTATATCGGCCCTCACCGTATGACGGATGAAGTGAAGGACGGAGATACCGCTTATGAAGTTGGGAAGCTCCTGTTATCACCCACCCGGACATTCGCACCGGTCATGAAAGCCCTGCTGGAAAATCATTTTGAAGCCATTCACGGACTGATCCATTGCAGCGGCGGCGGACAGACCAAGTGCATGAAATATATTCCGGAGAATGTCCGGATTATTAAGGACAACCTGTTTACTCCTCCTGTTATCTTCAACATCATCCAGGCCGCCAGCAAATCGGATGACCGGGAAATGTACCAGGTCTTTAATATGGGGACAAGACTTGAGATCTATACCAATGTAAAAGACGCGGATGCGATCATCAGCGTCTCCAAAAGTTTTGGCGTGGATGCACAAGTGATTGGCCGGGTGGAAGCGAGTGAGAAGAAGGAACTCCATATCCTTACTCCCAATGGACAACTCGTCTATTAAAGATTTTGCTTAGTTCATTACCTTCATTCAGATAATCCGCGGTTATTGCTGTGGTACCAATCTGACCAGGAAATTTACGGTTTTAACTGTTGTTTTAATATTGTCTTTGGTATAAAACAATTTAATAGCGAATTGATCCTGAACAGTATTGGACTGAATTTCTATTTTCCCATTTTCAATTTTCAGCATATTCCCGTTTCCTGATTCAGCTGTTATATATTTCAGATCATTTACGGATGTTTCCAGTAACAATGTATTGGTCATTCCAATATAAATGGTGCCAGGATCCAATTTTAAAAGGTTTCCATTAGCAAGCCGGGGAGAAGTGATGTTTGTCAATCTGATTGAGGGAATGACTGGCGGGTAATTGGGCCTGTCGGGCTCACTTGTCACTTCAAATGTCATAGGTTGTTCTCTATAGCTGCTTACCTTGGTGCCTTCCCGGGTGGCAGGTATCCAACGGGGACCATTCTTTATCACTCGGATGGCTTCTTCTTCCATCCCATATCCAAAATGGGTCAAAGCAGTTATATCGGAGAGGGTCCCATCCGGGTGTACAATAAACCGGATTCTTGTTTTGTATATACCTTCAGGAGCGCCGTTATTTACCGGTACCGTGGAATTGGCATTGACAATAAGATATTTTTTCCAGGCTGAATCACCACCGGGAAAAGTTGGGATGCTGGGATCTGAGTAGCCAACGACTACTCCTTCATTCAGCTCTGTACCTTGTCCGGCATTTAACTTGCTTTCTTTTTTTGGGCCATTATCTACTACAAAAGTGATAGGTTGTTTCCGGTAGGCCACTATCTTACGGCCATTTTGAATGGCTGGTAACCATTTGGGCCCTTTTTTAATTGCCCTTATTGCTTCCGTCTCCATGCCGTAGCCATGGTTAGTCAATGCACGTACATCACTCACTGTACCGTCCAGGTTTACTACAAACTGAATAATCACGGTATAATTGCCTGCAGGTGCTTTTTGTTTTTCCGGGATACTCGCATCCAGGTTTCTTTCCAGGTATCTGCGCCAGGCACTTGAACCGCCGGGGAAGGAAGCTTCGATTTCTACTTTGTCAAAGATTTTATCTGCCTCAGGTTTATCTGCTTCTTTTAATTCAAATTCAGTATCCGTGATTTTGCCATTGTGAATGATCATGACCCCGGCCCTGGCCTCCGGACCATACAACTCGATCGCTTTTCTGTCATCCGGACTGTAGTATTCAAAACTGTCACAAAGAATGGTTTTTTTGGCGTACTCATTTTGGAAAACCCTTTTGCCATTCATAAAAACGATGGCTTCAGGTAAATTTTCTTTCTGACCTTTTGATGGAATACTCTTGAAAATAATACTGTCACTTACTATGACCATTTTGTCAAACGTGGCTATTTTTTGGGTTGGTTTAATGGTTGTGTCTGCACTGATTTTCTGTTCCGGAGCTGGCGTCAATGTGGCCTCTTTTTTAATTTCTTTGTACGAGAACGCAAACAGGAAAATACTCAGAATGGTCAATGGCAGCACCATCAGCTTCCGCAGGTACTGGTGACTTGTTTTTTGTGGTGAAGTAATCATGGCTATACGTCGTTTTATTTGGTTATGGAAAAACGGGTGTACGAGTTTTTGGTTGGTGTTAAGTACCTGCATCAGCAGAAGCTCAGCATAGTCCCAGCGGTTGTTTTCAGTTACAGCAAACTGGTCGGCAAGAAATTCATGGATGGCCTTGGTTTCACGTTTCATCAGATGGAAGAAAGGATTGAACCAACCGGCTACCGTTAAGAGTTCCAGGAAAATGATATCGAGACTGTGCTTTTGCTCAATGTGAAAGAGTTCGTGCCGGAAGATCTGTTCGCCTTTTTCGGAGTTGAGCTCGATCTTCCGGTTCCAGAACAACCAGCGGAAGAAAGAGAAAGGGGTGCCGGGTTCATCGGTATTCAGGAAATGGATATTTTCAATTTTCTCCACGGGATGGCGGCGGATAATACGGCGGATTTTCAGTAAAGAGAAAATGATTCGTAGTAGTACCAGTATCGCAATCGTGATATACAACAGTTGAAAGATATGTGTTGTGGTGAACCAGCTTGCTTTTTCCGGGACACCGGCATAGATCGTAACCGCTTCATCGGTTTCAGTGGTCGCGAATACACGCAGCGTGTTGTACACAATAGAGGATTCGGTTTGTGCCTCACTGAAGTAGACGGGGATATTCAGCAGGGGGATCAGTACGCTTAACATGGCCGCTGCCAGCAGGTAAAACCGGTTGTAGCGGTGGAATTTTTTATTCCGAAGTACAAAATGATAATAGCTGTATAAGAGACCGGAGACAATGATCACCTGGATCCCGTAATTGAGCAATGGATTCATTTGGACTGGTTTTGCTGTTTTTTAATTTGTTTGAGCAACTGCTCCAGCTCATCCACCGAAATATTGTTTTCCTTCACGAGGTAAGAGACCACATTGCTGAAGGATCCCTCGAAATAGTTTTTCGCCAGTTGTTTAATACTCTTGCCTGAATAGTCTTCTTTGGAGATCAGGGGAGAATACCGGTGCTGACGGCCCAATACTTCCACGGCCACAAATTCTTTTTCCACCAGGATCTTCAGCAGGGTGGCCACGGTATTCTGGTGAGGTTTGGGAACGGGCATCTCATCCACGATCTCCCGTAGAAAGGCCTGCTCCAGTTTCCATAACACCTGCATAATCTGTTCTTCTGCCTTGGTTAGTGCTTTCATATTTCTAAATTGATGAAGTGAAGCTAAAACTAATTTTTTAGTTAAACAACTAAAAGTTTAGTTAAAGTAAAATTTTGTGCTTTTTAAGGCTGAGTTTGCTTTATTTTGCAGGAAACCCATTTGCAGATGTCTGAGCCAATCATAGAACTGAAGAACGCCAATATATACCAGGGAAGTAACCTGATCTTGCAGGAGGTAAACCTCACTGTAAACAAAGGGGAATTTGTGTACCTGGTTGGAAAGACCGGTACAGGCAAATCGAGTTTGCTGAAAACCCTGTATGGTGAACTGGAACTGAAGGAAGGAGAGGGTACGGTGGCCGGTTTCAACCTGAAAGGGCTGGACTGGAAAAAAGTGCCTTACCTGCGCCGGACGCTTGGTGTGGTTTTCCAGGATTTCCAATTACTTACTGACCGGAATGTAAATGATAATCTGAAGTTCGTGCTCCGGGCTACAGGCTGGACGGATGAGAAACTCATGAATGAAAAAATCGCGGATGTACTCGATAAAGTAGGCCTGAAATCGAAAGGCTTCAAAATGCCTTTTGAACTGAGTGGTGGCGAACAACAACGTATTGATATCGCCCGGGCACTGCTCAATTCTCCCAAACTGATCCTGGCGGATGAACCTACCGGTAACCTGGATCCGGAGACATCGGATGAGATCATGCACCTGATTTTCCAGATCGCGAAGGATTATAATACTGCCGTGGTGATGGCTTCACACGATTATATCGTGGTGCAGAAATTCCCGGCCCGGATGATCCGTACCGAACGGGGACGGGTGCTCGACAATGCTACCATAAGTATCGACTAAGCAATCGGGCATGCGTGGCGTTATCTCCGGATCCTTCCAGCAGATTTTTCCGTAAGCGGATCTCTTCTTCCGAAAATGGCTGATGATGTAATTGCATGACGATAGCGGCAATGGCATGGGCATTTGCCCCTATATGACAGGCGGGTTCCAGTCCGGTACCTTTCACCATGGCTTCATTTACCACACAGTGTCTTCCTTCAAATAAGGCATGCAGCAGTTTTACTTTGATCCCCGTTTCACTGAAAGAGGGTAGTATATTGATATGCGCGAGCCGCACGAGGTCATTCAACTCTGTATCAGATGGATTGGCCACCAAACAGGTATGCTGACAGAGATGGGCCAGTTTGTCGAGCCGGCGGGAAGGATTTTTTCCTGCAATTACCAAGGGTACCTTGATTTTAAAAAACACTTCATTCAGCAGCCAGATAGCCGCCTTTTCATTCTCTGCCACACCGAGGTTGCCATGATAGAGACAAAAAGTGCCCATGCCTTCGAGACAGCGGATCTCGTGGTAAGGCGTAAAGACTGGAAGGAAAAATGTATGGGTCAGCCCGTATGCCTCCCGGAAAAAATTTTCCTCCCGCTGAGTGATACAGGCGTATTGTATATCCTTCGGCAGATTCCGTTCATACTTTGCGAGAAGGCCGCTTTCAAAACGGTAATAGATTTTCCGAAACAGGTTTCTTGTACTTGATGCGAGGTGCTTATAGTAAGCGGATTCATTATTATGCAACCGGACGACGATCTTACGGTTTTCTTTATTCAATAAAGGCAGTATGCCGGTACAATGCACGCCTTCGATCAGAATGGGGTGATTATCCTTATTTAAATTATTGGCCAGCTCAATATTGATTCTGGAAGAAACAATATAGGGAAGCCTGAATGAAAAACCCTTGAAGCCTGTTTTACGTTCGTATACATGAATAGTGGCGCAATATTGGTTCAGCTCTGTAGGATTACCCCGTTGGTTATATGAAAAATAATGGAGATGAATCTGAACACCGGCCTCGCTGAGTGCTTTGATCCGGAAAAACATATCAATCGCACCTCCATAATCTGCGGGCCAGGGGGTATCGAGACAAACGATATGTAGGGGCTTTGTCAAGCTTCAAAAAGAGTTTGATAAAATGCAATTAGTTTTTTTTCTTCTTCCTGCCAGTTTAGCGATTCCCTGGCTTTCAGGCAGTTCTGACGAAGCCTTTCATATAGAACAGTATCATCCAGTAAATTGTTGAGTGCGGCCGCAATTCTTTTGGGTGCCAGGTCGCTGATCAGTACCGCCACTTCCCATTTTTTATTCAGTTTCCGGTATTCCGGGTAATCCACGGTTAGCTGCGGCAGACCGGCATGAATATAGTCGAAGAATTTATTTGGCAGGGCCAGGTATTGGTTCAGCCCTTCCTTTTCAGGAACGGCTACTCCGATATAGGCAGTTTTGGCAATAGCCAGCAGGGCTTCGGGGGACAGCATACCGGTAAGTTCCACCTTATCCTGCAATTTAAAATCGATGATGAGTTTCTTAAGATGATCCATAAAATTGCCATCACCACAGATCAGCAGTTTCGCATTGACCCATTGCATGGCGGGAACCAGGTATTCAAAACCGCGGGCTTCATTGACGGCCCCCACATAGACGATGATTTTTTCAGCGGATACGGGATTGACCTCCATTTGTAAAACAGGTACATTCCGGATGGCCCGGTATTCAACTTTATAGCGCCGGTGAAATTCTTCGGCAATACTTTCGCTGACGGTATAGCCCCACTTAAATTTCGGGACGGCTTTTTGTTCCACACCCAGCCAGAACTGGTGTATATAGGGGCGGCTGATCACTTCTTTCAGTTCGGTAAAGAGTTCGTGCGCATCATACACTCTGCGAATTTTTTTTAGCCGGGATATATACAGACAGGGGAGGATGCTGTCCAGGTCAATCGCACAGACCGCATCCATTTTTTTAAACAACAGGTAAAAGAACAAACGGATATTATATTCGATATAAAATCGTTTGCCCCGGTCAAACCAGCAGGAGAGACGATGTTGGGTGAAGTTTTTTTCCCGGAGGGGAAGGGAGTGTTTACGTTTGCGTCCTACGAGTACTACGTCATATCCGGCAGCCGCCAGTGATCCGCAGATTCGGTGCATCCGCTGATCATAGGTAAGGTCATTGGTCACGGTGAAGTACAGTCGTTTCAAATCCGGGGGTTATGGTACAAAAAAAGGTTTTGCAAATATGCAAAACCTTACGCACTTATCGGATGATTATCCGGATTAGCCCATATTCATGCCTTCCGTACCGTTTTCCTGGTTTTTATTGTTTTTCCGTTTGAACAGGTTCGGATCGAATTTTCCAAAACGCCAGTTGAAGTTCAGGCGCAGCAATTGCGGGTCGCGGCGACGGAACACTTCCTGGGTGAAATAGGCGGATTGGGAGAAGATATTCTGCCGGCGGGTCCGGAAGATATCATTCACATTTAAGGAAAGCGAAGCCTGCCTGTTTTTCAGGAATTCATACCGGAGACCGCCATCCACATAATAGTTGGCTTTTACATAACCTTGGGAGGCACTGGCCTGGCCAAACATACCACCACCACCGCCACCAAACATACCACCACCACGGCCACCACCGCCACCACCACTTCCGCCCGGAGGCAGGATAGTTTTGGAGTTGAATTCACCCGAGAGCTGGATACTGAAATTCTTTGGCAGTTTGAACGTATTATTCAGCTTAATGAACCAGCTGGCAAAAGGGTCCTGTTCCGGCTGGCCTGGTATATTCAGCTTGATCTTGGATGTAAACAGGCTTAAGTTAGTCGTCAGATCCCACCATTTCACCATTTTGTTTCTGGATACAAGTTCAAGGCCGGTAACATAACTGCTGCTGGCATTGATATAGGTATTGATCAGCACTTCCTTCCCACTGGTATTGGTCTCTTTATCCTGGTAGCGGGTGATCAGGTCGTTGGTATTTTTAAAATATGCGGAAGCAATAAAGTTGTCTTTGTTTTTAAACGTCTTTTGATAAGACAATTCAAGTGAGTTGGTAAACTCCGGGCTCAGACCCGGATTACCCCGGCTGATATTCAGGGAGTCTGAATAATCCGTATAGGGATAGAGCTGGAAGAAATTAGGCCGGTTGATTTTCCGGGAATAGTTCAACTGCAGGTCCTGATCGTTTTTCAATTTCTGGTTCAGGAAGATGCTCGGAAACAAGCTGACCGGAAACTGGATACTGAAGCTTTGTCCTTTATCGGGCAGATTACCCACATAATCGGAACTCTCTACACGTAAACCCAGCTGATAACCGAAATTCTTGTACTGGTTGGAGTATGTGGCATAAGCCGCATATACATTGTCTGTGCTGTTATAATTCACAGATTGGTCAGGTACTAAAGTCAGACTACCGCCTGCACCCACGATATAAAAGTTGTTCTTATTATCCACTTTTCGAAACTGGGCTCTTAAGCCGGCTTCCAGTTTTGATTTTTCCGTAAGTGGCTTTGTATAATCGGTTTGTACCACGATATTTTCATTGCTGCCACTGCCGTCCTGCCGCTGATTGAAAGTGCTGACTAAACTGCTGAAATAGTCACTGTAATAATTCGTATTGACCAGGTTCAGGTTATCGTTTTTACTCCGGTTGTAATTAATATCAGCCGTCCATTCTTCCCCTTGTTTGGGGAAGAGGTGTTTGAAGCTGATCATGGCACCGGTATTGTTGAACCGGCTGTTGCTGTTGGAAGACCGGTCACTGTAAGATGATTTAATGACAGGGTAGAGGGAGTCAATTTCAATATCACTGGCCGAGTAAGGTTTGAAACGGCCCTGGGCCCTGTTACCGGCAATAGACAGCGTATTCCGGTTGTCGAGGAAAAAGTCGAAACCACCACGGAAAAACATAAACTGTCCTTTTGAAACGCTTTCGTCGATCTGTTGAAGGGCTGTATTGGGAGTGCCGATCAGGGTGGTACGATCCGTGGTACCGTTGCTGATTGATTTCCGTTGGTTCAGGTTGGCATTCAGGAAGAAATTCACCTTGTCCTTCCGGATATTGATATCGCCACCCAGTCCGATACGACCTCTTGAATCCACGTTGGAACGGAGACTACCGCTGTAGCCTACCCGCTTATTTTTCTTCAATACCACATTGAGAATACCGGCTGTTCCGCCGGACGCATCAAATTTAGCGGATGGATTGGTGATGATTTCCACGCTTTCGATCGCATCGGCAGGAATCTGGTCGAGGCTGAGGTTAGTAGGACGGCCATCCACAAAGATCTGCGGGGAATTATTCCGCATCGTTACATTTCCATCAATATCCACACTGATCGAGGGCACATTCCGCATCACATCCACTGCTGTTCCGCCGGCAGAAACGAGATTCTTATCTACATTAAAAACTTTGCGGTCAATTCCCAGTCTTAAACCTGGATTAGTAGCGGTTACAGTAACATTATCGAGTGTTTTTTCTTCCACATCTATTTTGATATTGCCAAGGTCCTTGTCCAGGGCGGCCATCATCGCGGCCATATCTCCACCGGGCTTGATGCCAAAGGATACGTTTTGTTCATAGGGTTTAAAACCTACGATGCTTACCTGTAATTTGTATTGACCGAAAGCCGGCACATTTTCAAGCCGGAAATCACCATGATTATCGGTCAGCATACCGGCAACCACCACCTCTTTTCTTTTTTTTGTGGCGGAATCTAAGCGGTTCTGGATTAATTGTACAGAAGCGTATTCGATGGGTTTAGTGGTTTTAGCATCCACCAGTTTTCCGTAAAAAGATCCGTTGACCTGGGGTCTGCCTTGTCCGGGACGGGAATTGGCTCCCCCAGGCATCTGGGCGTTTGCAACGTAAGTAGTTAAAAATGAAGACAGTACGATTATGAAATTTCTCATTAATGCGATTTGAATGTTAGACGTTTAATGGTTACTGAACTTGCACGATGTAGCCGATAAGTTGATGAGCGGCTTAATGACAACCACCAGTGGAAATAGTTCGGTTGGAGGGGGGGGTAGCCGATTTAACGGGTCAGTTCAGTGATGAATACCTGTACCAAACCGATGATAAGCCCGATTACAGCGCCGATAATCTCGACAAACCGGAATTCCTTCGACATAATCTGGTATAAGATTTCTTCCAATTTATCGGATGAAAAACCGGAGACTTTCTGAATCACGATATGTTCCAGGTCCAGTTCTGTTTTCAGGTTGGCGGCGTATTGTTTCATTACTGCCGGAAAAAGGGTTTCGATCTCCTGCATAAATGCCCCTTTCAGTTTGCCAATGGTTTTATCGCCGATGAACATGCTGATCATGGGCATTTCGGTACTCAGCCGGTGGCGCAAAAACTCATCCACATGGTTTTCGATCATGGGCATGATTTTTTTGAGGTTATCCGGACTGCTGATTTTTTCTTCAATATCATTGAAGGAGAGAAATTCATTACTGACCAGTTTGCCCAGTTTTTCAGCAAACTGTTGTTGTCTTTTCGGGAAAATGCCCTGTATGGTGAATCCCAGGAATTTTTTGGGTTCCCGGGGATGGAAAAGCATTTTTATTGCAATCCAGTTGGTAACCCACCCGATAAAGGCGGAAATCAAGGGAATCAGTATCAGCCAATAGTTCATAAAAAGGTATAAAATGAGACCCCGTTTCAATCGAAACGGGGTCTTGGATGGGGTGGCTAACCGGGTTCGAACCGGCGACCCTCAGAACCACAATCTGATGCTCTAACCAACTGAGCTATAACCACCATATTTGGGCTGCAAAAATAGGAAAAATGCGTTTTTGTAAAAAATAAAAGAACGTAAACTTTCCATAAATCAATGGAATAACGAATGTTTACGTACAAAGGCTTGAACCATTCATCAAAAAGGCTTGTTAAAAGCCTGTAAAGACAAGAAAAGCAGGGTTTTTGCGTTATTTTTGGTTTTATGTCCAATATAATTAAATACCTGACAAATATGAAGAGACTTCCCCTGGTTTTGCTGTTGTTGGTTGCGGCCTCTTTCCTGGCGTTCAAGTCGATGGGAAAGACGGTCAGTAGTGCTCCTCCTCCCGGAAACTATGAAAAGATCATGAAACTGGTTGGTCAGATGTTGTCTGAAGGTCATTACAGTCCACAGGCCATCAATGATGCGTTTTCGAAGAAAGTATTCAAGAAATTCATTGGCGAACTGGATCCGGATAAGAACATCCTCCAGCAGTCCGATCTGGATGCCCTGAAGAAATATGAAACCCGGGTGGACGATGAAGTGAACGGGGCCGTTGTGGAATTTCCGCTGGCAGCCGGGAAATTATTCAATGTACGGGTGGAACAGGCATCCGTGATGATCAATGATATTCTGGCCAAACCCTTTGATTTCACGGTGGATGAGGAAGTGATGCTGGATGCCGATAAACTGGATTTTACCAGCAATGCCACAGCGCAGAAAGAAAGATGGAGAACCAAGCTGAAATTCATGACCCTGGAACGTTATGCAGATCTGCTGGATATACGGGAAAAAAATAAGGGAAAGGAAGGATTTGTAGCTAAAACCGATGAAGAGCTGGAAAAAGAGGCGCGTGAGCGGGTAAAGCGGATCATGGACCGCACGTTTGAGCGGTATCGTTTTAAGTTCAGTGATGATGACAAATTCAATCTGTATGTGAATAATATCACCACAACGATGGATCCGCATACGGAGTTCTTCCCGCCGGTGGACAAACGTTATTTTGATGAGGAAATGAGCGGTAGTTTTTTTGGGATTGGTGCATCATTACAGTATGACGACGGCAATATCAAAATCAGCAGTATCCTGACCGGCAGTCCGGCTTACAAATCCGGAGAGTTACAGGTGGGTGATATTATACAGAAAGTAGCCCAGGGTAAAGAGGAGCCGGTGGACCTGACCGGATTCCTGGTAACCGATGCGGTGAAAGTAATTCGTGGTAAAAAAGGAACGGAAGTAAGGCTTACGTTGAAAAGAATGGATGGCTCTATTAAAATTGTTTCACTGATCCGTGATAAAATTGTACAGGATGAGACCTTTGCCCGTAGTGCGGTGGTACAGGAAGGGACTGCGAAAATCGGTTACATTTATCTGCCTGAATTTTATGCCAATTTTGAAGATCCCAATGGTGCCCGTAGTTATAAGGATGTAGAGAAAGAAGTAATAAAGCTGAAAGAGGAGAAAGTAGATGGGATAGTGATTGATTTGCGTAACAATGGCGGAGGTTCTCTGTATGATGTGGTACAGATGGCCGGTCTCTTTATTGAAGATGGCCCGATTGTACAGGTGAAAGACCGGGAAAATAAACCCAGTGTTTTGAAAGATAAGGATCGCGGTGTTTTATATACAGGCCCCCTGGCGGTGATGGTAAATGAATTCAGTGCATCCGCTTCTGAAATCTTTGCCGCTGCCATACAGGATTACAACCGCGGGGTGGTAATCGGCAGTACCTCCACATATGGTAAAGGAACTGTTCAGCGCAATATTGGCCTTGATCCGGAGAATGGGTATTCCATGTCCAACTCTGATCTGGGTACGGTCAAACTCACACTGCAGAAATTTTACCGGATCAATGGCGGATCCACTCAGCTGAAGGGGGTGAATTCAGATATTGTATTGCCCGATAACCTGGAATACCTGAAAGTCCGCGAAAAGGACAGTGAAGATGCATTGCCCTGGGATGAGATCACCAAAGCCGGCTACAATAACTGGAAACCCGGTTATGACCTTGACGTGATCAAACAGCTCAGCAAACAACGCCTGGAAGGGGATCCGACATTCCGGCTGATTGCCGAATCCACTGACTGGTTATCCAAACAGAGTGAAAAGAAGTATTCACTGCAGCTGGAGAAATACCGTAAAGAGCAGGATAAGGTGAAAGCCACCGTAAAACAACTGGAGTCCTTACTGAAGCTTAAAAATCAGCTCAACGTGAGTGCCTTATCAACGGAATTAAATCGGTGGGCAGAAGATAAAACCAAGCAGGAACGTTTCCAGTTATGGCTGAAGAGTTTGCAGAAAGACATTTACCTTGACCAGGCGGTAAAAGTCATGAATGATATCATCAGCCAGCAAAACCTGGTTAAAGCTAAAACTGAGGAGCCACTAAAAAAGGCTTTTTAAAGCGTAGTTAAAAGATATTGACGGGCGTATTTGAACTGGACAATCCTAAAGCAGGAGAAACCAGCAAATACGCCCGTTTTTGTTGGATCAGACTGATTAAATTATAGATACCGTTCGTTGAGTATGTTGAGATGGTGTTGTGCATGACCTGCCAGCATATAGCCGATACCAAGTACATATACCGGCCAGCCACTGGCGGTACCCGTTGCCTCCAGTTGTTTTTCGTTAAAAGAAGCAAACATGATTTCATTGGCGCGCCGGATAGCCCGGAACTCCTCGGTCATTTCACTCCATTTCCGGTTAGTGCATTGGGCATTATCTGCGTATTGGTTTTCATCAAAGCCAGGTAACGGTTGTTGTTCCCCTCTGGCAATACAAAGTGCCCGGTAAGCAAAAACCCGCTCCGCATCCATAATATGTTGCAACACTTCCCGGATAGTCCATTTATCCGGACCATAACGGAAATCCCTTTTTTCAACCGGGAGATCATGCAGAAAAGCAGTAAAAGTTATGGCCTGTTTACTCAGTATTTCATTAAGCTCATCTCCCTCCACCTGGTTGATATACTTATGGTAAAAAACAGGTACCCGGTTCATATCTGGACGTGGCATATAAAGACTGTTTTAAGGTTTAACTGTTCAACGGGGCTCCGACCGCTATATCACAACGATGACCCGGCTGACCATGTGCAGGATTCAAACCTGCTGCACTGTTTGTTGTGGCTTTTCTTGGCAACAGTTCATTGGCTGGTGTAGCCGGAGCCGGTGTGGCCTGAATAGGAGTTATAGCTGGAGTTGGTGCAGGCTGTGCAGCCGGACTATTTAAAGGAGCACCGACTGCTATATCACAACGATGTCCAGGTTGTCCGTGTGCGGGGTTAAGCGCGGTACTTGTTGATGCCGGAGCAGGAGCTGGGTTGACCGTCCCGTTTGCCGGCATGGGTTGCGACTGGGCTGGGGCTGTTGTATTACTTGAAGCCGGTAC
>Ga0209480_10002161_pt1 | contig 13718 bp, 7 predicted proteins | sample JI61114C2DNA_FD_187501 | JGI IMG/M metagenome (GOLD analysis project Ga0209480, IMG submission 187501) | Wastewater effluent complex algal communities from Wisconsin, to seasonally profile nutrient transformation and Carbon sequestration -... | ecosystem: Engineered > WWTP > Effluent > Algae...
ACCTTCCCATTCCACCCTCATGAACACCAAAACCACACTGCTTGCCGGCCTCTTCGCCGCTGGCCTGTGCATCTCCGCCTCTGCGGAAGTGCGCATTTGGACAAACGCCCAGGGGCGCCAAGTCAGCGCCACGTTTGTCAGAATCGATGGCGAGTCCATCATCCTGAAAACTGCCGATGGAGTCGATCACTCCTTCCCGATGGCAGTCCTTTCACCTGAAGATCAGGCCTACGCCAAGGCTGCCAAGGCTGAGCCTGCTCCCGCTGCCTCCGCCAACATGTCCGCCCCCGAGGCTGCTAAAATCGTGGATGGTCTAGTTTTTAATGGCATCATGCGAGGCAACGATGAACGCATTAAAAGCGGACGTGCTCCCTTGAAAGGATTCAACCCGAGGGCAACTGACGACCACTTTGTCCGCCGCGTTTATCTAGATATCGCCGGACGCATTCCGAACTTCGAGGAGGCTTCCAGCTTCATCAAGAGTTCTGATCGCAATAAACGTGCCAAACTGGTGGACTTGTTGCTGGAAACCGATGGTGCCAAGACACACCTTTATAATTACTTCGCGGAGATGCTTCGCGTGAAGGACAACTTCGAGCAGGACAACGTCCGTGGCACACCCTACATTGGTTGGCTAAAGGAGCAGATCGCCAAAAACCGTCCCTGGAACGAGATGGTTTATGACATGATCACCGCCACTGGCAAAATGTGGGACAAAAAGCCTGACGGCACTTATAATGGCGCTGCTGGCTACCTTCTCCGTGACAGCGGCATGCCCTTGGACAATTTGGCAAACACCCTGACGGTATTCATTGGTACCGACGTGGCCTGCGCCCAGTGCCACGACCATCCTTTCGCTGACTGGACCCAGCGCCATTTTTATGAGATGGCCGCGTTTTTCGGTGCCACTACCACCCGCCTTGGCGGACGTGACTTTGCCAATGGAGATCGCGGTAAAGTGCTCATGGACGAAATCGAGAAGATGGTCGCAGCCAACCCAGACCTTGACATTCGCCGTCTGCGCAATGGCATCCAAAACTACATTGGTGCTAACCGTGCTGCTGTAAAGGACCGCGGTGCTAGCACACTGAAGCTTCCTCATGATTATAAATACAAGGACGGTGCGCCTGGAGAAATGGTTTCGCCAAAGTTCGTGACGTGGGCTTCGACTGATACCGAGAACCCTGCCTATAAGGAGTCAGCAGATGAAAACATCCGCACGCAGTTTGCCAAATGGATGACACATTCGCAGAATCCTCGTTTTGCCATGACTATTGCTAACCGGCTATGGAAACGCGCATTTGGTGCAGGTGTTAACGAACCTGTGACGAACATCGACGATCCAGACGACTCCACTAACCCTGAACTTCTGAAGCATTTGGCTTCCGAAATGGTTCGTGTGAAGTTCAATCTCAAGGAGTTTATGCGTATTGTGTACAACACACAAGCCTATCAAGCCGAGGTCACCTCGGAGAACATTCCGATGGGAGATAAATACTACTTCCAGGGACCAATGCTTCGCCGTATGACCGCTGAACAGGCTTGGGACAGCTACATGACCTTGGTGCTTGGCAAGCCAGATGTCTACAAGGCACCTCTCCAGGATCTCTATGCTAAGTCGATTGACCTCAATCTGGACACAGTAGACGCCCAAACCGTCCTCATCAAATATGATGCCTACCGCAAAATGGCAGAAAAAGAACGCGCTCTTATGGGTGGCGGTCTGGATGATGTCGAAGGGGGCATGATGATGGAAAACAAAACCTCCCGTAGTACTAAAAAGGAAGAGTCTGCTTCTGCCATGGATGGCCCCGGCAAAATCATTTCTTACGAAGGTCTCAAACTGATGCGTGCATCGGAACTTCCTCAGCCTGCTCCTGGTGGTCACTTCCTCACAGACTTTGGCCAGAGCCCCCGTAACCTCATTGATGGAAGCACCAAAATCGGCAACGTGCCCCAGGTGCTCATGATGATGAACGGCAAAGCGCAAAAGATGCTGACTAGCGATGAATCTCCCATCCTGCGCACCATTGAGAAAGTGCGTGACCCATCTGAGAAGGTGGATGCAATGTTCCTCTCCATCCTGAATCGTAAACCTTCAGTCAACGAAAAAGACATTGCCAAGCGTGTCCTCGGCCAGGGTGAAGGCTATGCCAATATGATCTGGGCTCTGATCAACACCCGCGAATTCATGTTCATCCAGTAATCAACTCAACAGACCGAACCAAAATCTCAGCTCAATACATCTATGAAAACCGAACTCCTCCGCCTGAACGACGCCAGCCGTCGCCAATTCATGCTCAACGCCGCCAAGACCACCCTTGGCGTCAGCGTCCTCTCCGGCCTTGGTGCCAAAATGGCTGCTGCTGATGCAGTCTCGAAGTCCGGCCCCGGCACCCCCGGTTTCGGCAAAGCCAAACGCGTCATCTATCTCTGGATGGGCGGCGGCATGACCCACATCGACACCTTTGACCCGAAAGAAGGCCCGACAAAGGGTTTTGGCACAGCGGCCAAAGCCAAGGGCGATAACATCGTCTCTCTTGGTGGCTATCTGCCGAAACTGGCGGAAAACGCTGACAAGCTCGCCATCATCCGTTCCATGTCTTCCAAAACAGGCGTTCATGAAGCCGGCACCTATATTATGAAGACTGGTTATGAGCCCCGTGGCACCATCGTCCACCCAGCCATGGGTGCCTGGGCCTCTCACTTTCTGGGCCGAATCAAAGATAAGACCCTCCCGGATAGTGTCATCGTCAACAGCGGCAGCGCTTACCCTGGTTCAGGATTCTTCCCACCCGCCACTTCTCCCGTGCCGATCTCCAATCCCGAGACTGGTCTTCAAAACATTGCCCCGACTGCGAGTGAAACACAGTTTAAAAAACGTGTCTCCCTCATGGACGAGTTCGACACAAATTTCCGTAAGAAGTTCCAGACCGAAGATGTCAAAGCCTACACTGAGTTCTACGACGAAACCCTCAAGCTCATGAAAAGCGAAGACCTCAAAGCCTTCGACCTGAGCATGGAAGACGCTGCGACTCGCGAAAAGTATGGCCGCAACAACTTCGGCCAGGGCTGCCTCCTCGCTCGTCGCCTTGTCGAAAGCGGCGTCCGCTTCGTCGAAGTCCAGATGGGTGGCTGGGACATGCACAACACCATCGACAACGCGATGACCAACAACGGCAACACGCTCGACACAGCGTTCTCCGCTTTGATCCTCGACCTCCAGTCGAAAGGTCTGCTTGACTCCACCCTCATCGTCCTCGGTTCCGAGTTCGGCCGCACACCCGACGTCAACGAAAACGATGGTCGTGACCACTACCCGCTGGCCTACTCCACCGTCTTTGCCGGCGCTGGTGTCAAAGGCGGTTATGCTTATGGTTCCACCGACAAAGAAGGACGCCGCCCTGCCGATAAGCAGACCAGCCCGTCCGACTTCCTTGCTACCATCGGCCACGCCATGGGCCTTCCTGTGGACGAAGTCGTCATGTCCCCCTCCAACCGTCCGTTCACGGTCGGCGACAAGGGCGCGCCAGTCGTTGACATCTTCGCCTAAGCCGATCTTCCCAGTTCCGACTCAACTTCAGCACCCGGCCCGCAAGGCCGGGTGTTTTCGTTGTTGAGCAACACATATCATTACAGGGGCACTTCATTAAAACGGTTGTCACCCAGGCTTCCAGATAGCTAAGCCTGGCCGAGCTTGGAAGTATCAATGGGGTGTGGGCAAATACCCGGCAAGAAATTCGTGCTCGCGGACGATTCAGCGCCTTGCCATTTTGCGCCCCCCGACATGAAACCCATCGCCGCCACCTCTTTCGCCCTTCTATTTGCCTTCACTGCGTCTGCTGAGACGAACTGGGGTCGTTTCCGTGGTCCGAATGGCTCCGGTTTGGCGGAGACCACGGGGCTGCCCGCCACGGTGGATGACAGCACGACCGCCTGGAAGATCCCGATGGGCAAGGGCTGGTCCTCGCCGGCACTGTGGGGAAACATGGTAGTCGTGACCGCTGAGACGGATGCAAACAAGCGCGCCGTGATCGCGCTCTCATCTGCGGACGGCAAGGAACTGTGGCGTCATGAGGAGGCCTTCGTCCCGCACAACATTCACAAAACCTACAATACCTTCGCCAGCAGCTCCGCGTTCATCGATGCCGAGCGCATCTACATCAACTGGAGCACCGGCACGAATATCCAGGCTCTGGCGCTTGATCACATGGGTAAAGTGGTTTGGAAAAACGATCACGTGGCCGACTACATTCACGAGCACGGCACGGGCGTCTCCGCCCTCGTTGTCGATGGTATCATGATCGTGCGCAGCGAGTTCGAGACGGAGAAAAATGGCCGCCCACTCACGGACTCGCCCGAGCAGTTCAAATGGAAGAACGTCATCGTCGGGCTCGATGCCAAGACCGGCAAACAAGTCTGGCAGCACGACATGCCGAACAGCCTGAACACCTTCTCCACACCCGTGGTGCATGAACTGAAAAGCGGTGGCAAAGAAATCATCTGCGCGAACACGACCAGCGGTGTCATGGCCCTTGATGTGAAGACAGGCAAACTCAACTGGCAGCACAACCCCGGCTATAGCCAGCGCAGCCTCGGTTCCGGTGTACTGAGCGATGAGTTTTACTTCTGCACCTTCGGCACCGGCGGTGGTGTGAAGGAAATCGCCGCCCTGGACCTGAAGAGTGGCAAGCCCGTGTCCGTCGAGTTCGACATCCCGAAAGGCCTGCCTTATGTCCCTTCTCCGCTCGTGATCGGTGAGCACATGTACCTCCTCGGCGATGGCGGCATCCTCCGCTGCGTGGAGTTCAAGACGGGCAAAGTGATCTACGAAGAGCGTGTCGAAGGCACCGCCGGCAGCGCCAAGTTCTTCAGCAGCCCCGTCGCTGCCGATGGCAAGATCTTCTGCGCCAGCCAGCAGGGTGACCTCATCGTCATCAAAGCCGGACCGAAGTTCGAAAAACTCGCCGCCAGCAAGCTCGACGGCCCGGTGAATTCTGTCCCAGCCATCGGCGACAAGCACATCTTCGTCCGCACCGCGAACTCGCTTTACAGCATCGGTGCCAAAGGCCAGCCGGTGCCTTGAGCTTTAAAGTCAGGCTTTCGTCATGCCCGCCACTGCGGCTACGATCTCCTCCACCGGAGCCAGCCTGCCCACGCCTTCATAGCCGCAGGCCAGCAGGCCCTCGGCGGGTTCGATGAACTTCGCGCCCCAGCCTTTCAGTGACTCGACATTCCTTTGTGTGGCCGGGTGCTGCCACATCTTCCCATTCATCGCTGGAGCGATCAGGATTGGTGCCCGCGTGGCGAGTGCGATGGCTGTCAGCGCATCATTGGCAAAACCATGCGCCAGAGACGCGAGCACATTTGCCGAAGCCGGAGCGATTAGTAGCAGGTCCGCCTCATCGGCGAGTTGGATATGCCCGGGTTGCCAGCCTTCTTTTTCCGCAAAGAGATCCGTCACCACCGGACGGCGTGATAGGGTGGCCAGCGTCAGTGGCGTGACGAATTCCTGCGCCGCCTTCGTCAGCACACACGTCACCGTGTGCCCGCCCTTCGTGAGCTGGCTGGCGATGTCTGCCGCCTTGTAAGCCGCGATAGAGCCGGTGATGCCGAGGACGATATTTGCCATGCGCCGAATGAAACATGGAATCCCCAAGGCGCAAAGCGGAGTGTTTGGCGACGGATTTCCGTTTGCCCAAAAGCCCACGCTCCGTTGTATGCGCGCCCGCATGAAGACCACGCCCGTCAACGCCCCCGCCGATCTCCGCAGCTCCGTCATCGCCGTCCCGCCGCTGTGCCGGAACGCCGATCTCAGCCTCAGCCGTGACGAGAACGCCAAGCTCGTGAATCACATGTATGCCGGCGGCATCCGCACGCTGCTCTACGGGGGCAATGCGAATCTCTACAACATCGCCCCTTCCGAGTATCCCGCCCTGCTCACCATGCTGCGTGAGATCTCGCCAGAGGACCTCTGGATGGTTCCCAGCGTCGGCCCCATGTATGGCACCGCGATGGATCAGGCCGCGATGCTCAAAGATCACGAGTTCCCCACGGCGATGCTTCTGCCCACGCTTTTCCCCTCGAAGCCCACTGGTGTAGCCACCGCCATCCGCCACTTCGTCGAGCGCTCCGGTTTGAAAGCCGTGCTCTACATCAAAGACGAGTCCTACATCACCCCCGAGCTCGCCGCCGAGCTCGTCAATGACGGCCTTATCTCCTGGATCAAATATGCCGTCGTGAAGCCTGACCCCGCCCAGGACGCCTACCTGAGCAAACTCATCACCCTGGTGAACACCGACCTCATCGTCTCCGGCATCGGCGAGCAGCCCGCCATCATCCATCTGCGCGACTTCGGCATCACCGGCTTCACCGCTGGCTGCGTCTGCGTGAAGCCCCAGCTCAGCACGGACATGATGCACGCCATCCATGCCGGTGATTATGAGAAAGCCGAGCAGATCCGCGCCATCTTCAAGCCACTCGAAGATCTGCGGAATGCCCACAGCCCCATCCTCGTCCTGCATCACGCAGTCGCCCTCGCAGGCATCGCGCAAACTGGCCCTGCTCTGCCCCTGCTCACCGACCTGCCAGCCGAGCTATTGCCTGCCATCCAGCAGGCGGCAAAAGAACTGCTGGCCCGCTAAAGCGGAATTACGAATGCCTAAATCCGAATGACCCATGAAGAACTTGGCCCAAGACTTCGCATCGCAAGTTTTCGTCATTCTTGCTTCGTCATTCCTTCGTCATTAGGAAATCCGTCATTCGTCATTTCCGAGCTTCCCCAGCACGACTGACTCACTTCCACCCATGGATCTCACCTTTGTCTTCCCCTGTCTGAATGAAAGCCGCACCATCGCGCTGTGCATCGACGCCGTGCGGAAGTCGCTCGAAGCAGAACCATCCCTGAAATACGAGATCGTCGTGGCTGACAATGGCAGCACGGATGACTCCCGCCAGATCGCTACAGATCGTGGCGCGCGTGTCGTGCCAGTCCCCACACGCGGCTATGGTGCGGCACTGCGCGGCGGCATTGAGGCAGCGGAAGGGAAGTACGTCATGTTTGCCGACGCCGACGGCACCTACTTCTACGAGAACTCGCTGGAGCTCTACAAAACCACCTCGAAGGCCGACGCCGACATGGGCATCGCCTCCCGCATGAAGGGCGTCATCGAGCCCGGAGCCATGCCCACGCTGCATCGCATTCTCGGCACACCGGTGCTCACGGGCCTGATCAACCTGCTTTTCAAAGGCAAGCTCAGCGACTGCAACTCCGGCTTCCGCTGCCTGAAAAAGACCGCTTATCAAACCTGGGACATCCGCGCCAGCGGCATGGAGTTCGCCTCCGAGCTGCTCATCAAGGCCCTGAAAAAGAAAGCCAGCACCGTCGAGATCGTCTCCGGCCTCCGTCCGCCACCCGTCGAGCGCACCCCCCATCTCCGCACTTGGCGCGATGGCATGCGGCACCTGCTTTTCATCCTCTCCGAGCGCCCGCGCATGTTCGAACTCGGCGGCTTGCTGCTGATCATCCTCGCCACCGCGCTGCAAGGCATCGCAGGCATGACCGGCATCGTGAATGTGGCCGGGCTCAGCATCTTCGGCGTTCACAGCCAGGTGCTGCTCCTGCTCGCCGCAATCGTCGGCACGCAGATCTACATGCTCGCCGCCGCCATGTTCCTCCAGAAGAGCGAGCAGCCCCGCGCCATCACGCACAAGCTCATCGAGATGAATGAAGGCAGCCTCTTCTTCCTCCTCGTCACCCTTCTGGGAAGCATCAGCCTCGTCATCGGCTGGCTCGTGCTGCAATGGGCGCGCTCCAACTTCGCCGGACTCGATTACGCCAACACGCTCATCGTCTGGCTGCACTTCTTGGCTGTGCCATCAATGATCACCTTCGGCATGTTGGGCGTCCACATCCTGCGCAAAGGCAAGCTCTAAGCCGCCCCTACTTCGCGCCAAGCTGCACACTCTTCTCCGTCGCCTTGCGCACTGCCTGGATCAGCGCATTGCGCAGACCATGGGCTTCGAGCTGCTCCAGGCCAGCGATCGTGGTGCCACCGGGGCTCGTCACTTCATCTCGAAGTGCTGCGGGATGCTTGCCCGTTTCGAGCACCATCTGCGCCGCGCCAGCCACGGTTTGAGCCGCCAAAGTCAACGCTGTGGCGCGTGGTAGACCCATGAGCACACCACCATCCGCCAGTGCCTCGATCACGGTATAAACATAGGCCGGCCCACTGCCGCTGAGGCCGGTCACGGCATCCAGCAGCTTTTCAGAAACCTCATCCGCCGTGCCCACCGCACCGAGGATCTTCTTCGCCAGCGCAGCATCGTCCGCCGTCGCCGTGCTACCGCGTGAGAAAGCTGCCGCACCCGTCGCTACCAGAGCCGGAGTATTTGGCATGGAGCGGATGACGCGCTGCTTCACGCCGAGCCAGCTTTCCAAATCCGCGACCTTCAATCCAGCGGCGATGCTGAGATAAATGCGGCTGCCTTTCACCTTCGACAGCTCTTTGCAAAGCGCCTGCATGTCTCCCGGCTTCACGGCGAGCAGGACCACGTCCGATGCCGCCGCGACCTGCGCAGGCGTGCCCGTCGTCACGGAGCAGGTGAGACCCTTCTTCAAAGCCTCGACAGCCGCTGGCACCACATCGCTCAGCACCACGGCGAGCTCCTTTTTGCCCAACGCCTTTTCCACGCCGCGCAGCAGCGCGCCGCCCATCTTTCCGCAACCAATGAGTCCAAGTTTCAGCATAGTGCGCCGATGGTGGCGGGTGCTTGGCGAGCTTGCAAGACTGCTTTGGAGGTCGCGGCCCTTTGATACAGGATTTACAAGATGACAGGATTTCTTCTCCTGCTGGTTTGAATCCTGTTCATCTTGGCAATCTAGTGAATCCTGTCGAAACCAACCCCGAAGTACCCTGGCGCATCGCCACTGACACTGGCGGCACCTTCACGGACTGCCACGCTCTTGATCCCGAAGGGCGTGAGTCTCGCTGCAAGGTGCTTTCCACGGGCTGCTTGCGTGCGGTGATGGGCGGCGATGGGCAGCTCCACGGCCTGCCGCCATTGCCCCCAGGATTCCTCATCGGCTTTCAAATTCGTGCTGTGGATGGAAGTGAAGCTCGACTCATCGAAGACGAGTCTGCTCTGAACCACTGGTCGCTCGGCACCCTCCTCGAACTCACCACGGGCGAAGAAGCCCCCGTGCTCGGAGCCCGCATCCTCACGAACACGCCTCCGGGAAAAGCCTTCCCGCCACTGCGACTGCGCATCGCCACCACGCGTGCCACGAACGCACTGCTGGAGCGAAAAGGTGGCCGCATCGCGCTCTTCATCACAAGGGGCTTCGGCGATCTGCTGAGCATCGGCGATCAGCGCCGCAGCGACCTTTTTGCGCTCAAACACGAGCCTCGGCCCATCTTCCATGAGATCGTCTGCGAGGTGCCCGAGCGCGTCAGCGTCAGTGGCGAAGTCCTCGAAGCTCTCGATGAATCCGCCGTGCGCGCTTTTGCGCTCGATTGCCTAGCCAAAGGCATCTCCACCGCTGCCGTCTCGCTGCTCCATGGTCACGCGCATCCGCAGCACGAGCTGCGAGTCGCTGAGATTCTGCGGGAGGTCGGCTTCACCCATCTCACGCTTTCTCACCAGACCGCTGCTTTTGCGAAGCTCCTACCCCGCACGCAGAGCACCGTGGCGGATGCGTATCTGCACGCGCCGGTGCAGTCCTTTTTAAATGGCATCCGCAGTGTGTCGCCGGACATGCATGTCATGACCAGCGCGGGCGGACTGAAAACCGCCGCCGACATCCGACCCAAGGACATGCTGCTCAGCGGACCGGCTGGCGGAGCCATCGGTGCTGCGAACGCCGCACGCCGCCTCGGCCACACGCGGATCATCACCTTCGACATGGGCGGCACGAGCACGGACGTAGCCCGCATCGACACACGCCCCGGTTATCGCTTCAGCCAGGAGGTGGCTGGCATGAAGCTGCTCGCGCCCTGCATCAACATCGAAACCGTCGCTGCTGGCGGTGGCTCCATCTGCCGCATGACGCATCACGGTCTCGCTGTCGGCCCCGAGAGTGCCGGATCAAACCCAGGCCCCGCCTGCTATGGCAAAGGCGGCCCGCTGACGATCACGGACGTGAACTTGCTCCTCGCCCGCTTTGATCCCACTCGCGCACCGATCCCTCTCGATCTCGAAGCCGCGCGCCATCGTCTGCGTGAGCTTCATGCGCAAACCGACGGCACTTTGAGCGAGACGGAGCTGCTTCATGCGCTGCTGCGACTCGCCATCGAACACATGACCGATGCTATCCGCCGCATCAGCATCGGCGAAGGCTTTGATCCGGCGGATCATGCTTTGCTAGCCTTTGGTGGAGCAGGCCCGCAACACGCCTGTGCAGTGGCGGAGAGCCTCGGCATGAAGACGATCCTCGTTCCCGAGCACGCGGGTATTTTGAGTGCGGTGGGTTTGCAGGAGGCGGTGCCGGAGGTGATCGAGGAAAAGGAGATTCGAAGGCCGCTGAAGGAAGCTTTGGACGATGTGGGCGCTTTTCCAGACACGCTGAAGCGTGAACAACGAACCCAAATCGCGGAACTCCGGCTCAAAGGGCAGGACACACCCCTGCAGGTCGAGTTCACGAATCCGCACGACCTACCCGAGCTCTACCGCGCTGCCTACCAGCGTCTCTTTGGTTATCCACCGCCCGCCACTCGCGAGATCGAGCTTGTCTCCATCCGCACCATCACGCGCGAAGAAAGTGGAACAGGTTTGCAACCTGTTCAGCCCCATCGGGGCGCAACCCACTGTGCTCGCATCGAAGAGCATCTCATCCAAGACGCCTTCTCCACCCTCGTCGTGGCGCCGGGTTGGAGCACGGAACACCTCCCCGGCTTCGGTCACATCCTGCACTTTGAGGGAAAAACCTCCGCAGCGCCCGTGATCGAGCGCGACCTGCTGCGCCATCGCTTCCACAGCATCGTCAGCGACATGGGCGCGCTTCTTTGCCGCACTGCGATCTCCACGAACATCCGCGAACGCTTGGATTTCTCCTGCGCCTTGCTCGATCCGAAAGGTAGGCTGCTCTCCAGCGCGCCGCACATCCCCGTGCATCTCGGGGCGCTCGGCGTCTGCGTGCGTGAAGTCGCCGCCACTGTCTCCATGCAGCCCGGCGATACCATCATCACAAACCATCCGGCGTTTGGCGGCTCGCACTTGCCCGATGTCACGCTCATCACGCCCGTTTTTCAAAACGACACGCTACTCGGTTACATCGCCAATCGTGCGCATCATGCCGAGATCGGCGGCATTACGCCAGGCTCCATGCCTGCGAACGCCACTCGCTTGATCCAAGAAGGCGTCGTCATCGCGCCACGACATCTCATTTGTGCTGGCGAGTCCTGCTTTGACGAGGTCAGCACCCTGCTCACCACCGCGCTGCATCCCACCCGAAACCTCGCCGACAACCTTGCCGACCTGCACGCGCAACTCGCCGCGAATCTCCAGGGCGTCGAGCGCCTGCGCGCACTCGCCAGCGAAAGCCTGCTGCGTGTGATGGACGAGATCCTCGACCACTCCGCCAAGGTCATGCGCCAGCAAATCCAGCGCCTGCCCGACTCCATCTCCGCCAGCGAAAAGCTCGACGACGGCAGCGTGATCGCCGTCGCCATGCACAAGTCAGCGGATAAACTCGTGCTCGACTTCACCGGCACTTCCGGCGTGCATCCGCGCAATCTAAATGCCACGAACGCCATCGTCCGCAGCGCCATTTTGTATGTCATGCGCCTCATGCTTCAGGAGGATCTGCCTTTGAATGAAGGCCTCATGGAACCGCTGGAGATCATTTTGCCCACCTCGCTGCTCAATCCCGCCTTCACGGGCGATGCCGCACGCGATCCCGCCGTCGTCGGTGGCAATGTCGAGGTCTCGCAAAGGCTCGTCGATACCTTGATCAAGGCTTTGAATCTGCAAGCCTGCTCGCAAGGCACGATGAACAACTTCCTCTTCGGTGGCGCGGGCTTCGGCTACTACGAAACCATCGCCGGAGGCAGCGGCGCGGGCGAGGGCTACCACGGCGCGCACGCCCTGCACACGCACATGACGAACACCGCGATCACCGATCCCGAGATCATCGAGCAGCGCTACCCTGTCCGCCTCCGCCAGTTCGCCATCCGCCACGGCAGCGGCGGAGCAGGCCAGTGGCACGGCGGGGATGGTGTCGTCCGCGAGTTCGAGTTCACCGCACCCCTGACCGTGAGCCTTCTCACCCAGCACCGCGTCGAGCAGCCCTTCGGATTGAATGGAGGTCACTCAGGTCAACAAGGTCAGCAACGACTCCTGCGCGCTGGCAGCGAGACGACTCTGGAAGGCTGCACCAGCTTCGACGTGCTACCCGGAGACCGCGTGATCATCGAAACGCCCGGTGGCGGTGGATTTGGAAAAGCCTGAATCTTGGGTGTTTGATACCACATCCCGTCATCTCGCGGTCTTGAGCGGAGCCGAAAGTGCGCCAGTATGAGCACTCCAACCTAGCCACCACCATGTCCACCGCCCCCCGCCGATCTGCTGCTGAAGCCTACGAGAAGACCCCAACACGCATTTTCCCCAGCTCTGCGGCTGCGGCAAAGGAACTCGCCGCTGAGGTGCGGGCGCTGATCGAGGAACGCGCGAAGCAGGGCAAAAACGTCGTGCTCGGCATGGCCACGGGTTCGACGCCGGTACCGTTTTATCGTGAACTGATCCGCCTGCACAAAGAGGAGGGCCTCAGCTTCAAGAACGTCGTCACCTTCAACCTCGACGAATACTACGGCCTCGGCGCGGACCACCCGGAAAGCTATGCGCGCTTCATGGCGGACCAAATCTTCGATCACATCGACATCCCGAAGGCGAACATCAACATCCCCAGCGGCAAGGTGGCGAGCGATCAGGTCTTCGCCCACTGCCGCGACTATGAAGAGAAGATCGATGCTCTCGGCGGCATCGATTTGCAGATCCTCGGCATCGGTCGAACCGGTCACATCGGCTTCAATGAACCTGGCTCCAGCCGCGACTCGCTCACGCGCCGCATCACGCTGGATCGTGTGACTCGTCAGGACGCCGCCGCAGACTTCCGGGGTGAGGAAAACGTGCCTCGCTTTGCCATCACGATGGGTGTCGGCACCATCCTGCGCGGCAAGAAACTCGTGCTCATGGCCTGGGGCGACAACAAAGCCGAGATGGTCTCGAAAGCCGTCGAAGGTCCGATGACAGAAGCCATCTCCGCGTCCTTCCTGCAAGGTCACCCGAACGCGCATTTCTACATCGACACGGGTGCCTCGCGTGAACTCACCCGTATCAAACTGCCCTGGCTTGTGGGGCCGGTCTCATGGACGCCACGCGAGACTCGCCGCGCTGTCTGCTGGCTGGCGAATCAGATCAGCAACCCCGTGCTCAAACTCACCGACGAGCACTACAACGAACACGGCCTCGGCGATCTGCTCAGCGAGCAAGGGCCCGCGTATCAGCTCAACATCCGCATCTTCAACCAGCTCCAGCACACCATCACCGGTTGGCCCGGCGGCAAGCCTAACGAAGATGACACTTACCGCCCCGAGCGTGCGAATCCGTATCCAAAACGCTGCCTCGTGCTCAGCCCTGAGCCGCAGGACGCCGTCGTTTCCATGGGAGCGACTTTGGAGCGACTCTCCGAACAGGGCCACGACGTGCGCGTCGTCTCGCTC
>Ga0209480_10002165_pt1 | contig 13686 bp, 16 predicted proteins | sample JI61114C2DNA_FD_187501 | JGI IMG/M metagenome (GOLD analysis project Ga0209480, IMG submission 187501) | Wastewater effluent complex algal communities from Wisconsin, to seasonally profile nutrient transformation and Carbon sequestration -... | ecosystem: Engineered > WWTP > Effluent > Algae...
ATGCCTATTCATAACTGGGGCGTGGTAACCAATCAATTTATTATTATCTTTGGAGAGAGATTAACCAATTTTATGAAAGCTTAGGGGAGCCCAAAAAAACAACTTACACACTTTGTGGGATAGTGTCTATTTCTCAATTTTACTTTATCAACCCTTTAAATGTCTCTTCCTTCTTCGCCCCATTTTCAATTCTCCATTTTCAACTCTCCATTCCTCACTCCTGTCCCAGCCTTTCCTTCAATTCTGTAATTTCGCTTTCCAAGTCCTTGATCAAATCGCGATCGTCACTCCTAAGCTTATTAGTGTCCATGATTCTTAGTTGACTTAAGCGCAATTCTTTGTCTTTGATGCTTTCCTTTAATTCTTCTATGTTCATATGTATATTTATTTAATAATTTATAAAATGAGGTTTTATCGATTCGATTCATTATTCCCCATCCAGAAATTTTTTATTTGTACAACCTCTGGTAGAGGATTCGCTCCATTTATCATGATTGCAGGAAGAGCATTTGCAACTTTTACCTTTCTGATACATTTTGGTCAAGCCACAATTAACACATGAGTATAGTCCATCATGGGGAAATGACTTGTATAATTTTCTTATTGAATCAGGAAGAATACAAAGTCCGGGCTTAATTTCATCTCCTTTATTTTTAAATACACTAACGTCTCCATCTACTTCGAGGATGGCTATTCGGACCTGCCCTAAATGTTCTATTCCTGCCTGTCGCATTTCCATATAAAACTCGTCAAAAGAAATATTTTCGTTTTTAATAACTGAAGAAGTCAGGCGACCATCTTCTATAAAAGTCATTGGTTCGCCTTCTATTAGTTTGCCGACCGCGCGGGACTTTAAAAGAAGATATGTTACAATTCTGTACAATACCACGATTGTCGCAATCGTAGTCAGAGCAGAGAGCACGCCAACTTCTTTATAAAATGCGATATCACCCGCAGCTGATCCAAGTGTTAATATAATAACAATCTCAAAAAGAGATAATTGCCTTACCCCTCTCTTGCCTGTAAGTTTGATACCGATGATGACGGCTATGAATCCTATCAGGCATCTAAGCATTACCTCAAATAGAAAAGTCCAATGTTCCTCTCCCAATAGAAAAGACTGCAATGTATCCATACGCTTTAATTTCGTCTGATATTTTTAACCAAATGCTTTTGTGAATAGTTGCATTTTGCAGAGCATCCTTATATTTCTGCGTATAACAGGGATTAAGTATGCTGCATTTCGTTTATTTAAGTTGCAAATTCTACTGGTTAACTGTAATACCGATTCTGAGAAAAAAGATTTTTAACACAAAGGCAATTTACTTCAAAATTATCAGCAACTATAATTTGATAATTACTACTCACATTTAACGCTGATTTGAGAGATGGGATTATCATTTTTGTTCCAAACAGAACTCCTGCAAAAAATTGCTTTTGACTTAATATTTAAGAAAGGTCAGAGGTAAGAAGTCAGTGTCAGTGTTCAGTAGTCAAACGGGTCGGAAGTCAGTTCATATGTCATGGGGAACTTTCTTTATTAAATTGTACTGTTCATTACTGATTACTGATTACTGATTACTGATTACTGATTATTGATTACCGATTAATGACTACTGACTGCCAACATACTGACCACTGATCACTGACATACTGACCACTTATAACTATTTTCATACTTTCTAACACCTAATTGTATTAATTTTTTTAATATTGCGGTAGAATGCAACTGTTAACTAATAGATCAAAGAAAGTCAGCAATAAAAAAATGACTCTGATGGAAAAGGCTTATTTGCCGGCAATCATCAGTGGAATGGGTATTACGCTCGGTCATTTTTTTAAAAAGCCTGTTACTGTCCAATGGCCGGAGGAACAACGTCCTTTTGCTGCCGTTTACAGAGGACTTCATGTACTTAAGCGCGACGCAGAAGGACGTGAGAATTGCACAGCATGCGGACTTTGTGCTGTAGCGTGCCCTGCAGAAGCTATTACTATGGTAGCGGCAGAAAGAAAAAAGGATGAGCGACATCTATACAGGGAGGAGAAATATGCAGCCACCTATGAGATCAATATGCTGAGATGCATCTTCTGTGGTTTATGCGAAGAAGCTTGTCCTAAAGAAGCTATCTTTTTGACAGATAGATTGGTCGATACAGAATTTGATAGAGATAGTTTCATATATGGTAAAGACAAACTTGTGGAGGACATCAATCATCGAATAGATATAACTGTGCGTCAAAAACATAAAAACCTGGAAAAGTAAGATGAGCGATATCATGTTCTATGTTTTAGGCGTTCTGTCCATTCTTTCAGCCATTGTAGTAGTTGGTTCTAATAGCCCTATCAATAGCGTTTTGGCTCTTATTTTTACAATGTTTTGTCTAGCGGGTGAATATATTATACTTAATGCACAGTTTCTGGCGGTAGTGCATATCATTGTCTATGCAGGAGCCATCATGGTACTTTTTTTATTTGTACTAATGCTGCTCAATCTAAATAAAGATACCGAACCTCAGAAGTCTACAAGATTCAAGATGATTGGAGTAGTCTCTGGAGGATTATTGTTAGTGGTAATGGTAGGAGCGATGAAAGGTGCAGGATTAGTTGCTCAGCCGGGAATAGCAGATGCGAATATAGGACTAACTAAAAACCTTGGAAAAGTATTGTTTACGGATTTTGTTGTACCTTTTGAAATTGCTTCCATCCTTTTCCTCGCAGCAATGGTTGGGGCAGTGATGGTAGGAAAAAAGGATCAAAAAGATAATAACATACACTTATGAACGAAGCGAATGCTATGATACATGGAGTTCCTGTAGATCATTATGTATATCTGAGTCTAATCTTATTTACAATAGGAGTGGTAGGTGTTTTGATACGCCGAAACATGATTGTCGTGTTAATGTGTGTAGAACTTATGTTGAATGCAGTAAACTTGCTTATGGCTGCTTTTTCAACCTACCTAAATGATGCTGCGGGTCAAATTTTTGTGTTTTTTATTATGGTTGTAGCCGCTGCGGAAGCGGCAGTGGGACTTGCGGTCTTGATCATGATATATCGAAATACAAAATCTGTGGATATAAGCAACCTCGATAAACTGAAAGGATAATAAAGCAATGGCAGAAACCATACCATATATAGTTCTACTTCCTCTCATTGGTTTTATTATCAATGGACTTTTAGGAAAAAAAATGCCTAAAAATGTCGTCGGTATTCTCGGTACTTTGATGGTAGTCATTCCATTTTTCCTTTCTGTGTCTTTATTTCTGCAGATCAAAGAAACGGGCCAACCTATACAATATGTATGGTTTAACTGGATCACACTAAATGAAATTACGCTTAATATTGGTTTTTATATAGATCAACTTTCTGTATGGATGATGATGATCATCACCGGAATAGGAAGTATAATACATATTTATTCCATCGGCTACATGCATGATGACGAAGGTTTCTACAAGTTTTTTGCTTATTTGAATCTATTCATTTTCTCTATGTTGACCTTGATAATGGGATCATCATACCTCATTATGTTTTTTGGATGGGAGGGTGTAGGACTTTGTTCTTACCTATTGATAGGATTTTGGTTCAAGAATAAAGAATATGGCTACGCAGCACGCAAGGCATTTGTCATGAACAGGATAGGTGACCTTGGTTTTTTACTGGGTATGTTCTTGATATGGAATCAGTTCAAGTCACTTGACTTCGTACAGATCCTGCCGAATATCAGTATGCTGGACAATTCTACATTGACTGCCATCGCTCTTTTATTATTTATAGGTGCTGTTGGTAAAAGTGCTCAGCTTCCTTTGTTTACCTGGCTGCCTGATGCTATGGCAGGACCAACGCCGGTTTCTGCACTCATACACGCGGCAACGATGGTGACAGCAGGTATATATCTGGTCATCCGATCCAACGCCATCTTCCTAAGCAGTGAAGTAGCGCAGGAAGTTATTTTGGTGGTCGCTTTAGTTACCTCATTAATGGCGGCACTGATTGCTATACAGCAAAATGATATAAAGAAAGTACTCGCCTATTCTACCGTTTCTCAGTTGGGACTTATGTTCGTGGCATTGGGCGTAGGAGCTTATGATACTGCGTTATTTCACTTGACGACACATGCTTTCTTCAAGGCATTGTTATTTCTTGGTGCTGGTAGTGTCATCCATGCCATGAGTGGTGAGCAAGACATCAGAAGTATGGGTGGATTAAGAAAAAAATTACCTTCAACCTATTGGACCTTCCTGATTGGAACGTTGGCTATCATCGGATTCCCTTTGATGTCTGGTTTCTTCTCAAAGGATGAGATTCTTGCCAGGTCATTTGCTTATGCGCCATGGGTATGGGGCATGGTGCTGGTTATCTCTATTCTGACGGCGTTTTATATGTTGCGGTTATTTTATCTTACATTTTTTGGAGATTTCAAAGGCACGCATCATCAGAAAGATCATCTGCATGAGTCTCCGTCAAGCATGACGATTCCATTGTGGATACTAGCTATACTTTCACTTGCAGGAGGTATTTTGAATATACCTGAATTATTCCACGGTAATCATTTCCTTGCGTCCTGGCTTGAACCGGTCATCACTGGAAGAGTGGGCATACACGAGATATCTCATACCACTGAATGGATTTTGATGGGTGTTACAACTGCCATCATACTAGGTATTATCTATTATTCTTACAGAAAATATGCTGTCAACAAGGATATTGCCCCTGCTGACGATAAGATACATGGTCTGAATAAGACCTTTGCAAATAAATTCTATGTAGATGAGATCTATGACACTGTCATTGTGGAACCGGTTCAGTTCGGTTCGCGGGTAGCTCATGACTACATGGAGAAAAGTTTTATAGACAGGATAGTGGAAGGATTTGGCTCAATTGTCAAAGGTCTTGCTAATATGCTGCGTAAGACACAGGATGGCAACCTGGAGATCTACCTGCTGGGTATGGTCATCGGTGCTATTGCTTTATTTTTATATAACTATTGGATGTAAGATCATATGTCATTGTGGCTTGTAATTGTACCGTTTTTATTTAGCATACTTTTCTTTGTATACAAGGGAAGCGGTGCTAAATTACTGGCATTAATAGCCTCTCTGATTTTGATGGGCATCACCGGATATGCTGCTTCGACAATGGCAGGTGACGGAATGATGCAGCATATGGTAGATTATCCATGGATAACAGATCCAATGATCTCCTTCAAACTAGGCATCGATGGCATGAGTATCATTTTATTGATGCTTTCTGCAGTAGTCTTGCCAATAATTATCCTTAGTACTTTTGACAAACCATTTTCTACAGGAACCAATCTTTATGCACTGATCTTTTTGATGATTGGAAGCATGAATGGTGTATTTATGGCGCTGGATGGATTGATATTCTATATCTTCTGGGAAATGGCATTGATTCCGATCTACTTCATCTGTGCGATGTGGGGTGGTCAGAATAGAATCAATATCACGATCAAATTTTTCATATACACCTTCGTGGGTTCACTATTCATGTTGGTTTCTTTGATCTATTTATATCTTAAAACACCTGTTCCGCATAGTTTCAGCATTGATGCTTTGATGTCCGTGGCATTAAGTGGTGGTGAAGCTAGCCTGGTTTTCCTTGGATTATTTCTTGCCTTTGCGGTCAAAATGCCAGTCTTCCCTTTCCATTCATGGCAACCGGATACCTATACGGTTTCACCGGTGGTGGGTTCTATGTTGTTGAGTGGTATAATGCTCAAGATGGGTACATTTGGCGCAGTGCGTTGGATGATGGGATTGGCTCCTGAAGGCATGGTGCAATGGCAGATGACACTAATTGTGTTAGCTGCTATCGGTATCGTCTATGGAGCTGTCATCGCTATCAGGCAAAATGATATCAAACGAGTGGTAGCTTGGAGTTCTATGTCACACGTAGGATTGATCGCGGCAGGATTATTTACGATGTCAGAAGCAGGACTGCAAGGAGGATTTGTACAAATGTTTAACCACGGTATCAATGTCGTCGGTCTATTTTTAGTAGCAGATATCTTAGAGAAAAGATTAAAAACTAGAGATATCACCACAATGGGTGGCATAGCGAGTAAGGCTCCTATATTCGCCTTATTGAGTTTCATCATCGTTTGTGGTGCCATGGCTGTGCCATTGACCAATGGTTTCCCGGGTGAATTATTATTGTTAAAAAGTGTCTTTACTTACAATGCATGGTTGGGTGCTTTTGCCGGATTAACAATTATCTTCTGTGCGGTATATATGCTGCGCATCTTCCAATTGGTGATGTTCGGGGGCACCAAGCCAAGTACAGAACATTTCGAGGAAGTCAACAGCATTGAAGGTGTTTCACTTGGCATCGTTGCATTCTTCGTAGTAATCCTGGGTATTTTCCCTCAGTCTATTCTGGATATGAGTGGAAGCGCTGTTAAGTCGTTTTTGGGCTTTGTGGGGTAGAAAACTTTTTGTAAGAAAACAATACTGAATCCCATCTATCTTTTTACCAATTGCTTCAGCCTTCCCTGATAAGCCTGCAAATAATTTCTCTTCGTAGCGTCATTTAGGTATGAGTTGAATATCATTATTTCAACCAAATGTGATCTTGATACCATGAGTGACATAATATCCTGAAAGACCTTTTCTTTGATCCCCGCCAGCTCTGCTAATTTGGTAAATTGAGAACGGACCTTTCCCTGAACATGATTTTTCGGCATTAATCCATCATCCAATGCAAACTCTTTATCATTTATATGAATTCGACTATTAAGCAAGTCGTATGCGGGACTTAGGCGGTAATCTCCCATCGGAGTTTCAATGATGGAGAAGTTTTTATAGTGGGCATCTCCATTTAAAAAAAGGTAATTGAATATCAGGATTTTTAAAAGTCGCGGAGCTTCCAGTTTGTAAAGTGGCAAGTATTGTTTCATTAGATCAAACAACTCTGAATAATTTCCAAGATACTTATAATGTGTTCCATGAGTTTGAGGTGTTCTACCTGCCAGTGAGGCAAAATCCTCCTGTGCCCATTTTGTTCCATCCTCTTTTACATCGAACCTCTTGGTAATATATGCCGGATCTCCATTTTTAAAAAATATCAATGCACTTTCCGCAGTCTCTATACCAAAAATCTGTCTTGCGATCTGCATGGTCAGATGCTCATTGGCAGGCATCTGATCTGCCTTTTTGCCGGCATTGGGAATCGGTTTTAAAATATAAGTACCATGCTCCTCTTCGTTGATTAATCTTAATTTATTTTTTTCGAGTAGTACGGAAAACTTCTCCTGCACTCCGGACAGGGATAGGTGTTTTTGATTATTTTCAAAAAGTTTATCTGTTTCAGTATTCGATGATGGTGAATCGTAAGGTAAGACGTGATGTACTTTTTTTCCTTTAAACATCCGATTTAAAGCAGTTCTGCTGTAAGTCTGAAATCCTTCAGATAAGGTAGCGGGGCAATATTTTATTTCCGTTAAGTTCATTTAGTTTCCATTTGTATGACCCTTACTGCTCCGATGCTATCGTTCTTAGCAGTCGTCATCAATATGCTAAAGAAATCATGGGGATCAATTCTGTTCAATCTGCATACCACCTCCTTATTAGAACCTTCAGGAAGCATATTGAAAAAAAAGGGGAAAAGAAATTTTGAGTGAAATTCTCGTTCAGACCTGGGTAAAGTAAGGCTAATGCTTGGCCTGTCGTGTGTTATCCATTCGTCATGATAGATAAAGGAAAAAGATCCATCATCATGTTGAATCAATATTCCTGCTTCTTCATTTTTGAATAATACTTTAGCATGTCTCATTTATTGGGATTGACATCTTTGATTTTTAAAGAAATCTGCAGGCCCAATACATCAGCCAACTTTTGGAGGGTATTTAAAGTTGGATTGCCTTTTCCGCTTTCAAATTGTTTTAATGTCCTAAGGCCAACTCCCGATAGTTCTGCAAGACTTTCTTGTGTAACATCAAGTGAATTTCTGCGTTCTTTTATTTTATTTATTAATTCTAAAAAGTGCATTATATAACATTTATTTATACAAATATACTACACTAAACATTAATTAAATTATAAAGAGCATTATATTGCACTATTATCAATAATATGATAAATTTGGTAATTAGACCCAAGTATTAGTGCTGTATATTGCACTTTAATTAGATAATATAGCTGCTATTGAATCCTTAGATTATAGCAAACCATATACTTTTAAGATTGTCTTGCGTTTAATTTGTGAAAAATACCTGTAGAATTATAATACGATCCGCCATATAAATACCATGACAACTCCTTCACATATACAAATGCATTGTAAGTTCGGATCCAAAACACATCTTTATCCTCAACGATTCCGGTATACCACCGCCCTGAATGGCTGAACCCTTCATCCTCCATCTCATACAAGATCCATTTTCTATGACAATGAATGCATTTTCTCATGGTCACTTCTCCATATCTACCTTCAGTAGCATCCATCCCTAGAGCGCAATTGATATAATTCAAATGACTTAAAGGAAGGCGGGCACAGATACAGTTGATTTCTTCAAGAACATTAAAATCAGATAATTCCTTTTCCATATTAACTGGTATTTGCCTTATTGCTCTTTCTCTTAGTTTTATCTGCGTTATTACTTACTGTCCAGGCATTGTAATCCCTAACTTCTTGAACAGAATTTATGCTCTGCGCTCCATTTATAATTTATTATTCCTACAAAGTAGACATATCAATCACAAATCGATACCTTACATCACCTTTCAACATTCTCTCGTATGCCTCATTGATGTTCTTAATATCGATGACTTCCACGTCACTCACTATGTTATGTGCAGCACAATAATCTAACATTTCCTGAGTTTCGGCAATGCCGCCAATCAATGATCCTGAAATACTTTTGCGACCTCCGATCAAATTGAAAGCGATTAGACCTGGACCTGGAGGTGGAGCACCAACCAACACCATATTGCCATCTCTATTTAACAACTGTATATAAGGGTTGTAATCATGGGGTGCTGAAACGGTATTCAGAATAAAATCAAATGAATTTCGAACCGCTTTCATTTGTTCTTCATCAGAAGTCAACACAAAATGATGTGCTCCTAGTCTTTCTGCATCAGAAGCTTTAGCAGCAGTGTGGCTTAGCAAAGTCACATCTGCACCCATAGAAACAGCAAGTTTAACAGCCATATGACCAAGTCCACCCAGTCCTACGATCGCAACTTTTGTACCCTTACCTACTTTCCAATGTCTAAGCGGTGAATATGTGGTGATGCCTGCACAAAGCAAAGGCGCCACAGCCTCTAATGGTAAATTATCTGATATTTGTAAAACAAAATCTTCGCGAACTATGATCATATTGCTATACCCGCCATAGGTCATCCCGCTGCCGTCGCGCTCAGGACTGTTGTATGTTCCGGTCGAACCTTCCTCGCAATACTGTTCCAGCCCATCGAGGCAACTAGCACATGTACTGCAACTATCTACCATGCAACCTACACCAACGATGTCACCTGTTGTATACTTATTAACATCCGAACCTACAGCGATGACTTTACCAACAATCTCGTGACCCGGGACCACTGGATACACAGAATTATACCATTCACCTCGAGCTGTATGTAAATCACTATGGCAAACACCACAATATAGAATCTCAATTTGCACATCAAAAGATGTCAGATCCCTTCTGTCTAAGTTCCAGGGGGCTAAGGGTGAAGTCTCGGATTGCGCTGCGTAAGCTTTAGTTTTTAGCATTTTTGTTTCTTTTATTACAACTTAATAAAATTTCTCCCTAAAAGGTTTTGACTTCTTTTATTATTAAAAATTATTGATTTTAAGGCAATAGCAATATTAAATATTCCCTGAGTAATCCTTTATCCAAATTATTGATTATTAACAAATAATTGTATACATAGTGTACAATCTACGCTAACTTTGCTCCAGAAATTACGTTATAAAGAGTATTCTTTAAACTATTCATTATCAAGGAAGTATTTAGAGTTATTGTCATAGGTATTTTAAATTGATTTTGAGTTTTAAATAATTTCTTAACGATTTCTGAATTCAATATGTAAACGTACAATAACGATTCAGATCTTAAAAAGTGGATTTATTAAAAATTTTATTTTTAATAAATCCAAAATGAAAGTCTATTCGTAAGTCTACTTTTTTGGGATAAAGGACGACGGAATTAATAGAAAATGAAGGTAAGTTTTACAGTGCAAATTAAACTAGAGAAATTTAATCGGGCTAATACAAGCAACAGGATCTAAAAATATTAAAAACTTTCGAATCAAGCACTCCAGTATACAAAGCAAATTTATTAAACACACTCTTTTCATATTTAAACTAAATTTCTAATGAAATCATTTCTTTTACAATCACTCTTTATTCTTTTTACCATATCTTTGGGTTCAACTACTTTGCAAGCGCAATGTGACTGTACTCCAGAGAATACCATATCCGCAGGTAATGGAAACGTCGATATCACCAATGGTCAAACGAAGTGTTTCAAAGCAGGAACATTTACAGGTAATTTCAATCTTTATGCCGGTGGTAAACTTTTCATCTGCGCTGGAGCTAATTTTAAACCAGGCAACATAAATAACTTTGCCGGTGAAATAGTAAATTATGGTACACTTCAACCGAGTCAGTCTTTTTCTTTCTCCACAGGTGCCAAGATTGATAACTTCGGTAGATTTGTTTTAAACAAAAGTCTCAACTTCAATGGTGCGGTCACGATCATCAATGAATGGGAAGGAAGATTTTTCCTGAATGTAGACTTTAACCTGAACCAAGGCTCTACACTTAACAATTATGGTATTGTAATGTCAAAAGGATCAGGACATAATATATCGACAAATAACAATTCTACTATAAATAATTACGGAGTATTGCGTGTTCAGGATGGCAACTTTAACCCTCAAGGCACATTCTTGAATGAAGGTATGGCTTATGCTGGCAAGCAAGTAAATATTAACTCAGGTACCAATGTTATTAATAATTGTAGAATCGTCTTTGCTAAAGGAATGAATCACAATGGTAATAATTTTGAAAATAATGGTTTCGTCTGGTCTGCAGGAGAGGATGGAAACAGTTCTCACATACAGCTTAACGGTGGTTCGAAGATTGTCAATGGCCCGTTGGCCCAGATAAGAGGTGTAAGATTTACCAATGGTGGCACAGTAAATGGTTCCGGCGAATTTTATATGACAGAGCAAACAAAGCAACAAGGTACATTTGTAGGAAGTAACTCAGGGAATCCTATAAGATTTTTTGATGTTTCACAAACTGGTGTAAAGATCATGGATATTGAGTCTCCAGCACCTGGTATAACGATCAGGCCTGAAACAATGACACCACTGGATACTTTAGATTTTGGAAACATATGTACCAATCAAAACTATCGTGATCTCCTTACAATTGGTCAATTGCCACTTCCTATCAAATTGTTATATTTTAACGGTGAGTGCAACGGCTCAGAAATCCAACTTGACTGGTTGACATCTGAGGAAGTGAATATCACAGGTTATAACGTAGAAGGTTCAGTAGATGGTAAAAACTTTGAAGTAGATGGCAAACTTTATGCTAAAGGGACTGATTTCAACTATTCATATACTACGAATAATACAAATTACAAATATTTCAGGCTTGCAGTTCAAGAAAAGGGTTTTGAAAGTTATTCCAATGTAGTCACTGTAAAATGTGATTCTAAAGCATCAATTTCTAACTCTTCGATTTCTCCTAATCCAAATAACGGACGATTTAATTTGCAATTTAATGCAGAAGCATCAGGACCTGTTGAAGTAAAAATAATGAATGCACAATCTCAGATAATTTTTACTGATAAATTTGAAGCAGCCAAAGGTGAAAATTCTTTTGAAGTTGCACTAAATAAAGTACAGTCAGGATTTTATGTAGCGATAGCCAAAGACAAACAAGGTAAAGCTACCCATTTAAGATTTCTGGTCAACTAATCCACTTAGAAATACACACATTTATAAAGGCAGTCGTTGAAAAATGACTGCCTTTTTTTAAAAAAAAATGTAAGTGAGTACCTAAATACAGTATAAGAAATTGATAATTTACTTGTTGCTTACCTCAATATATCGGTGAATATTATTGTCGTTTTCCATAATATTTGAATATTTTGATAAAATTTGTTTTAAATGATAAAATTCTTGTCCTAGTTCAAGTGAAGTGTCATTAACAATTCATTATATTTGATTTTTTAAAGTGTGTGTCAAGGTCGAAAGATCTTGTTTTTTGACTAAGTGTGGATTTGATTCTCTTCAAATCCACACATTAGTTTTAGGAGGTTTCTTAATTCGAATCCATTTTTATCTCCATAAAATTTTTTACTTTCACATAAATATTTCCTCATGAAAATTCCACAAGACCATCAGCAGGTAATGGTGTACCTGATCATCAAGGATGCAGCTGCCTTTTCTAGTTTTGCTCAGAACACTTTCGGCGGCCATTTATTGAACACTCACATGAGAGAAGATGGAATCACAATAATGCATGGAGAGATCAAAATAGGAGACAGCACCATTATGTTTGCAGAGGCTACCGAACAATTTTCCGTCCAGAATAGCCATTTTTTTATTTACGTAGAGGATGCTGATATTACTTACCACAAGATCCTTGATGGCGGTGGGCGAGTTGTCACAGAAATCAGCGATCTTCCTTATGGAAGAAGCGGAGGCGTAGAAGACCCATTTGGGAACACATGGTGGGTCACCGGTATTAATTAACGTGAATAATGGTTAAGCAACATTCAAATATACCTCTTTGGAGAGTTCGGTCGTGCTTAATTTAATGCTAGGTTTTTTAGGAAAGAAATGATATGCACAGAGGGCAGAAATCGCATTGTTCAAAAATCCTTGCAGAGCTCTATGTCTGGTGTGCTGTATGTTACATTGGTTTTTCAATTCGTCATTGACACATTCTATTAGGGCTCGTTTTCTCAGCAGCACCTTATCGTTATCAGATAAGTTCATAGACTTCATGTTTTTACGTCTTTTAAAGATCAAGTCTACACCATCATTCCATAGGAATTGGGCTAGTTTATCAGATATATATCCTCTGTCGCCGAAGAGTTTTCCGAAAACTTCTTTTACCATTACGGAGAGAATGTCTTGATTCCTGTCATCTACATTTGCCTTGGACAGGTAGAAGTTCAACAACTCACCTTTGTCATTAATGATCAGGTGAAGTTTAAACCCAAAAAACCAGCCCATTGTGCTTTTAGATTTAGTCGCAAAACCTTTGAAAACCTTGTTCTGCTTTTCTCTTTTTATGTGACAAACATTTAAGGTTGTTGAGTCAATAAAGCTAATTCCGGTGCATGCTCCCAAACATCTGTCTTTCAAAAACATCAACAATGGAACAAAAAGTCGGTTTTGTGTCTGATTAAATCGCTCATATGTAACCAATCCAGGAAACAGATCTCTCCAATGAACTAAAACCAATTCATTATAGTATCTTTTAAAATTGGTATAAGAACTCAAATGAAAGCAAATGTAAATCGTCATCTTTTCTGATAGACACAATGATGATTTTCTATTTCTGAATTTCTTATTTCCAGTTGAAATAGCCCTTTTGCACTCAATTTCATCAAATCCTTTGCAAAAATCGTCAACAGTAATGAAAATTTCTATAACTTTGTGCTTATCCATAGGAGAATTATTTGATTTATAT
>Ga0209480_10002167_pt1 | contig 13675 bp, 15 predicted proteins | sample JI61114C2DNA_FD_187501 | JGI IMG/M metagenome (GOLD analysis project Ga0209480, IMG submission 187501) | Wastewater effluent complex algal communities from Wisconsin, to seasonally profile nutrient transformation and Carbon sequestration -... | ecosystem: Engineered > WWTP > Effluent > Algae...
GAAATTATTTCAGAAAGCAAACTTCCTAAAACAGAAGTTATTTCTGTGGCTCCGGCTGCATTTACTAACGCAACGTGGAGCAGCAAACAATGGAATGTACTTGACGGACTAAAAGTATGCGGAGCCGGAGATGGAAATTTCGAATACACACTTAAATTAAATTCAACTGATCTTAATAAAGTTAAGGAGGCATATTTTATTATTGAGGTTTCCGCAAAGGAGTTGTTTGTGAAAGATCGTGATGTGAAAGAAGAAAAAAGTGGTGATTTTATGTTGGGTGCAAAGGCGTCACCCAGCGGCAATCCAAATTCTTATCCGATGACAGATGAAACGTTGTTTCCATCTAAAATAAATATTTCAATTAATGGCGAGTCAGCTTTAACAACAACATTGGCTGACGATCCGGCTGATCATCGTGGCGTGCTATCATGGCACCACCAATTGAAAGATAAGAAACTGCGCGAAGCTGGTTCGTATGGTTATTTGGTAAAAGTGCCGGTATCCAAAAAGCAATTAAAAGCTGCAATGGATAAAGGTGAACTTACTATTAACATTAAAACAGAAGGTAACGGTGGCGTTGCCGTGTATGGAAAATCATTCGGTCGCTATCCACTCGATCCATCGCTTGTATTGAAAATGAAGTAATTACTGTAAGACAAAACTTTTATTATTTTGAAGTACTAACAATCTAAATTTCCTTACCATGTTCTATGCATTCATAATTATTGGCATCCTTTGCGTTTTTGCAGTTGTTGTTTACAACAACCTTATTGGAGCCCGCAACATGGTTGAAAATGCTTTTGGAACTATTGATGTTATGCTTAAAAAACGGTATGACCTTATTCCAAATCTGATTGAAACCGCTAAAAGTTATATGAAGCATGAATCGGGCACACTTACTTCAATTGCCGAACTTCGCGCAAGAGCAGTGGGTGGCAATGTTACCTCCGATGAAAAAGTACAACTAGAAAATCAAATTTCTGGAGCCATGAAAAGTATTATGGTTTCAGTTGAGAGCTATCCCGACTTAAAAGCGAACGAACAATTTACGTTGTTGCAGCGCAGTTGGAATGAAACGGAAGAACAAATTTCAGCCGCTCGCAGATCATACAACGCTGCTGTTACCAGCTACAACAACGCTGTAGAAAAATTTCCTTCCAATATTTTTGCTTCTATGTTTGGCCATCAACGCAAACAGGTTTTTACCATTGCCGAAGCCGAGCGAAAGAATGTTGACGCCAAAGCGTTGTTCAATTCTTAAACCCATATGAGTACATTAAAACCTTTTACGTCATTGTATGATGAGGTCATTCTGCCTGCACTAACTCCGCTAGAAGAAGAGCGAAAGCAAATAGTAAAACAACTTCAGTTGTATGGCCTGATACTCATTCCGGTATCTGCTTTGTTTTTCTACTTTAATGCAGGTCTCTTTCCTTTGATCGCTGGTGGTGTGGGCTTATTTTTTTATTATCGCCATCACGCTGGTTTGATTAAGGGAAAATATAAAGAGTATGCAATCAAAACTTTAGTCAATGGACTTGACCCTAATCTTGCCTATCATCCAACGAGTCGAATTGAACGAGGCGACTATGATAAAAGCAAACTTTTTATCAAAAGCATTAATCGCTATTATGGCGATGATCTGGTGAGTGGCGTCATCGGAAAAACCGCCATTCGGTTTTCCGAAGTGTTTACTCAACTGGAGCGAAATAATGATGAAAAACAACTAGACACCATTTTCAGAGGTATATTTTTTATTGCCGACTTCAATAAGAGATTTATTGGTGAGACTTTTGTGCTGCCTGATGTAGCGCAAAACATCTTTGGGGAACTAGGAAGTTTTATTCAAAAACTTAATTTGGTGCGCCCCCAGCTTGTAAAACTTGAAGACCCGGAGTTTGAAAAAGCGTTTGTTATTTATGGCACCGATCAGGTAGAGGCACGGTATATTCTTTCCATTTCCTTAATGCAACGAATCTTGGATTTTAAGAAGAAGACAAACTTAAGACTATCGCTTTCTTTTATCGACTCACAGGTTTTTATTGCACTGCCTATCAACAAAAATTTATTCGAAGCACCATCCTTATTCGAATCCGTTATAAAATATCAACCGCTATCGGAGTATTATGGTTACTTAAGTATGTGTATTGAAATTGTTGATACCCTTGATTTAAATACTCGTATTTGGACGAAAGAATAATCTATGCAATAGCTGATCTTAGATCACTGATTTTTTTTCAGCAATCCACTTGTTTATTTTTTCCTCAAGCAAAACCATTGGCAAGCTTCCTGACCCTAAAACCTGATCATGAAACTCCCGAATGGAAAATCCTGTTCCCAATGCTTTCTCTGCCCGTGTACGCAACTCTCTTATTTTTAATTGGCCTATTTTATATGATACTGCCTGGCCTGGCGTAGCCATGTATCGCTCTATCTCAACGGTAATGCCCGCTTCCGATTCTGCTTCATTCTCTAACGAATACTGAATGGCTTGTTCACGTGTCCAACCTTTCGAATGAATTCCGGTATCCACCACCAATCGGATAGCTCGATGCATTTCCATACTTAACATTCCAAAATATTGATACGGATCATTGAATAATCCCAACTCCTTACCGAGTGACTCTGCATACAATGCCCAGCCTTCTACAAAAACGCCCATGCTTTCAGGGTGCAAAAATTCAGGCAGTTCATTATTTTCCTGCTGCACAGAAAGCTGATAATGATGACCGGGTATTGCCTCATGAAGAAAAAGTGCTTCATCAGCAAATTTATTATACAACTTCACGTCAGGAATAGGAACATAAAAAACTCCAGCTCGCAATCCATCTTTCGAGCCGGGAACGTATTCAGCACTGGCCGAAGCTTCTCGAAATGTTTCGGTTCGCCTTACTTCAAAACTTACTTTAGGTTTTATATTGAACACTTCGCTCAGTGGCTGACTGATCCTATCGCGAATGGCATTGAAGTTTGCGATAACTTCTTCAGGTTTCGTGTAAGGCATCTGTTCATTGCTTGTTCGCACATGATTGAAGAACTCTTTCAAATCACCTTTAAATCCTATTTCAGCTTTTATTTTTTCCATCTCGCCACGAATGCGTGCCACTTCCGTTTTTCCTAACTCATGAATTTGATCAGCTGTTAGTGTGGTGGTGGTATGTAATCTTAGTAAATAATTGTACGTATCAGCGCCAGCCGGTAATGCACTAATACCAGCCGTTTTGCGCCCAGCAGGTAAATAGGTGTTAACCAAAAATTGCTGCAGTTCAGTATATTTTGGAATGAGCCGCGATTGAATCATTTCAGCATAATCCTTAGTCAGTCGCTCCCGATCCACACTCGAAAAATCAGTTGGCATCATTTTAATAGGCGCGTAAAAAATATGTTCTGTAATGGGTGCGTGTATAAATCCTTCCAATTGCGGAATCATTCTTTCAATCAATACTTTCGGAAGTACAATACCTTTATCGACTCCAACTTTCATTTTTGAAATGCAGGTATCTAAAAAAGGAAAATATTGATCAACTCGTTTCAACCAATTGTCATAATCGGCAACACTATGAAAAGGTTGAACACTTGTGCCACCCGCCAACTGCGAAAAATATAAATGCAGCGATTGTATTTGTAGTAACGGCATCAATTCAAAACTTGGCAAATCGTACATAGGCGATGCCACCGTTACCATTGGGTTCAACAACCCTTCGCGTTTTATTTTGCAATCCCACGCCATCACCCGTATGCTCATCCATTGCGAGGAACTTACCGTTGTGGAATCATACTTTGTTAAGTCATTTAAAAACTCTGAATACTTTTTGATCAAGCCTTCACGATACGGAGTAGAAATATAGTTTGCAAACTGGCTGTTATACTCATTAAATCCAGCCTTGGTGGCCTCAATAGGATTAATCTGTTTTTTGAATTTGTAATAATTTTTGAATAGGCTATCAATTGAAATCTGCGCCTCTACATCTGCTGTTGGTTTGTTAAGGCAAGAAAATGTTAGCAGACTAAATACAATAATCAAAGAAGCAGATTTCATATGGGTGTTTAAATTCATAAGATTATAAAGCGGCTGATTAATCGCACATCTAAAGGAAGATAGTATAATGATTACTCCTTTGCATCATTAATTTCAATCCAATAACCATCCGGATCTTTGAAGTAAATCTGCTTCACGCCATCAACACGATTAGTTATGGCCATTTTCGTCCCTGTCCAATCTTCAAACTCTACTTTATTTTTTTTCAGAACAGCCACAAAGGCATCTACAGATGGTACACTAAAACAAAGGTGACTATTCTTATTATGTTCGGTTTTTTTATCTGCCCCTGAGATTACATGCAAATGACTTTTTGGTCCTACACCAAACCAGGTATGCCGGCCATCATGGAAGGGCTCGGGAATGGTGTCCAATCCCACAATGTTGCGATAAAAATCGGTGCTGATTTTTAAATCAACCACATAGACAGCAATGTGATTAAGCCGGGGCGTTGGTTTATTGCTTTGCGCTAATAGGCAAATAAAGGAGAGTGCTATAAAGATAAAACTGAGAAGTAATTTTTTCATGGTGATTAATTTAAGTACGAAAGGTAATAAAATGCTTGACATAACCTGCTCAAAATATTGAAGGTTGCCTTGCACATTGTCCTTCTGTAATTTAATTACTTCAACCATCCATTTTCAGTTGCTTTGCGCGAAAACCAAATTAAGAAAGCTCCAAATACTAAAACCATTACTGGCATAACCATTCCACCGGGTCCATACACCTCAATAGAATTGCTCATAAAAAATGAGTGAACTATTTGTATAAGAATGCCAAGGAAGGAAACGATGAATACTGGAGCAGCCCACGTTTTTCTAATTAATAGTAGCGCACTACCAAGTACTCCACCCCACACAGCAATGGCAAAAGCAGCCGTTGCCCAAGTGGGTATAGACTGAAGTAATACGCGCTCATTTTCCGGCAAAGCCTGCAAGGCTTCTGCACTCATGGTAACTTGTGCGATGTATGCGATTACGCCCATGGCATTCCATACCAGGGCAATGGCACTTACAACCCAGAACCAGGTTGCGGGTTTGTTGGTAGTCATAATTATTTTGGTTTAGTGATTGTAATCCGTTTCATTTTTAAGTTTATACGATTTGATTTGATTCGTTTTCATCCTGTATGAAATACCCGCTTCCATCATTACTCCGCTTGGCAAAGCAGAATTATATAATAAAGGTCTGATGCCAACGTGTAAATTCAGCCAATGGGTTAGCACCACCGGGCTCCAGTAATAACTGCTTAACTGATCACGCCCAAGTTTAATTCTATAGTGCGCAAGGATACCCGGACTAAAACCACTGAAGAGATCCCAGTCATTATCATATGAATCTATTCGTGCACTTACATTTTGTTGAACATAATTTGCTTCAATTTGAATGCTAATTTCTCGTCTCTCCTTTTGGTTAACTATCCATTGACATGCAAGGCCAAGAAACAATGTTGGTGGTGCAGCTATTTGCTTTCGGGTGGAAGCAATCGGATAGTTTTTTTTCAGGTTATTTCCATAAAAACTCATATCCATACCTATACCAAATTTTCTTTTCGCCATAAAAATCATGTCAACTTTCATTCCTCCGCCTGTACCTAAGTAATCCTGTGCACTGCCGCTAAAGGTATTTACCATTCCGCCTATCAGCATCTCAAAACCGGCACCTAATTCAATATCCTCATAATCACTTAACCGGGCAGGGCCGCCCTGATTAACATGAACTCTTTCTGGCTGACCATATTTTGGAAAAGTTAAGGTAAGGAAGTAAATAGAGCCTACAGGTATCCCATTAACTAATCGGGGTTTAAATAAAGGAAGAGAGTTTGTGGTTTGAATCAAGCTATCAATAATGGCATCATCCATCACTCCATTAACTTTTTCTAAAAACGGTTTACCAAACTCATCTACGCTATAAATAAGCTCAAGCTCCCGGCTTAATAGCAGGCGTTGTGTGCGCGTGAAGTTTATCTTAAAATAACTTAATGCAAGCTTAGTAGTACCACCTTGCGGCTCCGGCCCATAATTTAACGAATCCTTCTCCTGTGCGGAAACGATGCTGTAACTAAGGATAAGCAATACCACTAAAATTAGAAGCCGCATAATAATATTATTATGAAAATAATACTCTTAGCGCTTTTAGCCAAATCTCCAATCAGATTTAGAATTGACTTCAATATCTTGCAGCATGAGAAAAGCGTTAGCGCTAGAACAAGACAACCGGAAAAAATTCAAAGCCACGTTTGAGCGGTTAGGTAAAAAGACAAACTATAAAGGATACTCTGAAGATACGATCCTCCTCAAAAACATTATAGATATAGAAACCAATCGCATAGTTGCTGATCACCTTTGGTTTAGTTACACCAAAGGGTTTGAAGCAATCGCATTAACTGATGGCTTGCTACTTGAGTTTGAAGCGCGTGTGAAAGAATACAAGAAAGGGTATGTGAATCAATCCTTGAACATAAACAATCGTAAGACTGATTTCAAACTTAGCCATCCAACCAAAATAAAAAAGGCATCTCTATAGAGACGCCTTCTAAATTCTGTTACGTACATTTATTTTGCTCGATCACCACCCGTGCGCTCCAACATCCAAACTGGATATTCAGCCGGAAGTTTACTTACGGCATCTATCTTTTCTAATTCAGCAGCTGTAAACTTAATATCAACAGATTTCAAGTTGTCATCAAGTTGCTCGACCTTATTAGCACCGATAATTACTGTTGTTACTGCCTGCTGATGAAGCAACCATGCCAATGCGAGTTGAGCTACAGTTACTTTCTTCTCAACGGCCATAGGCGTTAATACATCGATGATGTCAAAAGCCCGATCTTTATTGAGTGGCGGAAAATCGAAGCTTTCATTTCTTCTTCCCTCCTCGCCTGTTGCATTGCGTTTATACTTACCACTCAAAAAACCACCCGCCAACGGACTCCACACCATCAAGCCTACTTTCTGATCGGTTAACAATGGAATCAACTCGCGCTCCAGGTCACGGCCTGCTATTGTATAATATGCCTGTAGCGATGCAAACCGTTCAAGGTGATTGTACTGCGCGTGTGCCAACGCCTTCATCAATTGCCACGCTGTTAGATTACTTGCACCAATGTATCTTACTTTTCCACTGCGCACTAAATCATCAAGTGCACGCAAAGTTTCCTCCAGCGGTGTTAATGGGTCATAACTATGAATCTGATAAAGATCTATATAATCTGTTTTCAATCGCTTCAAGCTTGACTCAACCTGATCCAAAATGTGCTTGCGCGTTAACCCCTTGTCATTGGGCCCAGCTCCCATCGTGCCGCGAACTTTGGTTGCAAGAATTATATCCTTACGATTAAGCCCAAGATTGTGAATTGCCTGGCCCGTGATTTCTTCGCTCCACCCTTCTGAATAAACATTAGCGGTATCAATAAAATTAATTCCTGCATCTACTGAACGCTTCACTAACTCATCAGCTATCTCCTGCCCTAAACTACCTATCACTTTGAAATAGCCTTTGCCCCCAAATGTCATAGTTCCCAAACACAGCTCAGACACTTTAAGTCCTGTGTTACCTAATAAATTGTACTTCATACTTTTGTTTTTTTGTGCTTTAATAAGGAAACAAAAGTAGTGCAGCCAAAGCCTGGATAGCTGTAACTATCAAAGTAAAAAGTATAATATTCAAAGAATCACTTACGAACAGTTAAGGGTGTGAGCCCGGTATTCTTTTTAAAGAAGTTGTTGAAGTAATTAGGGTATTCAAAGCCCAGGCAATAGGCGATATCTGCAATGCTTAAATCGGTATGTTTTAATAAAGCCTTAGCCTCTGCCACTATTCTTTCAGCAATAAGAACCGATGTGGTTTTACCCGTTGCTTCGCGTACCACATGGTTTAAATGATTCACATGTACAGAAAGACTTTCTGCATAGTCACTCGCCTTCTTTAACTTCAAGGCATGCTTTGGAGAATCAATCGGAAACTGACGTTCCAACAATTCCAAAAAGAGATTCGCGATTCGTTCCGTTGCATTATGATACTTGATCGCATTCAATGCCGGTTCCATTTTTAACCCTTCATGAATCAACAAGTTTACATAATTGCGAATCAGTTCATGCTTGTAAACGTAGGTTGTATCGAGTTCGACAAGCATTTTTTCAAACAGACCCGTTATAAACGTAAGCTGTTGATCATTCAAAAAGAAAACCGGATTACTACCAATTTTAAAGAGTGGTGAATCGTGAAGGGTGTCACCTCGACCATTTACTTTCAAAAACTCTTCTGTAAAGATGCACATGTAGCCCGTATGATTGGGGCAACTTTCAAAAGAATAGGGTACTAATGGATTCGAGAAAATCAGGGCAGGTTCAGTTATTTCTATTGTGCGGGTAGCATAATGAATTTTGCACGGCTTTAGTACAACCCAGACCTTATAATAATCGCGCCTGCTATATGGAAGGATTATATTTTCTCCTGACTCATCGAATTTATGTATCCGAACTAAAGGCTTTTCAGCACTATTAAGGGTTGCTTTTTCTTGTTGCTTGAATTCGGCTAAAGCTTGATTTGACGTCATTATTCTAAATTAATGAAATCAAAGAACAATAAGAGCGGAGAGTTTAGTTCTACTTATCGTAAATAACTTTGAAATTAAATCGCCTCTGAACCTGTTTCACCCGTGCGCAAGCGCACTACATCTTCCAGTGGAAGCACAAAGATTTTGCCGCTGCCAATCATCCCACTCTCGTTAGGGGTAGATGCTTTTAAAATGGCATCAACCGCTGGCTTAACAAAGTCATCGTTAACCGCTATTTCAATTCGAATGTTAGGAACCAGGTTGGGGACCACTTTTTGTCCGCGATAAATTTCTTCGGGTTGAATTTGCCGTCCATGCCCCGAAACATGACTGACTGTAATTCTGGAAATGCCTGCTTCAATTAAAGCAACGCGCACCTGGTCTAATTGATTTTCGCGAATGATAGCGATAAGAAGTTTCATGCAAATAATGTTTTACAGTATCTAACAATAATATTTAGTTGGGGTTTATCATACCATAACCCCGTTCGCCATGGTAGTAATTATCTAACCCTTTCATTTCGGCTTCATCTGTTGCGCGAAGTTTAACAAATTTGTTCAGTACAAACAGAATAAGCAATGTGCCCGCTGCTGCGTACGCTATAGCAATTCCAACGGCTAACAACTGAATGCCAAATTGCTGCATAGCCGACCAACTTCCACCGGCCGCTTCAGCCGCTTCACGCATCCAACTATCGCGAATGAAAAAACTTAAAAACAATGCACCTATAATTCCACCCACACCATGAATTCCAAATGCATCCAACGTATCGTCATACCCAAGTTTGTTCTTTAATAAGATTGCATAGTAACATACCACCGAAGCCATTGCGCCAAGAATCATGGCCCCACCTACTTGCACAACTCCAGCTGCGGGTGTAATGGCGACTAAACCCGCCAACACGCCTGATACAAAACCTAATGCAGTTGCCTTTCCCTGATGCAGTCCTTCAATAATCATCCATGCAATGGCACCCGCTGCGGCAGCAACTTGTGTAGCTGTTAATGCCTGTGCAGTTGAGAGTCCACTGGTTAAACTGCTTCCGGCATTGAACCCAAACCATCCTACCCACAACAAGCCACCACCAATTAAGGTCATCACTAAATTGTTTGGCCGCATCTGTAAATGCTTAAATGATTTTCGCCCACCTAAATATAAAACCGCCACCAGGCCACTCACTCCCGCTGAAATGTGTACCACCGTTCCGCCTGCAAAATCAATGGCACCTTTAGGGCCCATATTAAAAAGGAACCCATCCGATGCCCACACCCAATGACAGAGTGGATTATAAATTAGCAAACCCCAGAGTGCGATAAAAATACAATACCCTTTAAAGGAAACACGCTCAGCAAATGCACCGGCAATCAATGCAGGGGTTATGATGGCAAATTTTGCCTGAAACATGGAGAATACATATTCGGGAATTCCATTGGAAACAGATTCATCAAGTCCCCGCAGTAAAACATTATCGGCATTCCAACCGAACCAACCACCCAACACATTTGGACCGAACGCCATGCTATAGCCACAAATTACCCAAAGCAAAGTCATGATGCCCATAGCCGCGAAGCTATGCATCATGGTGCCCAATACGTTTTTAGTTCGCACCAATCCACCATAAAACATGGCCAAACCGGGCACCATTAGCAACACCAATGCGGTAGAGGTTAGCATCCAGGCTGTTGCCCCGGTGTCGATAGCATTATCCTGAGAAAAGGCAAAATTTGGAGATAATAGGATTAAAAAAAATGCTGCTATAGCAAAAAGTAATCTATTTTTCATTTTTAAGGGTCGATTATGATCTTTCGCTTAAAAGTATGACCATTCTTAAATTATACAAGTGTTAGGGCGGATAAAATAGTATTTGGCTGAGCTTCGTGTTTTTGCTATAGGGTCGTGAGGTAATTAAGCTATTTGTATTTATGGCTTAATTGCTTCGGCTATTTAGTGCAATGAGTTCCAACCCTATTTCAATTATTCTTATGATTGGCGTGTGTTGCGCTGCCTGCGCACCCCTTGTGCCCTTGCAACAAGAAAACCGGCAAAGGCCTAATCCTTTGGCTGTAGTAGAAACAAACGATGCAATCATTAATGTGCAGCATCTTGCTAATCAGTATGGTCATTACGTGTTCGACCTTGAGATCATTAATAAAACCAATACAATCCTTTCCTTTTCGCCAGCGCAAGTCAGGTATTATGCCGCATCAAAAATGTTTTCTATCCCAGCTATAAATGAAAACGTGCACCTTAAGTCATCGTTAAACTCGCAACTTTCAAATCGATTTCTATTGGCCAAAAGTCCGCAGGCTATGGAAGCCAGATTTATAGCACGCGAAAAGAATTTAGCAAAGACACAAGCCTTCTTTTACATTTTAAGCATGGGATTAATGATCTATGATGGCGCAAAGGATATTAAAGACACCCATAAAGAACGGTGGACCAACTCGGATGCGAACCGCGCTGTGGTGCGCGATGCTTCGATTGCCGCTACAATTCTTGCAACCGATCTTACGGGTTTGCTTAGTGCGCAAGCTCAACAAGATAGGTACTATGCACAGTTTGAATTACTTTCTGATGAGGCTATAAATCCGCTCACTACCAAACGTGGTAAAATTTTTTTACCTAAAGAAGCAAGCTATCGCTACCTACGTTTGGTTATACCTTTGGGTAGTATTGATTATGTGATCGATTTCAAAAGGCAAACTGCAAAAGGACGATGAGGCAACACCAATTTATTTTATTCCAGGGTACAAAGTTTAGTGCCATCTCCCTTGCGGGAGAGGCACCTGATTAACTTTTACGTTTACTATAGATTAGCTCGGATCAAAGGGTGGTTGTGCCTGTTGACTATCACGCGTATTTTTTTGCACCGCAATTGCGCCAAACATGCTTAGCGTAAATGACATGGCATAAAATCCTTTTTCACTTCGAATTAGTTCTGCATTCCATAAACCAATTACCAACAACACTATGGCAAGCACGGTTGAGAACCACGCCAAACTATAGTAAATGTTTGTTACCGGAATTGCTTCGAGTTGATCGCGCACCGCTTTTTGCAGTGAGATAGCGGCAAACAATCCAAACATAAGTACAGTGAAGTAGTATCCCTTTTCATTCAACTCCATTTCGGCATTCCATAAACCAATGATAAACGCCAACACCCCTGATAACAAGGCAACCCACGAAGCTGCAATAAATGCGTTTGAGGGTTTTTGATAGACTTTGTTCTCCATAGCTATTTTTTATTTATGGATCAAAGGTATTGGTGCGTTCGCCAGCAATCATTTGACATTTGTCAAAAAAACTCACCTCGTCAGTACCTCACCCCTGCCCCTCTCCAGAGGAGAGAGGTGGAGTGTGCATTACTTAATTAGTAAAATTTACAGTTGTAGAATCTACGCTTTATTTCGGATGCGGCTCAGGGTTTCCTGGGTAATGCCCAAATACGAAGCTATATACCCAAGTGGAACGCGTTGAAGAATATGGGGTGCTGTTGTTAGCAGATGTTCATAGCGTTCGCGTGCTTCTTTGAAATGATTGTTTACAAACCGCTCTTCCAACATTACATAATAGCGCTCGTGCATAATGCGACCCAGCCGTTCCATGTCTGCATGCTTGCTATATAACTCTTGCAGGTGCTGGTGGGTAATCGCCCACAACGTGCAGTCTTCCATCAACTGAATATTTTCCATGCCCGGCTTGCGCGTGATGAAGCTGAAGAAGGAAGTGACAAAATTATTTTCGAAGGCAAACCAATACGTCACTTCTTTTCCATCTAAGTTATAAAAACCTCGCAGACAACCTTTCTCTAAAAAATAAAGGGAATGACAAATCTTTCCCTCGGTAATCAGAAGTTCGCCTTTGAGCAATTCTACTTTTTGCAATGCCGCGCTTAAACTTTTTGTAGTGGCCTTGCCGAGCTCGCAGTATTGTTGGATGTGATCGAAGAGGGTGGTCATGAAATGGTATTGAGGCAAGGTAAGCAATTAGAGGTTTAAACTGTTTTCACCAGCATCACTTGTCTTGGCTATATTTTAGTTGTCATTGCGGGCGAGTAGCGTGATATTTAGCAATTGTTTTAAAATAATTGGATTAGAAGATGCTACCTGTTGCCTATATCTACATCCTCACTAATAAGCACCATACGGTGCTCTATGTTGGAATGACTACCGATTTGCGCACACGCTTGTGGGAGCATCAAAAAAAAATAAACCCATCAAGCTTTAGTGCACGATACAATTTGGTTAAACCTATTTATTATAAGGGTTTCGGTTCTGAGGAAGAAGCTTTTGAACGGGAGCGATACATCAAAGGAAAATCAAGAAAATGGAAGGAAGAATTAATTGCGGGCATGAATCCTGAATGGAATGATTATACGAGTGAAATTATAAATATGAGACCGTGATCTGGATTGGATTAAGTGGGGGTGGGATTGGGATAAAACAAAAATAATAACAGCAATCCTGAGCGTTAGAAAGCACAATCTTTTTAAAGAGACAACACTAGCGAAGGATCTCCCAATCTATGGGGGATCCTTCGCTTAAAGTGGATTAATAATTAGGAGCTACCCTGTTTATTCATTCTCTCCGTATGGTTGAAACTTAGAATCTTTAGCGCTCAGGATTGGATTACGATGGGGTGGGATTGGGATTAAACAAAAAAAAATAACAGCAATCCTGAGTGTTTTGTATTGGGGCAAACAAAAAATAACAGGCAGCAATCCTGAGCGATAAGTTGGGGCAATGTATCAAATGGGAACAAAACTTAGCGAAGGATCTCCTACTTGCTTGGGGATCCCTCGCTTAAAGCAGGTTGGTGATTGAAAGGCTTCTGACTTATCCTTTTCCCTATGATTGCTGCTCTGCATCGTTAGCCGCTTTGGATTGACAAACCTTGTTTGAGTTGCCGCAATCAAAAAACTTTAGCCAGAAAAAAATAACAGGCAGCAATCCTGAGCGATAAGTTAGGGCAATGTATCAAATGGAAAACAAACCTTAGCGAAGGATCTCCTACTTGCTTGGGGATCCCTCGCTTAAAGCAGGTTGGTGATTGAAAGGCTTCTGACTTATCCTTTTTCCC
>Ga0209480_10002168_pt1 | contig 13674 bp, 14 predicted proteins | sample JI61114C2DNA_FD_187501 | JGI IMG/M metagenome (GOLD analysis project Ga0209480, IMG submission 187501) | Wastewater effluent complex algal communities from Wisconsin, to seasonally profile nutrient transformation and Carbon sequestration -... | ecosystem: Engineered > WWTP > Effluent > Algae...
ACCGTGACCGGCGGGCTCACCTGCTCCGCACGCAGGCTGGCAGCCAGCTCGCCGTAGTCGCGCAGCCAGCCGCTGGCCAGGCGGTACAGGCGTTCGCCCTCGGGCGTCAGGGACAGGCTGCGGGTGCCGCGCACGAACAGGCTCACCCCGAGCGCTTCCTCGAGGGTCTGAATCTGGCGGCTCACCGCCGACTGGGTCAGACACAGCTGGGTGGCCGCGCGGGTGAAGCTGAGGCTGCGGGCCGCCGCGACAAAGCCGCGCAGCGGGTCCAGGGGCGGCAGGCGAAGAAGCGGATCATCCATGAGAAAAACGCATCCTTTCGATGCCGATTAACCGTTTGTTGGTTCCATCTTACAGGCCAATACTGCAGCCACACCCGCCATCGCAATGCGTACCACGCATCCTGTGCGGGCCTGGAGAAGATCATGGCCGAGCATTCAACCTCCCGCCGCGTGTGCCTGGAAGGCCACGCCTCGACGGTGCTGCCTGAGGGCGTCGGCACCCTGGTGACCTGCACCTCGGGCTGCGTGTGGCTGACCCGTTACGGCGATCCACGCGACCTCATCATGCACGCCGGCGACAGCTTCCGCATCGACGGCCCCGGCACGGTGGTGATGACCGCCCATCACGGCGCAGTGCTGCAGATCTTTCCGGGCGGAGCGCCCCGCCCTGCGCCGCGCAGCCTCGGCGCCAGGCTGGCCGGGCTGATTGCGCCGCGCTGGCACAGCGCCGCACGGCGCCTGGCCGGCGGTTCCATGCACGAGTGCTAGACTGAAGCTACACCCGCGCCGGAGTTCCCCCATGAGCACACAGACCCTGGAGTTCTGGTTCGAGTTCGCCAGTTCCTACTCTTACCTGAGCGTGATGCGCATCGAGCCCCTGGCCCGGACGGCGGGAGTGACGCTGAAATGGCGCCCCTTCCTGCTCGGGCCGGTGTTCCTGTCCCTGGGCTGGAACGATTCGCCCTTCAACATCTATCCACCCAAGGGGCGCTACATGTGGCGCGATCTGGCCCGACTGGCCAGCCGCTACGGCCTGCCCCTGCAGGTGCCGTCACGCTTCCCGCGCAACGGACTGCTCGCCGCACGGGTTGCCCTGGTGGGCGCTGGGGAGGTGTGGATGGCGGATTTCTGCCGCGCGGTGATGCGCGCCAACTTCGCGGAAGACCGGGACATCGCCGAGGTGGAGGTGATCCAGAGCATCCTGGTATCCCTCGGTTTACCGGTGGAGGACATCCTGGCCCGGGCCGAGAGCCCGGAGAACAAGCTGGCCCTGCGCCAGCAGACCGAGAAGGCCGGGGAGATCGGCCTGTTTGGCGCGCCCAGCTTCGTGACCCCGGACGGGGAGCTGTTCTGGGGCAACGACCGGCTGGAGGACGCCCTGGAGTGGGTGAGGGCCCACGCTGCGGCGCCCTGAGCGCCTATTTGCCGAGAAGCGGTGCGGTGTCGGCCCCCGACGATTGGCCGGAGGCAGCCTTGCGGGCTTTCTCGGCCTTCTTCTCGGCAGCCTTGCGGGCCCGCTCGTCGTAGTCGGTCCGATCGCTCTTCGCCTGCTCGGCGCGGCCCTCCGCCGCCCGGGCCTCGGCCGCCCGGCGACGGGCATCGGCAGCATCCTTGCGATTGCGGTCGGCGGCGGCCTGCATGGCCTGGCTCTTGCCGTCCTGCTCGCGCTTGACCCGCGCCGCATCCTTTTCCGAGAACTGGCGCAGGCGCGACTCGCTGTCGGCCCGGTTGCGAGCCTCCTGTTCGGCCCGCTCCACCGCCTTCTTCGGCGCATCCCGGGCCTCCTCGGCCTGACGTTCGTTGAAGCGCCGGTTCTTCTCGGCCAACTCGATGCGCCCGGCCTCGTTGTCCAGCTCACGCGCCTTGCGCACATCCGCCACGCGGCGGGCGCGGGATTCGTCGATACAGCGATTCACCAGGAAGCGCTCGTAACAGGCGATCTCTTCCGCATTGAAGCGGGCATCAGCGGCACTGCGCAGGCTGGCCGCCTCGCTCTTGAGCTTCCCGGCACGGGCCAGTTCGGCCGCGGGGTCGGATGGCACAGCCGCCTCCTCGGCCTGCACGGGGCCCATGACCAGGGCAAGCAGGAGGGATGACAGACAGGCGGACAGCAGGGGCAGGCGACGCAGACGCATGGGACGGGCAGGGCTGAAGACTTTTGGACCGCTTACAATACCGGATTTACCGCCCGGTTTCCTCCCCGTCCTGCTGCCGTGATCCAGTTTCGTTCCCTCCGCCTCGCCCGGGGCGTCAAGACCCTCATCGAGGGCGCCAGCCTCCAGATCCACCCCGGCTGGAAAGTCGGCCTGACCGGCGCCAATGGCTGCGGCAAGTCCAGCCTGTTCGGCCTCTTGCGCGGCGAGCTCCACCAGGACGCCGGCGACCTGGAAATGCCGGCCTCGTGGACCATCGCCCACGTTGCCCAGGAGACGCCAGCCCTGGCCAGCCCGGCCATCGACTACGTGCTCGACGGCGATACCGAGCTGCGCCGCATCGAAGCCGCCCTGGCGCGTGCCGAAGCCAACCACGACGGCGAAGAGATCGGCCACCTCCACGGCCGCCTGCAGGAGATCGGCGGCTATGCCGCCCGCGCCCGCGCGGCGGCCCTGCTCGACGGGCTGGGCTTCTCCGCCACCGACCTGGAACGCCCGGTGGCCGACTTCTCCGGCGGCTGGCGGATGCGCCTCAACCTGGCCCAGGCGCTGATGTGCCGCTCCGACCTGCTGCTGCTCGACGAGCCCACCAACCACCTGGACCTGGACGCGGTGATCTGGCTGGAGCAGTGGCTCACCGACTACCGGGGCACCCTGGTGCTGATCTCCCATGACCGGGACTTTCTGGACGCAGTGGTCAACCAGATCGCCCACATCGAGGGCCAGCGCCTGACCCTCTACGCCGGCGCATATTCCGACTTCGAGCGCCAGCGCGCCGAGCGCCTGTCCCAGCAACAGTCGATGTTCGAGAAGCAGCAACGCGAGCGCGCCCACCTGCAGAAGTACGTGGACCGCTTCCGCGCCAAGGCCACCAAGGCCCGCCAGGCCCAGAGCCGCATCAAGGCCCTGGAGCGCATGGAACTGATCTCCGCCGCCCACATCGACACGCCCTTCAGCTTCAGTTTCCGGGACTGCGGCCAGGCCCCCGACCCGCTACTGCAGATCGAGGACGCCGCTGTCGGCTACGCCGACAAACCCATCCTGTCAGGTATGAAGCTGACCCTCCGCCCGGGCGAACGGATCGGCCTGCTGGGCCGCAACGGCGCCGGCAAATCGACCCTCATCAAGCTGCTCTCCGGCGGCCTCAAGCCCACCGCCGGTGTGCGCCGGGAGGGCAAGGGGCTGGCCCTGGGCTACTTTGCCCAGCACGCCCTCGAAAGTCTGCGCCCGGAAGAGTCCGCCTTGCAGCACATGCTGCGCCTCGACCCGCAGACCCGCGAGCAGGAGCTGCGCAACTACCTGGGCGGCTTCGACTTTCATGGAGACATGGCCACCGCCCCCTGCGCACCGTTCTCTGGTGGCGAAAAATCCCGCCTGGCCCTGGCCCTGCTGATCTGGAACAAGCCCAACCTGCTGCTGCTCGACGAGCCCACCAACCACCTCGACCTGGAGATGCGCCACGCCCTCACCCTGGCCCTGCAGGATTACGAGGGCGGCATGGTCATCGTGTCCCACGACCGCGCCCTGCTGCGCGCCACCTGCGACCGCTTCCTGCTGGTGGACGATGGCCGGCTGCAGCTCTTCGATGGCGATCTGGACGATTACAAGAGCTGGCTCACCCAACGCCGCGCCGCCGACGCCGCCGCGGCCCAGTGCCCGGACAGGGCCGCCGACAAGGCCAGCCGCAAGGCCGACCGGGAAGCCGCCGCCGCCGACCGCCAGGCCCGCCTGGCCGCCCGTCGGCCGCTGCTGAAGGAGCTGGAACAACTGGACAAGAAGCTCGCCCCCTGGAACGCCGAGAAGGCAAAACTCGACGAACGCCTGGCCGACCCGGATCTGTACACCGGCCCTGAAGCCGGCGAGGTACCCAGACTCCTCAAGCGCCAGGCCGAGCTGGCCGAGCGGATCGACGAAGCCGAGCTGCGCTGGCTCGAACTGCACGAGGCGCTGGAGGCGATTCCGACCGACTGAGCCCTCGCGGGGAACGGAGCACCCCACCCACCCTCCCCGACACCTTCCGCGACGCATTCGACACAAGCCGCCACGACGTCTTTGCTAGAATCCGGGATTCGCCAAATCAACCGCTGTCATCTGGAGCCTCCCCGTGCAACTCGTCTGTCTTGACCTCGAAGGTGTTCTCGTCCCCGAAATCTGGATCGAATTCGCGGAGCGCACCGGCATCCCCGAACTGCGTCGCACCACCCGCGAGGAGCCGGATTACGACAAGCTGATGAAGTATCGCCTCGACCTGCTCAAGCAGCACAAGCTGGGCCTGCCGGACATCCAGAAGGTGATCTCGGAGATGGGCCCCGAGCCCGGTGCCAAGGATTTTCTCGATGCCCTGCGCCAGGACTTCCAGGTCATCATCCTGTCCGACACCTTCTACGAGTTCGCCATGCCGCTGATGAAGCAGCTGGGCATGCCCACGCTGTTCTGCCACAAGCTCGAGGCCAACGCCGAGGGCTACCTGGTGAATTACCACCTGCGCATGCCCAACCAGAAGAAGGAAGCCGTGCAGCGCTTCAAGGAAATCAACTTCAAGGTGATCGCCGCCGGTGACTCCTACAACGACACCGCAATGCTCAAGGAAGCCCACGCCGGCATCCTGTTCCGCGCGCCGGACAACGTCATTGCCGAATTCCCGCAGTTCCCCGTGGAGCGCGAATACAGCGGCCTGATGGCCCAGATCCGCGCCGCCTCCGCCCGCATCTGACCCTTCCCCCAGCGCCGGCCACGGCCTGCCGGCCGGCGCCCACTCCGCCATGCACCGCGAACGCTTCTATACCCTCTCCGCCTCCTGCCCCGACCGCACCGGCATCGTCGCCAAGGTGTCCGGCTTCATCGCCGAGCACAAGGGCTGGATCCTCGAAACCGCCCTCCACGCCGAACCGGCGGTGGATGCCGACAAGCGCGGGCGCTACTTCATGCGCATCGAGATCCGCGCCGACTCGCTGCCCTTCATGCTCACCGAGTTCCGCGAGCGCTTCCGCCCGATTGCTGAAGAGCTCGAGATGGACTGGAAGATCACCGACTCGGCAGTGAAGAAGCGCGTAGTGGTGCTGGTGTCCAAACAGGAACACTGTCTCTACGACCTGCTGGCGCGCTGGCAGTCAAAGGAGCTGGACATCGAGATCCCCTGCGTGATCTCCAACCACGAGACCTTCCGCGGCTTCGTGGAATGGCACGGCATCCCCTTCCACCATGTGCCGGTCACTGCCGACAACAAGGCCCAGGCCTATGCCGAGGTCCAGCGCCTGTTCGAGGAGTCCCGGGGCGACACCATGGTGCTGGCGCGCTACATGCAGATCCTGTCGCCCGAGCTCTGCAACGCCCATCCGGGCAAGATCCTCAACATCCACCACAGCTTCCTGCCCAGCTTTGTTGGCGCCAAGCCCTACCACCAGGCCTACGTCAAGGGCGTCAAGCTGATCGGCGCAACCTGCCACTACGTGACCGCCGAGCTGGACCAGGGCCCGATCGTCGAACAGGACGTGATCCGCATCGACCACTCCGACTCGGTCGAGGACATGGTGCGTTACGGCAAGGACATCGAAAAGGCCGTGCTCGCCCGAGGCCTGCGCTACCACCTGGAAGACCGGGTGCTGGTGCATGGCAACAAGACGGTGGTGTTCCGCTGACCCTCGATCGCTTTGCCTGAAAGGCCGGCCTTGCGCCGGCCTTTTTGTTTCTGGTGAACAAGCAAAAAACAACGGGCGCCGAAGCGCCCGTTGTTCCTGACTGAAACTGCTACCGCGATCAGTTGTGGTAGGCGGTTTCGCCGTGGGAGGTGATGTCGAGACCTTCCCGCTCTTCGTCTTCCGGCACCCGCAGACCGATGAACATATCCACCAGCTTGTAGGCGATGAAGGCGACGACTGCCGACCAGACGATGGTCATGCCGACGGCGGTAGCCTGGATGATGACCTGATCGGAGATCGAGTAAGCATCGGCAACCTTGTTTTCCACGTAGTCCCAGATGCCAGCGCCGCCGAGGGACGGTGCAGCGAATACACCGGTCAGGATGGCACCGAGGATGCCGCCCACGCCATGCACGCCGAACACGTCGAGGGAGTCATCGGCACCGATCAGGCGCTTCAGACCATTGACGCCCCACAGGCACACGACACCCGCCAGCAGGCCCATCACGATGGCACCGACCACGCCGACCACACCGGCAGCCGGGGTGATGGCCACCAGACCGGAGACGGCACCGGATGCGGCGCCCAGGCCGGAGGGCTTACCCTTGATGATCCATTCGGCGAACAGCCAGGCCATGGCGGCAGCAGCGGTGGCAACCCAGGTATTCACCATGGCCAGGGCAGCAACGCCATTGGCTTCGAGGGCGGAACCGGCGTTGAAACCGAACCAGCCCACCCACAGCAGGGAGGCGCCGACGATGGTCAGGGTCAGGCTGTGCGGAGCAAAGGACTCACGGCCGTAACCGATCCGCTTGCCCACCATGAAGGCACCCACCAGGCCGGCAACGGCGGCGTTGATGTGCACCACGGTGCCGCCGGCGAAGTCGAGGGCGCCATGCTGGAACAGGTAACCCGCGGTAGCGGTAGCTGCAGCCGCCGCGTCAGCGGAGGTGTAGGCATCCGGACCCGCCCAGTACCAGACCATGTGGGCCATCGGCAGGTAGCTGAAGGTGAACCACAGGACGGAGAACAGCAGCACCGCGGAGAACTTGATGCGCTCGGCGAAGGCACCGACGATCAGGGCCACGGTGATGGCCGCAAAGGCACCCTGGAAGACGACGTAGATGAACTCGGTGATCACCACGCCCTTGGTCCAGGTCGCCACGACGGAATCAGGCGTGATCCCCTTCAGCAGCACCTTGTCGAGGCTGCCGAAGAAAGCGCTTCCCTCGGTGAAGGCGATGGAGTAGCCATAGACCACCCACAGCACGCTGATCAGGGAGAACACTGCGAACACTTGCAGGAGCACCGACAACATGTTCTTGGCGCGCACCAGGCCACCATAGAACAGCGCCAGGCCGGGGATGGCCATCATGATCACCAGCACGGCGGAAACGATGATCCAGGCGTTGTCGCCCTTGTTGGGCACCGGAGCGGGTGCCGGCGCGGCTTCGGCCGGTGCAGCGGCTTCAGCGACCTTGGCCTCGACAACCGGAGCGGCCGTCGGGGCAGCAGGCGCTTCAACCGGCTTGACTTCAGCCGGCGCAGTAACGGCGGGCGCGGCGACCGGCTCGACAGGGGCTGCTGCCTTGTCGTCGGCCAGAGCGCCGCCCGCAAAACTGACCGCTACAGTGGTCAGCAGGGCTGCGAATATTTTTCTCATGATTGAAGGCTCCCTTACAACGCTTCGGCACCGGACTCGCCGGTACGGATACGGATGGCTTGCTCCAGATCGAACACGAAGATCTTGCCATCACCGATCTTGCCGGTGCTGGCAGACTTCTCGATGGCCTCGATGACCTGATCCAGGATCTCGGTCTTGACCGCGGCTTCGATCTTCACCTTGGGCAGAAAATCGACCACGTATTCGGCACCACGGTACAGCTCGGTGTGCCCCTTCTGGCGACCAAACCCCTTGACTTCGGTCACGGTGATTCCCTGCACGCCAATGGCGGACAGTGCTTCGCGCACTTCGTCGAGCTTGAAGGGCTTGATGATGGCAGTTACGAGTTTCATGGCTGGGTTCCTCAGGCAGGCGGCCGGAATTCGACCGCCCTGCGGTTGCGGGAATTAGAAGCTGCGGGTCACGGACAGAACCACACGGTCCTTGCCCAGATCCTTGCCAAGAAGGTTGGTGTACCAGGCGCTGCTGGCATTGGTGGTGATGTAGCTGAGACCCAGCACGGTGCCGCTGAAGTCCTTGGTCACGCCCAGTTTCCAGTCGGTGTAGGAAGCGCCCTCGGAGGTCGAGCCGGCAACACGCTGGCGACCCACGTGACCCACCAGATTCAGGGTCGGAACCAGCTCATAGGCGGCATTGAGTTCCAGGTAGCCGGAGTTCTTGCTGCCGACCCAACCGAACAGGTCGCTGAAGGAATGGGAATACTTCAGGGTCAGGAAGGAATAGCCGGCGGACACGTAGCCTTCCAGGGTGTTCGGGTTGTTGCCGTAGCCGGTACCCGGGTAGAAGTACTGCAGCAGACCCACGTCGTAGCTGAAGTCACCGGCGGTGCCCTTGAAGCCACCGTAGAAGTCCATCTCGATGCTGTTGCTGACAGTGGAATTGCCATCCGTCAGCCAGGACACGTTGGAAGCCCAGGTGCCGAGGTACAGGCCGCTGGAGTGCGCGTAGTCGAAGCCACCCTGCACCGCAGGCTTGCGGTTGGTCTGACCGATGCCGCGATAGATGTACTCGGATGCCAGCGTCACGTTGCTGGTGAAGGTGTGCTCCGGGGCAGCATCGGCGGCAGAAGCCATGGTCGGCAGAACAGCACTGGCAGCAATCAGGGCGGAGGCAATGACGGTCTTGCGCATGATAGGGGTTCTCCTCGTAATCAAAAGTTGGCGAGTTCAATTAAGCAATCGATGTGCCAGTTTTGAATATCCATATATTTCAGCTTTTTGCAGCACGTCACCAAGCCTTGCTGCGGCGCAGGAAAATGCCGAACGCACCAACTTGGTATCATGCACCAATAGAGGGCGCCACTTTGGTGCGCCCACAGCGCCGGCCGAGGGCCAGCGACGGTGCTAAACTTTGAACACAGGGCATTCGTGCCCCCGCCTTCCCCCATTCCTGAGGTACAACGCCATGGCCAACCCGAAGATTCTCGACGACATCGGCTCCAAAGTTTCCGAGCTGCTCGCCAGCAGCCCGGCCAAGGACATCGAGAAAAATGCTCGTGCGCTGCTCACCAGCGGCCTCTCCAAGCTTGATCTGGTGACCCGTGACGAATTCGAGATCCAGCGCGAAGTGCTGGCCCGCACCCGCGAGAAGCTGGCCGACCTGGAAACCCGGGTCGCTCATCTGGAAGCCGAACTGGCATCCCGGCCGGCGTCCCCGGCGGGCTGAACCCGTACATTTGTCCGTTGTCGTAGCGAGGGCGCCCAGGCGCCCTCGTTTGCTTCCTGCCCCTTTTACGGAGATTCCCTTGAAGAAAGCCCTCGCCCTGCTCGCCTGCATCGCCGCTCCAGCCCTGGCCGCGCCAGTCAATTACACCATCGACGGCAATCACACCTTCCCCGTCTTCGAGACCGACCACCTGGGCTTTTCCACCCAGCGCGGGCGCTTCAACAAGACCAGCGGCAAGATCGTCCTCGATGTGGCCGCCCGAAAAGGCAGCGTGGAGGTCAACATCGACGCTGCCTCCATCGACATGGGCTTTGCCAAGTGGAACGAGAACATGCGCGGCGAGGGCTTCTTCAACACCGAGGCCTTCCCGAACATCACCTTCAAGGCCGAGCGCCTGCATTTCGAGGGCGACAAGCCGGTGTCCGCTGAAGGCAGCCTGACCCTGCTGGGGGTGACCCGGCCCGTCTCCCTGAGTCTGACCCGCTTCCACTGCGCGCCCCACCCCCTCAACAAGCGCGAGACCTGTGGCGCGGACATCACCGCCCGCCTCAAGCGCTCGGAATTCGGCATGACCAAAAACATTCCCTCGGTGGGGGACGAGGTCCGTCTGGTGATCGGCGTCGAGGCTTTTCGCGACGCGCCATGACATCCTGATACCGCGGGGTGCGCCCTGCGGTTAGACTCGCGCTTTACCCAAATCGGATAAACCGTGAGTCTGGCCATCCTGACAAGCCGCGCCCTCGTCGGCCTCCTCGCCCCGGAAGTCACCGTCGAGGTTCACCTCGCCAACGGGCTCCCGGCCTTTACGCTGGTGGGTCTTCCCGATGTCGAGGTCCGCGAAGCCCGCGACCGGGTGCGCGCCGCCCTGCAGACCTCTCAGTTCGAGTTCCCCCAGCGGCGCATCACCGTCAACCTGGCCCCCGCCGACCTGCCCAAGGAAGGTGGCTGCTTCGACCTGCCCATCGCCCTCGGCATCCTCGCCGCCTCCGGGCAGATCCCGGCCGAGGGCCTGGCACGCTACGAGTTTGCCGGGGAATTGTCCCTCACCGGCGAGCTGCGGCCGGTGCGTGGCGCCCTGGCCCTGGCACGGCAGGCCGCCAGCAGCGGGCGCACCCTGATCCTGCCGGCAGCCAACGCCCCCGAGGCCGCGCTGGTGCGCAGCGTCGCCCTGCTCCCTGCCACCAGCCTGCTGGCCGTGGCAGCCCACCTGTGCGGGCATACACTGCTGGCGCCCTATGCCGGCCCGCCCCTGGTGCACGCCCCGAGCTATCCCGATCTGGCCGACGTAAAAGGCCAGACCCAGGCGCGCCGGGCCCTGGAAGTGGCGGCCAGCGGCCAGCACTCCCTGCTGCTCTTCGGCCCGCCGGGCACTGGCAAGTCCATGCTCGCCCAGCGCCTGCCCGGCCTGCTCCCGCCGATGAGTGACGACGAGGCCCTTGAGAGCGCCGCCGTGCAGTCGGTAGAGGGCAGCTTCCGACCGGAACACTGGGGAACTCGGCCCATCAGGGCACCGCACCACTCTGCGTCGACCGCAGCCCTGGTTGGCGGAGGCGGGACCCCGCGCCCCGGTGAAATCAGCCTGGCCCACAACGGCGTGCTCTTCCTTGATGAACTGCCGGAGTTCGAGCGCCGTGTCCTGGAGGCGCTGCGCGAACCCCTGGAGAGCGGTCACATCACCATCTCCCGCGCCGCACGCCGGGCCGAATTTCCGGCCCGCTTCCAGCTGGTGGCGGCCATGAACCCCTGCCCCTGTGGCTATCACGGTCACCCGGACGGCCGCTGCCGCTGCTCTCCCGACCAGATCGCGCGCTATCGCAACAAGCTCTCCGGCCCGCTGCTCGACCGCATCGACCTGCTCCTCGAAGTGCCCGTCCTGCCAGCATCCGACTTGCAGTCGGCCCACACCGGCGAGCCCACCGCGGCCGTGCGCGAGCGGGTCGAACAGACCTGGGCCCGTCAGCTCGCCCGTCAGGGCAAACCCAATGCCCGCCTCGCCGGCAACGAAATCGAGCGCTGGTGTCAGCCCGACGAAAAAGGTGCACAACTGTTACAAACCGCCATCGATCGCCTTGGCCTGTCGGCCCGCGGCTACCATCGCATCCTGAAGGTCGCGCGTACAATTGCCGACATGAACGGCGCCGATACTGTCGGCGCCTCCCATGTGGCGGAAGCAATCCAGAGCCGCAGGGGCCTGTGAAACATCGTCCAATCCCATCAGGAGTTTCCTCAAGTGGCATCCACCCCGTCTGCCGGCGCGCCCCGCGCCAAGAACTGGCTCGTCTGGTTCATCGGTTTCATCGTCGTGCTGGTGGCGCTGCTGGCCGGCTATACCTGGCTGGTGCTCAACTGGAGCTATTCGACCGGCGAGCGTGCCGGCTACGTCCAGAAGTTTTCCCAGAAGGGCTGGCTGTGCAAGACCTGGGAGGGCGAAATGGCCATCGTCGCCATTCCCGGCAGCCTGCCCGAGATCTTCAAGTTCACGGTGCGTGACGACAAGGTAGCGGCCGCCATCAACACCGACATGGGCAAGCGCGTCTCCATCGCCTACGAGCAGCACGTGGGTATCCCGTCCACCTGCTTTGGCGAAACCGGTTACTACGTCAACAAGATCCACGTCGTCGAGTAAGAACCCCGCCCCCACGGGCGTGTCGAAGCACGCACCTCCTCCGGACCCCACCCCTCCCAATGCCCTATATACAACTGGCGGCGCTCCTTGCAGCGCTTGCCACGGTCGGTCCATTCTCGATCGACACCTATCTTCCGGCCCTGCACGCCATCGGCGCGGAGCTCAATGCCACCCCGCTGGAAGTCCAGCAGACCCTCACCGCCTACATGCTGCCCATGGGCGCCATGGTGCTGTGGCATGGCGCCTTCTCCGATGCCTGGGGCCGCAAGCCGGTGATCGTGGTGTCCATGCTGCTCTTCGCGCTGGCCTCGCTGGTGTGCGTGTTTGCCAACAGCATCGAAACCCTGCTGGTGGGCCGGGCCCTCCAGGGCATCAGCGCCGGTGCCGGCATGGTGGTGGGACGGGCGGTGGTGCGGGACATCATGGAAGGGCCCCGGGCCCAGCGCCTGATGAGCCACGTGAGCATGGCCTTCGCCCTCGGCCCGGCCATCGCCCCCATCCTCGGCGGCTGGATCCACACGGCCTTCGGCTGGCGCGCCGTGTTCGTCTTCCTGGCCCTGCTGGGCCTGGCCCTGGCGGCCCTGAGCGCCTGGCGCCTCGCCGAAAGCCACCCGGCGGAGGCGCGCCAGCCCCTGCACCTGCGCCCCCTGGCCCGCCGCTACCGGGCCGTGTTCGCCTCGCCGGGCTTTCTGCTGCTGAGCATTGCGGTGAGCTTCAACTTCAACGGCTTCTTCATCTACGTCCTGTCGGCGCCGGTATTCCTGATCCAGCACCTGGGCCTGGGTGAAACCGAGTTCGGCTGGATGTTCGTCCCCGGGGTGATTGGCATGATGGCCGGCTCGGCCCTGTCGGCCCGCCTCGCCGGGCGACTGTCCCAGGCCCGCACCATCCGCCTGGGCTTTGCCCTGATGCTGGGCGCCGCCGGCCTCAACCTGGCGGTGAGCTTCCTGCTGCCCCCCGGCCTGCCCCAGTCGGTGCTGCCCATCATGGCCTACAACTTCGGCATGGCCATCGCCATGCCCAGCCTGACCCTGCTGGCACTGGACCACTTCCCCACCCACCGGGGGCTGGCATCCAGTTGTCAGAGCTTCGTGCAGATGTTGATCAGCTCGATCACCGCCGGCCTGATCGCCCCCGCCCTGTGGGGCTCGGTGGGCAGCATGGCCATCGGCATGGGCATCATGCTGTCGCTCGGGCTGGGCTGTTTCACAGCCTGGTGGTGGCTGTTCCACCGCCACCGTCACGAGGCAGGGCCGGCATGAACTGGGCCGCGAGCATCGACCTGTACTGCGAGCGCACCGACGCCAGCCTGTGGTCGGAGCCCCTCAACGCACTGAGCAACCTGGGCTTCCTGCTGGTCGCGGTCCTGCTTTGGCGGCGGGCACGCGGCACGGGCCGGGATCTTCAATCGCTCAACGGGCTGATCTTTGCCATCGGCCTGGGCAGCCTGACCTTCCACACGCTGGCCACCCGCTGGGCAGCGGTGCTGGATATCGCCTTCATCGCCCTGTTCGTGCTGCTCTTCCACCAGCGCTTCCAGGTTCGCCTGCTCGGCGCAGGCAACGGGAGGGCCTGGGCGGGGACGGCAGTCTTCGTGGCGCTGGCGGCCGTCTTTGTGGCAGCCACACGAGCCCTGCCGCCGCTCCCTCTCAATGGCTCGGAGATCTACCTGCCGCCGTTCGTGCTGCTGCTGTGGTGTGCCGCGGCGGCCCGCCAGGCGCAGCCGGCCGCGGCCCGCTGGCTGGCCCGGGCCGCCGGGCTGTTCGTCGTCAGCCTGGCCTGCCGGGCCAGCGACACCCTGCTGTGCGGCATCTGGCCCGCCGGCACCCATGTGGGCTGGCATCTGGTCAATGCCGTGGTGCTGTACTGCTGCATGAACGCCCTGCTGGCTGGTTCAGCGCGACCC
>Ga0209480_10002169_pt1 | contig 13673 bp, 10 predicted proteins | sample JI61114C2DNA_FD_187501 | JGI IMG/M metagenome (GOLD analysis project Ga0209480, IMG submission 187501) | Wastewater effluent complex algal communities from Wisconsin, to seasonally profile nutrient transformation and Carbon sequestration -... | ecosystem: Engineered > WWTP > Effluent > Algae...
CCGAAGAGGTCGAGGACGACGACGAAGCCTTTGCCGACAAGATGCAGAAGCTCACCGAGAAGCTGGGCGAGCAGATGGCGAAAGGGGCGGAGCTTGATACCTTGATCCGGCAGAAACTGGGGGGGCTGGGGTATGAGTTTTGATCTACCCACGTTGCCAGGTGAGTGGTCTTATTTGCCCTTGGACAGTTGTTGCCAGAAAAACTCGGTAACTTACGGCGTCGTTCAACCGGGTGCTGCTCTGAGCGAAGGTAAACCGATCATCCGGGTCAATAACTTCCGAGATACGCGGATTGATCTTTCGGATGTTATGTACATTGCACCTGAAATTGAGGCCAAGTACAGCCGAACGAGGCTCAAAGGTGGCGAAGTCTTGCTCACAATCGTCGGGTCTGTTGGACAAGTTGCCGTTGTTCCGAAACGCTTTGCTGGGTTCAATGTCGCGCGTGCAGTGGCGGTAATCGACCCGCTACAACACATTGCCCCCGAATGGATCGCTCTGTGTCTTCGATCGCCGCTATCTCAGCATCTGCTGGGGAGTCGCGCCAATACGACAGTTCAAACAACGATCAACCTGAAAGACTTGCGCGCCCTACCGATTCCGCTGCCGCCGGAACGTGAAAGGTGCACGATTGCCGAGTTCGTCGGAGCCCTCGACGACCGCATCACCCTCCTGCGCGAAACCAATGCCACGCTCGAAGCCATCGCGCAGGCGCTGTTCAAATCGTGGTTTATGGATTTCGACCCCATCCACGCCAAACAACAAGGCCGCGCCCCAGATTGCATGGACGAAGCCACCGCCGCGCTCTTCCCCGATAGTTTCGAGGAGTCGAAACTCGGCTTGATCCCGAAAGGGTGGTCAATTAGCAACATCGAGGAAATCGCAGAAAAAGTTGGAATGGGGCCCTTTGGCTCAAATATCAAAGTCTCTACGTTTGTATCGCAAGGGGTACCTGTACTCAACGGGCGTAATGTTCAAGATACGTTGCTCACCGATCTGGATTTCAATTTCATCACGCCATCACACGCCGAAAAACTAAAGAACTCCTGCGTCAAAGCAGGAGATGTCGTTATCACGCATCGAGGCACTCTTGGGCAGGTGGCACTTGTTCCTGAGGGATTGTGCTATGACCAATTCGTTGTCTCACAAAGCCAATTTTTCCTTAGATGTGATCGACGGAGGATGCTGCCTGAGTGGATTACGTATTTCTTTAAATCGCCAATTGGTCAGCAATTGCTGCTAGCCAACACTTCTCAAGTAGGTGTTCCTTCAATTGCGCGCCCAGTAAGTCACTTGCGCTCTATAAAGCTAGTTCTGCCGCCGTTTGAAATTTTGTCGCAGTTTTCGGAAACAGTTAGTGCGCTGCACAAGAGTGTGGTTGCTAATCGGCAACAAGCCCAAACCCTCGCCACCCTCCGCGACATCCTGCTCCCCCGCCTGATCTCCGGCCAGTTGCGCCTGCCGGAGGCAAGTTCAGTCGCGTAATCCGCTATTAAAGCGGGCTTTAATGCCCGCTCAGGACGTGCATAAAAAATGACGATTTTTATACACGTCCTGCTGGATATGTATAAAAATGTCGATTCCTTAAACATGTCCCGGTCGACGTGCATGGAGAAGCCGTTTTCCTATACACAAGACCTTGCGCGAGCTTGTTGCCATGACTGCCTTGCCATCCCTCGAGATGCTGAATGCCGCCCGCTTCGATACGCCGGCCATCCTGAAACGCCTGGCCAGCGCCAGCCGAGCACTGGCTGAGCTGAAGGGGGTTGCGGCTTCGATCCCGAACCAGGGCATCCTGATCAACACTCTGGGCTTGCAGGAGGCCAAGGACAGTTCGGAAATCGAGAACATCGTCACGACCCACGACGAGTTGTTCAAGGATGACGTTTTGCCGGAGGCTTTTGCCAATCCGGCGGCCAAGGAGGTGTTGCGCTACCGGCAGGCGCTGCATCTGGGCTATCGGCAAGTCCGCGACACGGGACTGATTACCGCAAACCACATTGTCGACATTCAGGCAGAGCTGGAGCGCAACAACGCAGGTTTTCGCAAGCTGCCGGGCACGGCGCTGAAAACCGGGGCAGGGGAAACGGTCTATACCCCGCCGCAAGACCCTGCCGAAATCGTCGCGCTGATGAGCGACCTGGAGCGCTTCATCAACGACGGCGAGCGTTTCGCGGTCGACCCTCTGATCCGGATGGCGCTGATTCACCACCAATTCGAGAGCATTCACCCTTTCTACGACGGCAACGGCCGTACCGGACGCATCCTGAACGTGCTCTATCTGGTCAAGGAAGGGCTGCTCGATGTGCCGGTGCTCTACCTTTCGCGCCACATCGTGCGTACCAAGACGGATTACTACCGCCTGTTGCAGGCGGTGCGCGATGCCGGTGCCTGGGAGGAATGGGTGCTGTACATGCTCGAAGCCGTGGAGCAGACCTCCGGGCAGACGATTCGGACGATCCATGCGATCAAAGATGCGTTGTTCGACTACAAGCACCGTATCCGCGCTGACTACAAGTTCTACAGCCAGGATCTGATCAACAATCTGTTCATGCACCCCTATACCAAGATCGAGTTCATTGAACGCGACATCGGTGTCTCGCGCCTGACCGCCAGCAAGTACCTGGATGCGCTGGCTGCCGGCGGCTTCGTGCAGAAGAACAAGATCGGGCGCAGCAACTACTACATTAATGTGGCGTTGAACCGCATTCTGCTGGGTAGTTGAGATGACCGAAGACCAACTCGAACAGGAAGCACTGGGCTGGCTGGTAGAGGCAGGCTACGAGACACTGTTTGGCCCGGACATTGCGCCAGATGGCGAGCACCCGGAGCGCGCGGATTACCTGCAGGTGCTATTGCCCTTTCGCTTGCGCGAGGCGATTCATCGCCTGAACCCGGACATCCCGACCGCCGCCAAGGAAGATGCGCTCAAGCAGGTGCTTGATCTTGGCATCCCGGCCTTGCTTTCGGCCAATCGCCATTTCCACAAAATGTTGGTTGGCGGCGTGCCGGTGGAATACCAGAAGGAGGGCGAAACACGTGGTGATTTCGTTCGCCTGATCGACTGGAGCAACCCGGCCAAGAACCGCTGGCTGGCGGTCAATCAGTTCTCCATCAAAGGGCCGCACCATACGCGCCGGCCGGACGTGATCCTGTTCGTCAATGGCCTGCCGCTGGTGCTGCTGGAGCTGAAGAATCCGGCCGACGAGAAGGCCGATATCTGGAAAGCCTACGACCAGATTCAGACCTACAAGGAACAGATCCCCGATGTGTTTCAGTACAACGAGTTGCTGGTCATTTCGGACGGCAGCGAGGCGCGGCTGGGCTCGCTTTCCAGCAATGCAGAGCGTTTCATGCAGTGGCGGACGATTGATGGCCTGACGCTCGACCCGCTGGGCCAGTTCAACGAGTTGGAAACGCTGATTCGTGGCGTCCTGGCGCCGGCACAGTTACTCGATTACCTGCGCTTCTTTGTGCTGTTCGAGGATGACGGCGCTCTTGCCAAGAAAATTGCCGGCTATCACCAGTTCCATGCGGTGCGGGCGGCGATCAACCAGGTGGTGACGGCTTCACGTCCCGGCGGAACGCACAAGGGCGGCGTGGTCTGGCATACGCAGGGCAGCGGCAAGAGCATCACCATGACCTGCTTTGCCGCGCGGGTGATGCAGGAAACGGCGATGGAGAACCCGACCATCGTCGTCATCACCGACCGCAATGATCTGGATGGGCAGTTGTTCGGGGTGTTTTCGCTGGCGCAGGATTTGTTGCGCGAGCAGCCGGTGCAGGCCAATACCCGGCAGGACTTGCGCGCCAAGCTGGGCAACCGGCCATCCGGCGGGATTGTCTTCGCCACCATCCAGAAATTTATGCCGGGCGAGGATGAGGACAGCTTCCCGGTGCTCTCCGAGCGCTCCAATATCGTGGTGATTGCCGACGAAGCGCACCGGACGCAATACGGTTTTGAAGCCAAGCTGAAGACCATCAGGGCGCCAATTGGACGTTATATGATCGCGTTACCGGGAAATAACGTGGCCACCAATGATGACCATCAGCTGCTAGTTGCAGAACCGCCGGCCGAGTATGGGGCGCGGTATCAGGTGGGCTACGCGCAGCATTTGCGCGATGCGCTGCCCAATGCCACTTTCGTCGCCTTTACCGGCACGCCGGTATCGTCGGAGGACCGCGACACCCGCGCCGTGTTCGGCGATTACATCCACGTCTACGACATGCAGCAGGCCAAGGAAGACGGCGCGACGGTCGCCATCTACTTCGAGTCCCGCCTGGCCAAGCTGTCGCTGAAACAGGAAGATTTGCCGCAGATTGACGACGAGGTCGACGAACTGGCCGAGGACGAGGAAGACAGTCAGAAGGCACAACTGAAGAGCAAATGGGCAGCGCTGGAAAAGGTGGTTGGCGCCGAGCCGCGCATCGCCAGCGTGGCCGGCGATCTGGTCGCCCACTTCGAGGAACGCAACCAGGCGCAGCGCGGCAAGGCGATGGTCGTCGCCATGAGCCGCGAGATCTGCGTCCATCTCTACAACGAGATCGTCAAGCTGCGCCCCGAATGGCACGATGCCGACCCGGAAAAGGGCGCGATCAAGATCGTGATGACCGGCTCGGCCAGCGACAAGGCACTGCTCAGGCCGCACATCTACAGCGGCCAGGTCAAGAAACGGTTGGAGAAGCGCTTTAAAGACCCGGCAGACCCGTTGCGCCTGGTGATTGTGCGCGACATGTGGCTGACCGGCTTCGACGCGCCCTGCGTCCATACGCTCTACGTCGACAAGCCGATGAAGGGCCACAACCTGATGCAGGCCATTGCGCGGGTCAATCGGGTGTTCAAGGACAAGCAGGGCGGCTTGGTGGTGGACTACATCGGTATCGCCAACGAACTGAAAAGCGCCTTGCGGGAATACACCAACAGCAACGGACGTGGCCGGCCAACGGTCGATGCCGCCGAAGCCTATGCCGTGCTGGAAGAAAAACTCGACATCCTGCGTGGGCTGCTGCATGGCTTCGATTACAGCGATTTCCTGTGCGCTGGCCACAAACGGCTGGCTGGAGCTGCCAACCACGTGCTGGGTCTGAAAGATGGCAAGAAGCGTTTCGCCGATACGGCGTTGGCAATGAGCAAAGCCTTTACGCTGTGCTGTACGCTGGATGAAGCCAAGGCGGTACGCGAGGAGGTGGCTTTCCATCAAGCCGTGAAGGTCATCCTGACCAAGCGCGACCTTAGCCAGAAGAAGCGCAGCGACGAAGAAAAGGAACTGGCCATCCGCCAGATCATCGGTTCGGCGGTGGTTTCGGAAGAGGTCGTCGATGTTTTCGACGCGGTTGGCCTCGACAAGCCGAACATTGGCATCCTCGATGACGACTTCCTGGCCGATGTCCGCAACCTGCCAGAGCGGAATCTTGCTGTTGAGCTATTGGAGCGCCTGCTCGAAGGCGAGATCAAGAGCAAGTTCGCCAGCAATGTCGTGCAGGAACGAAAGTTTTCTGAGCTGCTGAGCAACGTCATCAAGCGCTATCAGAACCGCGCCATCGAAACGGCACAAGTCATCGAAGAACTGATTGAGATGGCCAAGAAATTCCGGGCTGCAGCGAATCGCGGTGAAGAGCTGGGCCTGAACGACGACGAGGTTCGCTTCTACGATGCGCTGGCTGATAACGAGTCAGCGGTGCGCGAGCTATCGGATGAAACGCTGAAGAAGATTGCACACGAGCTGACCGAAAATTTGCGCCAGAACATTACGGTTGATTGGTCAGCTCGGGAGAGTGTTCGCGCGAAGCTGCGGCTTATGGTTAAGCGAATTCTTCGCAAGTACAAATATCCGCCAGATCAGCAGGAGACTGCTGTGGAATTGGTCCTGCAGCAAATGGAGAACATTGGTGGAGAATGGACATGTTGACCTATTGGGGCGTATTTTTTGAGACTCCGATAGTGCTGATCATCGCTAATTCGGGCAAAACCACCTAACCGACTGATTGCTGCCTGATTTGCGGCCAATGGCCAATTGGCCGAGTTCTGGTCGTATACCTCTCGGGCGCGATCAAGAAATGGTTAGTCGAAACTTCCGTAAGGCTATAGGCGTATTGCTTTTTACCCTCGTCGCCAAAGGCTGGGGAGATTTTCAGAGAGCCAGTCTCTATCGTTCTTATATAGCCATTGGAAGCCATTGTTCGGCAGCCTGCGTATTTTCTTCATCGGCAAATCTGGGTATCGATCAAGTACGGCTTGGAATCTTGCTCGATATTCATTTCGTCTCCGAATTAGGCGTGCCGCTTCCCACGTAGCTAGCAATTCGGAGTGTTCAGCCAGATACGCCCGGATAAAGCTTCTCTTCACACCAATGGCACGCTCAATCTGATCGCGCTCCTCACCAAGCTTCAATAGCGAGACCAACTTTATCTCGACTTCGGTTCCCACAATTCGTGGTCGCCGCTCAAACTCTGTTGCCGTCTGCTCGAGATACTTGATGGCTTGCGTTACTGATATGCCCGCGTGCTGGGCGGCCTGGTTGACGGAGAGGTGCTCATCAATCACTAAACGTCGCAGGACTTCGCGTAATGCGTGCAGCGAGCTTGTCAGTGAGGCTCGACGCTCCGTACTTTGTGTAGAGGCTACTGATGAGTAGAGGTCAAAAAACTGCTCGGGTGAATCAAAGATGAGCCCTAGAAGCAGCAGATGTTTGAGAGGGTGATGTACTACGCCATTAGAGTTGTGTAGCAGGCTCCCTAGCATGGACATGAGATCCTGCTTTGAACCGGTCACGAACTCCAATCCAGGGACGGTTGCTAGCGAAGCGTATCTGCCCGCGAATTCCCCGCATAACTCCTTGAGGCGAACTCTTCCGTCTATGCCAATAAACCCCAATTCATGTAGGCGCAGAAGATACGAGTCTGTCAGAACTTCGCCGTCAAAGTGACTTGATAACGGGGCGCTTGCCATTGTGCCTCGCCCCCAATGCAGGAGGCTGGTGAGCAGATCTAGATGCCTCTCGGTAAGGGGCGTGGCGCGCATCCAGTCTGTCGTGTCGACCGTTTCTGGGAAAATGAAAGCCTTTCCCAAGTGCTGCTTACGCCGTTCGTTGCTCAACGTCCAGAGTGGAGTTGAATGGTAATGGCATAGAAAGGTGCCGGGTAGTTGGTGGCTGACGTGCCATATCGCAAATCGAAGCACCTTGAGTTCTTGGGAAATACACTCCGGACATGCCCGCAGTGGATGAATGTTAGCGATCCGGCAGGTTTGTATCCCTAGCATCGACTTGATGAAATCGCTGCCTTGTCCACTCATGGACTGAATAATTAGATGCCGACGATCAGTCTCTATGAACGGAGCGAAGCCAGGGAACTTCGTGTGGCGGAATACGATAGCCAGAGGGTCGCCTATGGCTCCCTGTGTGCGAGCGACAAACGTATCAAGTCGAGTTGGAAAATCTGCCTGTAAGGCAGTGGATGGGTGACCAAATAGTTGGCGGCTGGTTTCACGCGCACTAATGTTGCTGCTAAGCCGATGGTACCGAGCGCACCAACTGTAAAACAGCTCATCATCAAGAATTGGCGGCAGTGAGAAAGCACAGTCGAATAAGTCGCTGACTACTGCGGGTTCCATTTACTAAACAGCTCTGTGCTCTAGGAGCGGAATAGTCCCTTGAATAGTCTCTTTGTTGGGTTTTCCAATCGCCATAAGCCTATAGCAGCGAGCGTCAGCGAGAAGAAAATGAAGATAATTTGCCACCAAAAGTCGTTAAGGTACAGACCAAGGATCGCTGTCAGTACTGACAAGTTAAGCATGTTCCGTCCGAAAAGACGGTTTTTCTCAGTCATGTCCGGCGAGGAGGCTTTTAGGCGAGCAATTTCCTGATCGTTGCTGATGAGCGCCGTTGCGACAGCCCTGATTTGCTTCTTTCTCTCGTTAGAGTCCATTTTGCACCTCAGGCAACTAGCCGCAGATATTGGGAAACGACCTCTGGCAGCAGCGCCTCTCCGGCAGCATGTTTTTCATAAAGAATCCGAACGAGGCCGGACAACTTAACGGCAGGTAATTGAACACCTAACTCGTCAGACAACTCCATTACGACCTCCACGACTTCTTGATGAAGCTTCCAGTCGAAGTTTTCCGTGACAAATTGACTCGTGGTTTTGCCCGTAACAACAAAAATTTTATCTACGTCGGCGCTGGAAATCCGTTCAAGGTACTGCAGGTCAGGAACGTACGTATCCGACTCATAAGCAACTTGGGTCGGCTTTGAGATTCCACCAGCAGATGCCAGTTGCGTTTGCGTGATGCCCAGCCGATTTCGCTCACTGCGAAGCCTTGATCCATAGGGTCGGATAATTTTACTCATGGTCCGAATATTTGTTGACGATACGTACTAATAATACTAGATTAGGCAAAAAAATGCATTGAGCTTATGAGCCCAAGTCACCAAAACTTTCCGCTTAGAACACCGACCGAGGCGCGCCAGTGGTTTTTTGACCACGGCATTTCAATTTCTGAGTGGGCACAGTCACGCGGTTTTAGCAGGGAGGTTGTCTATGCGCTACTCGCAGGCCGCACCCGCGGAGCTAGGGGGGAAGCGCATCATGCAGCGGTTGCTCTTGGGCTCAAGCCCCAGGCGGATGATCAATCAGCGGTAAATGGAGGGACTACAGCCTAGATATAAAATTTTTCAGGCATAAAAGCACAAAAGCCCTAGACCTTTGGCGAGGTGTAGGGCTTTTTTGGAGGGTGCGGTCTTGCTGGCGCTTGATTAGCTGCATCTTCTCCTTCTGTGGCAACGATGTCAAGTCGTGCCACGCGGTGCGTTACGCCTCCACGTTGCGACTCTGATGGAACGTCCACAGGGTTTGAATTCACGCACCAGGAGATACAAATGCAGCTGGATCCTGATAATGGATCGCAAGGGGCGACCACCGCATTCGGAGGGCGCTCGTATGGCTTGTGTAAATAAATTGGCGCAACTACGAAGGCTAGAGCGGATTCTGACTCGTCAAGGAGGCGATTCGAAATGGGGGGCTGATTACCAGCCTGCATCCTCACTCGGAATGGAACAGCCTTCGATAAGCCGCCCAGCAGGACTGGCAGCAGCAAAACTGGAGGGACGAGACGTCATTGGTCAATCCCGTGGTGAGCGCTCTCCGCTACTGATTGCTCTTCACCATCCGCGCTGCTTTGAGGTTCACGAGCAAAAAATGCTTTCTCCTGTGCCGTGCGCGCACCCACTGTCGGGGCACCCCAAAGCGACAGCCTTGAATTTGCCAACCCTAAGGGGAACCATAGAAGTTGCAGATGCACTCGGTTGCTTAAACAGGCACCCTAAGGTTTGGAATCCCTCGGCGAATAGATGGGCTCCTGTGCCATTTGTCGGAGATATCCTGCTTTTCCTCGAGGATTCAGCGGGGCCCTACTGTGTTAACTGGACCGTGAAGCAAAAGGACTCGGATTTCTTAAACCGATCGATCCGCAAAAAACCCCTTGCAAAAAACTCCCCGCCTGAAAAGCGGGAGCTTCAGAGGCATGAGATCGAGGAAGTTTATTACGCCGATGGCCTTATTCCTACCCGCCGAGTTACGAAATGGATCTTCGATAAGGAGTTGTCCATCAATTTACTCAACCTATTCTATTTGCACGATAGAGAGCTGCACGACCAGCGGGCATTGGATTTCTTCCAAGAAATCGTCGATTTTGTTGCCGAACTGGTTGATGGAACGCTGACTCTTTACGAGCTTACTCAAAGCGCCGCAAAGCATTTCAATTTTGGCGCATATGACGTGAAGACAATCATCTATCGAGCGGTTTGGCAGCGTCGCTTGCGAGTGGACCTTTTTCGGAAATTCATGGAGGACGAGCCGCTTTTTCGTGAGCGTGATGACGTTTTTGAGGTCTATGCCCACTTGTTTAAGCGGGCTGGAAAATGAAAACAGGCGACTATTTTTCGGCGCCAGAGGGATTCGAATCTCTAGAGAAAGGAGTGGAGTACTCATATTTCAAGACCTCGGCCGAAAGTGAAGAGGTCATCCTCATCGAGTTTTTGCAAGAGAAACCCGGCAAGTCAGGAAGGAGAATTCGAGAACGCAGAGTTGGCTCTAGGCGATATTCCCAAGCGATTGACAGCCAGCAAATCCAACCGGTGAAAAAACCTCCTACTCTGCCGGCATGGCTATACATGGTGGATGGTGCGTCACTTGATGAAATAGACTTGGAACGAGACGACCCAGCAAAAACTAATCGTTCAAGGTGTGAAGAACGATACTCCCATATTGCTGGATTGCTGGGACGGCTGGATGAAATTGCTGATTCCCCTTGTCTATTTTCGATCTTAAATAAACATGCAAATGAGTGCACGCCAAAACAAAACCGCTCGCGTATTGCTGAATGGTTGTTTGCGTACGTTTGTCATGGGTTCGATTTGATGGCGTTGTACCCAGAGTATCCCAAGGTAGGTCAATGGGATCGTACGGATGGCGAACAAGGTGAGAGTCATCATGGTCGACCGCCCGCCTCGGCGACTAACACACCAAGATATCCCAGCCACATGTTCGCCGAGGAAATTAAGGCTGCCTTTCTGAAACGTGCTGATCTGGGCATATCGATGAAGCGGATTTATAGAGTCTCTCTGGAAGAAGACTGGGGATGTCGAGCACGCGATCTGCCGAACAATGGGTTCGAAATGTATCACCCCGAAAACAAGCCGTTTCCTGACACCTATGGAAAGTTTCGCCATCAAGTCATAAAGGCATTCGGGCTTCGGGCTGTTCAGGAGACCTGTTATGGCAAGGCTCGGGTTCGGGCCAAGATGGCCGCAACAGTGGGCAGCTATTCAGAGGAAATTGGTTCTTTGCTGGAGCAAATGGAAGTTGATGCCTACTACTTGAAAGAGCGTCCGATTTCACCAATCTCGGGCGAGATCGAGCCTCGTTTGTGTGTGGCAAGGGCCGTCTGCAAAGCCAGTAAAAACGTCATCGGGGTCGGCTTCTCGTATGAAAATGAGACCGCGGAGGCATATAGCTCGATGCTTTTTTCAGCTGCCATCAACAAGGATGAGTTCACCGATTTGTTCGGCTTGAAAGGTGGAATTTTGCCTTGGCCATGCGAGGGCTTGGCCCCACATATTATTTCTGACCGCGGTGCTGCACCAATCGCCGCAATCGTGAAGAGTCTGGTGGATCTATTTCCGGTAAAAGAATTGGCAGAGTCGTACTCAGGTCAATCGAAGCCGGATGTTGAAAGTGGGCATCCGCGAGACATCAAGACGGAGGGGCAGCCCAACTATCTTGTCAGCAAACTGAATGTTGTTCAGTTGATTCAGCGCGAAATTGCCCGTGCAGCCAGAGACAATCACACCAGTCAGGTCAAAACCCAGGCTCAGGGACGAACCGCAATGCTTGGGAAAGTTACCACGCCATATTCATTGTGGGTGGCGCTGGATGCAGCAGGGAAAAATCAAGGTATCAGAATTCCTTATGAAAGTGCCGTCCGGCGTTTTCAAACAAAAACCACCTTTGAGGTTGGTGATGGCTATGCATTTTTGAACTCAAGGAAGTATTCCTCTCGAGAATTTAGAGAGTTAGATGCAATCCGCAGCTTGGCCCCCGGGCAAAAAATTGAGATCAACGGATACCACCTGTCCATGTGCCTGACATACGTATGGGTGGAAATTGGCCGGCAATTGCTCAAGCTCAAAGTCACTGGCTCATACCGAATGACCTTTGCAGAGGAATCCATCACCAAGCGGCAACTTGATGAACAAGAGGAACATGACAAAACGATGGGTTCGGCCAGCCGGCAAAGTATCGATGCTGCTGCCGTAGAAGCTAACGCTCGATTTTTTGAGGCAACCGGAATGCGGTGGAGCACAGATACTCGCCGGCAAGGCCGAATACCGAAAATCACTCAGCTCGGTCAGGCAGCAAAGGGGATATTTACCTATAAAAAACCGAGCAGAAAAGCCGCATGAGTATTGATTGGCTCGCTCATTTCCAGCGCTCAATTGACGACGCGGCAATCGATTCGCGAATCACGTTGATTCCTGTTCCATTGTTGGGATTACATAGGTCGCCAACTCTATCGGCAAAAGATAAGTACCGGAACACCTTAAGGGAACTGTTTATCCCGACAGGCCAACATCGTGAATTGATCAAAGAGTTGTTTGAGATCATATTGCTACACATCGAAAGAACGTATTCATCAAACGAGGCGTACGTCCAACGCTGCAATACCCTAGACCTGCGTGAGATCGAATTTGATCCGAATTTCATCATGATCTTGTGTGGCTTGGGTGGAGTAGGAAAGTCACACGTATCAAAGGCAATCGTCCGCTTTCTTACAGACATGGAACCGGCTTGTATAGCACTCCCTGGAATGCCAACTTATCGCGTCGATAAGGTCTGGCGGATGCAAATGAAAACGGGCGGCGATCTCAAAGGATTGCTTACGCCTTACCTCCCCCAAGCCTCAGGCAGCGAGAATGATCTGATCATGCTCGCTGCCAAACGTTGTTTTACAAATTTAGTCGCCCTTCTATTGGCTGATGAGTTTCAGTTCGTGACGCTGTCCGAGAATGCAAGCGCAAAAGCCAGCAAGATATTGATGCGACTAGCAACGATAGGATGCCCATTGGTTACATGCAGCAATTTCACGATGCTCAATAAGCTATATAAACGGCCACAGCAAGAACGAAGAAGGCTGCTGGAGAGAGTTCGCTTCATCTTCCCTGAGTTAATCGGATCACCTGAATGGATTAAGACGCTGCTGGCCCAGCTTAATGTGGCCCCAGAAATCTACTCATCGGATAACAGCATAAAGTTAGCCAGTCACGGAGAGATGCTATACAACTACACCTACGGAATAAATGACTTTGCTGCAAAGCTGCTGTCACTGGCATACTCTGAGGCACGTTTTGCTAGCAGGCATATCGTCAAACCTGAAGATGTTGTACGCGCCTACGCCTCGGCCGATTACCTATCTTCTCGTCAAGATGTTGAGTTATTGAAAAGCCAGGATGTTCAGAAAAAATACCGGCGCAGTGATCTGTGGTGTGACCACTATTTCGAGAGTCTGCAAAAATTCAAGGCTTCCGAGCAGAGTAAAAAAGTGACCCCCGTCCGCGATGCCATCAACGAGTTTACGCGTCGAGAAGAGGAAAAGCTTCTGATCTCGGGATTGAATCGGGAGGAGCGACTTCAGGCGGAAGCCAAGTTGGCCGAACTTGAGCGCGCGACCGGCACAGGAAAGGTTGTCAGAATGAATCGTCCGAAAGCGACAAAAGAAGGTCTGCTGAGTGGGTATCGGGACTTGGAGGCTGAGTGACGCCGCCTCGATATCTGCGCCTTTGGGCTTCACATTTCTCAATGTGGTGGAGTTCCGGCGGCCTTCCGCACGTGGATCTGGATGCTTGATGTCGGTCTGGTACTTGGTGCCTTACTTGGCAGTCAGCATTGTTACTGACTTCATTTTTCGTGCCGAAATGGCCTATCAGTAGTTGGTGGGTCGTTACAGACCACAAGATTTTTTAGCCACTTCTAAGTCTTTGACTATTCGTGCCCTATTGTTACGGACTATTTTTGTAAGATCATTTGATTGATTGTTAAATGAGAGTGGGTGGATCCGTTTTTTTCGCCCACTTCACTTCTAGATAGCTGCTTCCGGAAAACGTGAAGCCCATGCGTTT
>Ga0209480_10002170_pt1 | contig 13664 bp, 10 predicted proteins | sample JI61114C2DNA_FD_187501 | JGI IMG/M metagenome (GOLD analysis project Ga0209480, IMG submission 187501) | Wastewater effluent complex algal communities from Wisconsin, to seasonally profile nutrient transformation and Carbon sequestration -... | ecosystem: Engineered > WWTP > Effluent > Algae...
CGACGGACTGCTTGAACGTGGCGATGAAGTGGTGTGTGCCGATAATCTGTTTACCGGCAGCAAACGCAATATCGAACACCTGCACGGCAATCCGCGTTTCGAATTCGTGCGACACGACGTGACATTTCCGCTCTATCTTGAAGTGGACGAAATCTACAATCTCGCCTGCCCGGCGTCACCGGTGCATTACCAGCATGATCCGGTACAGACCACCAAAACTTCGGTGCATGGCGCCATCAACATGCTCGGTCTGGCGAAGCGTCTTCGCTGCCGCATCTTCCAGGCGTCGACGAGCGAAGTATATGGCGACCCATCGGTGCATCCGCAAACCGAAGGCTATTGGGGCAATGTAAATCCGATCGGTATTCGTTCCTGCTATGACGAAGGCAAGCGCTGTGCCGAGACCCTGTTCTTCGATTATCACCGCCAGCATGGTCTTGATATCAAGGTTGCGCGTATTTTCAATACCTATGGCCCGCGCATGCATCCCAACGATGGCCGCGTGGTATCGAATTTTATCGTGCAGGCGTTGCAGGGCAATCCGATCACGATTTTCGGCGAGGGTCAGCAAACGCGTTCATTCTGCTATGTCGATGATCTGGTCGAAGGTTTTTTACGCTTCATGGATACCGATGCCGGCTTCACGGGGCCAATGAATCTGGGCAATCCGGGTGAATTCACCATTCGCCAATTGGCCGAAAAAGTCATTGAACTCACTGGTTCGAAATCGACGCTGGAATTCAAACCCCTTCCATCGGACGATCCATTGCAGCGCAAGCCCGATATCAGTCTGGCACAGTCGAAAATAGGCTGGACTCCTGAAGTACAACTGGAAGCCGGCCTGAAAAAAACGATTAGTTATTTTGACAAATTGCTCGCCGGACAATTGTGAGTACTGCTGATTGTGATTAATTTGAAATCAGGATTTACAGCAGAGTGTCATTAAAAGATTCCGCCAAGAAAGCCATTCTCTGGTCCGCAGGCTTGAACCTGTTTCGCGACGGGCTGCAGTTTGTCCAGATGCTGGTGATGGTGCGCCTGCTCGATCCCGATATTTACGGCATGGCAAATTACGGCAGCACGCTGATAGGTTTTATCGGTCTCATTTCCTTCCAGCATATTTCGGCGCATATCGTCCAGGTGCGTTCCGAAGCACAAGTCGACTACGACCAGCACTTCACTTTTGGCATGTTCCTCAATTTGTGTTTGTTCGTGCTGACAAACCTGCTGGCGTTCGCGGCGGCCTATGTCGGGCAATACGTCAAAATGCAGCCGATACTGCACGTGCTCTCGTTTTCCTTTTTGTTCAGCGTGCCGATGGATTTGCGGCAACGCATGCTGGAACGCGAGCATCAATGGGAAAAATTGCGTCCCCTGCAGATGGCGATGATGGTGGTCTCGGTCGTTGCCGGTATTTCGATGGCATTGGCCGGTGCCGGTGTTTATGCCTTGATCGTACCGGGCATGCTTTCGATGCTGGTTTTTTCCTATGATCTTTTCATCGTGCTGAAATGGCGGCCGCGTTGGACCTGGAATCGTCACGCCTATCGCGATGCCCTGTATTTCGGCGTGAACCGCATGGCCTCCAATGTGATGAACAGTGGCCGGAAAATCGTCGAGAGCACCGCCATTACGCACTACTTTCTTTTCACCGGTCTTGGCGTTTTCGGCAGAGCGGAAGGCTTGGCGAATATGTTCTGCGGTCGAATCGGGCAGCAGGTTGTTTCCGCACTCTATCCGATCATTACCCGTGCCGATCCCGCCAGCGAACGCTTTCAGAAAATCGCCGGTCTGGTACTGCGCAGTGTTGCCTGGGTGATTATTCCGATTGCCGTCTGGTTCTCGTTTGAAGCCAGTGCTATCACGAATCTGCTGTACGGCAACAAATGGAATTCCGTGATCAGCCTGTTGCCGCTGACCATGTTGATCGGTTGCGCGCAGGCACTAGGCGGTTGCACGTATTCGCTGCTGCTGGCGAATGAAGCCCGGCGCCAATGCATCCGTTCCGATGTCTTTGCCATGCTCCTGATCGTGGGTTGCGTATTGGTCCTGATGCCGATGGGCCTTAAGACCTATCTCGCCGGTGCAAGCATCGCCCATATTATTATCGGCATCGTGTTGTTGACTCTGCTGGTGCGGACTGGCGGCATCCAATCGAAAGGTATGCTGATTGCCCTTTTTCCGCCCTTGCTGGCTTCCGGCCTTGGTATTGCCGTGATGCTGGCGGTCGGCAAAAATATCGCAATGCCGGCTTCCTTGATCGTGAAGACACTGATAGCCGGAACGCTATTCGGCCTGATCTATACGCTGGTGATCCGGCAGTTTTTCCGCAATCATCTGCGGGAGTTGCTGGACTATATGCCCGCAGGCCAATGGGCAAAGAAAATGCTGGTGCTGGCATGATTAGACAAACGCATTTCTGCGCAGGAGAGCTTGATTGAAACTGCTGTTCATCTTGCCCGAATACCTGCCGCATTCCGGTGGTGGCATCATCACTTTTTATCGCGCCTTGCTGCCGCAACTGGTCGCCATGGGACACGACGTCCGAGTCATTGTCGGCAGTGCCATGTTCGCCGAAGAAAAAGCGAACGCCACACTGGTGGATGGCGTCAAAGTCGAATCGCTGGAACAGGGTTTGCGTGACAAATATTTTGAGCAATTCCAGACCTATGCCTCCATGCCCTGGTTGCGCAAACATCTGGCGGCGGCTTGGGCCATGTATGAGCAGGCAGGAAAGGGCGAAGGCTATGACGTAGTCGAAGCGACCGACTGGGGCCTGTTGTTTGTGCCCTGGACATTGCAGCAATCAGCGTCCTTGCTCGTTCGCATGCATGGCAGTATCGGCCAAATCGATATCCATGACCCGGTCGCTGGTGAAGAAGCCCAGGGCCAGCTTGTTCGCCTGATCGAACGGCAGGCACTTTCTTTTGCGAATACCGTGCAGACTTACAGTCCAGCCAATGCCATGTTTTGGGAAGCACAGGCAGGGCGCGAAGTCGATTGTCTTTATCCGGCATGGCAAGCCTTTGCCCGCACGCCAGGTAATACCGACAGAAGTGATCGCGGTCTGGTGCTCGGCCGCCTGCAACGTTGGAAAGGTCCGCAGGTATTGTCCGAAGCCTTGCTCGCTCTCGGCAACGCAGCACCCATTGTCGAATGGATGGGTCGCGATACCACCTACGACAATCGCCAACGCACCACCGGGCAATATCTCGCACAGAATTTCCCTAGCATCTGGCAAAAGCGCTTGTTGCATTGCCCGCCACAAGCGCCGGAACTGGCGGCGGCCAAACAGGCTTCCGCGGCTTTTGCCGTGGTGCCTTCGTCCTGGGACGTTTTCAATTTCACCTGCGTCGAAGCCATGGGGCAGGGCGTTCCTGTGATTTGCTCGACCGGTGCCGGTGCCAGCAGCTTGATTGAAGACGGCATCAACGGTTTTGTTTTCGAAAACGGCAATCCCCACGCGCTGGCCAATGCGATTTCGCGCTGCACCTCGATGAGCGAAGCGGAACGTATTGCGATGGCAGAAGCAGCGCGATCAAGCATTGAAAGGGAATTGAATCCGGCACGCGTTGCCGAGAAATATCTGCAGGCCTATCAGATGACCACGAAAAAATCGCGGCAACCGATCGCTCAGGATAATTGGCTGCGCAGTGCCTGCGCGCCCGACAAGCGTCAAGTCGAAGCACTGTCATTCCTGGATACTCTGCCGCTGAAGGCATTGCTGCACTATGTCTGGCAACGCAGCAGGAAAAAATGGTCGCCATGAATCAGTATGCACGCAATGGCAGGCTCGCTTTATGCATTCCGGCCTATAACGCCGAAAAGTTTCTGCCGCGTCTTTTAACATCCGCACAGCAGCAACACATTCCGTTCGATGAAATTTGGCTCTACAACGATTGCAGCACCGACGGCACTGCCGAACTGGCGGCGCGTTTGGGTGCCCGCGTAGTCAGTGGTGAAAAAAACATTGGTTGTAGTGGCGGCAAAAATCGGCTCTTGCAGGAAACCAGCTGCGAATGGATTCATTTCCACGATGCCGACGATGATCTGAAACCCGACTTCACCACGCTCGCAAGAAAATGGATCGACAAGCCGGACGCACCCGATGTCGTATTGTTCAATTATGAAAGCCGCCGTTACGAAGACGAAGATCTTTTAATGTTGCGCGAATTCGATGCGCAAGCCCTGCGAACCGATCCTGCTCGATACTCTATCCGCAACCAGATAAATCCTTATTGCGGTCTGTATCGCCGAGAGTCGCTGTTGCGCGTCGGCGGCTACGACGAAGACCCGGCCGTGCTGTACAACGAAGACTGTCGCTTCCATATGCATCTGGCGTTTTCCGGTTTGAGTTTCGATGCCGAACCGCAATTTGCCGTGATCAATCTGGAACGCCAAGGCTCAATGTCCGGCGCAAACAAAGAAAAATGCGCCCGCGCCCGGCTTGCCGTGCTGCAAAAAGCGGCGAGAGAAGCATCGCCGAATCTGCACCGTGAAATCGGACTCGAAGCCTGGTTGAATGCCCGGCAGCTCGGTGCCTTCAAGGCCTGGGATGCGATGAATGAAGCCATCGATCTTGCAAAAGAAATGGGCGTTGCCCGCCCCGAGGAAGAAGAAAAGGCATGGTTGCGTGGCTTCGCTTCGATGGCGCCGAAACTCGGCTTCAAATGGCGTGCGCAATTCGTGGCAAGGCGGGACGGGAAGTAAATTCCGATCATGACGACACCACTGGTTTCCATCTGTATTCCCGCCTACAACGCCGAGCCGTATATCGAGGCCACCATCGATTCCGCCTTGAACCAGACTTATTCGAATATCGAGATCATTGTTATCGACGATGGATCAAGTGATCGAACACTGGAACTGGCGTCCCGATATAAAGCCCGCGGCGTTTCGGTGATTCATCAACAGAATAAGGGCGCCTCCGCTGCCAGGAATGTTGGCCTGCGTGCGGCATCAGGCGAGTGGATACAGTTTCTCGATGCAGACGACGTTCTTCATCCCGAAAAAATAGAGCGCCAGATACGCTACGCCGCCGAACACGGAACGGATTTTTTATATGGCGCCGAATGGGCCCGATTTATCCAGAATGTGGATGAAGCCGTTTTTATGGAATCGCATTTTCCGAAAGATTGCGATGCAGTCACCTGGTTGACGGAAAAATATTCGCATCGCGGCACCGTACCGCCCATCGCGTGGTTGGCACATCGCAGCCTGATTGAAAAAGCCGGTGAATGGGACGAGCGTCTGTCCTTGAACGACGATGGCGAGTTTTATGATCGTCTGGTGTTGCATAGCCAGGGCATTCGCCATGTTGCTGGTGCGAAAGCCTATTATCGTTCGCAGGTCATGCACAGTCTTTCCGGTCGTGTTTCCAGACCGGCAGCGGAATCCGGATTGTTGGCGATGGATCTCTGTACCGCCCGTTTTCTACGGGTGGAAAACACTCCAGTCACGCGCCATGCTTGTGCCATGCAATACATGCAATATGCCTACCAGTTTTATCCGATTGAGCGCGATCTGGCAGAGCGAGCCATATTGCAAGTCAACGTACTCGGCGGCACGGATTGGCCGATACCCGGCAGCCCATCCTTGAAGCTGTTGGCGCGACTGATCGGTTGGCGCAGCGCCCGGTTAATGCAGTATCGGTATTATCGCTGGCGTTATAATAAAACCTGACATGAAGTACTCCGGAAGTAATTCGCAGAGCATGATGAAAATAATCGTCGTATGTACTTCCAGCTATGTTTACGGCGCAGAGGTGGCGACACTAAACCTTCTTGAAGGATTGAAAAAGGAAGGCCACGATATTCTGGCGATTACCTCGACATGGACCGATGGTGAATTCAGCAAACGCCTGGCCGAGCTCGCCATTTCGGAAAAACGTTTGCCCTTCGGCACCTTTTCAAAAAAACGGACATGGCAAGCCATGAGTTGGACTTTGAATATGCTGATCAGGTTGCCCGGTTTGTGGTTTGGCTGGGCGCGCATATTCCGTCATTTCCAGCCCGATATTCTGATCATCACCAACCCGAAACATGGCCTGTATCTCTATCATTGGCTCGACAAAGTGCCGAGCATCATCATCGAGCACAGCGAAAAACCAATCAGCAAGGAAAATCGCTGGCTGTATAACATCCTGATGAAAAGGCTGGCAGGCGTAGTTGCCGTTTCCCATTATCTGGTCGCCAATATCCGGCAGCTAGGCGTTGCACCGGAAAAAATCCATGTCATTTATAACGGTATTTTTTCGGCCGGAAAGAAACAGCACATCGATGCCTTGCCGCAACGGAAGACAGCAGATTCGGCAAACCCGTTCAAGATCGGGATTGTCGGACAGATATCGCCGCACAAGGGCCACGATTGTCTTCTGCAAGCGACGAGGTTGATGAATGAGAAGAACCGGCATTTTGAAGTGCTGGTGTTCGGCAACGGAAATCCTGATTACATCGCCAAACTGAAACATGATCTGGCACTAGCCAATGCCGATTCGATTTGGCAATGGAAGGGCTATGAATCACGTCACGACCACATCTATCCGCAATTCGATATCTGCGTTGTGCCGAGCCAGTGCGACGAGGCATTCGGCATGACGGCAGTCGAGGCTTCTGCCTATGGGCTTCCGGTCGTCGCCAGTAGGCGGGGCGGATTGCAGGAAGCCGTCGAAGAAGGCGTTACCGGGCTATTGTTCGAATCAGGCAATGCGCAGGAACTCGCCGATAAAATCCTGCAGCTGATGGACAGCCCAGATAGCTATCGGCAGATGTCCGCAGCTTCTCAAAAGCGGGCGTTCGAAGTTTTCTCGATCGAGGAAAGTGCACGCATATTTAGTGCGCTGTTGAAGACTCATGCTTGGCATGTTTGATCAGTATCACGACATTAAAATTTATGTCTAGACCACATAAATCCGTAACGCAGAAATTATGAATTGTGATCTTGCCATTTTAATGATGAGAAATTTAACGGAATAGAAAGGCATGAAAAACAGAATAATCCTAATTCTAATTGGAGGGCATCTATCTACTGCGCCACGAGTGCAAAAGGAAGCGGCCGCTCTTCAAAAAGCAGGTGCACACGTAATTATTCGTGGCACATGGCGTAACTTGACGCTGGCCAAGGAAGATGAGTTGCTGGCGAGGAAGATCAACATTGATTTTTCAGCTGTCGTTGATCTGAGCGTGAAGGGAAGTTTATTGTTCCGCATCAAACAAAAAATCTCATCTTTTTTATTCTCTAGATTCGGTATTGTTACTCCGCGCGTGTACGGATTGGCGGGGCCGGAGTTGCTCGATGAAGCAAGACGTGTGAAGCCAGAATTGACTATAGTTCACTCAGAAGCTGGGTTGTGGGTTTCCAAGAAATTACTCAACGAAGGATTCCGAGTTGGTGTTGATTTTGAAGATTGGTTTTCACAGGACTTACCAGAGAATGATAGAAAAAACAGACCTGTTCGGAAAATACAGAGTCTTGAACGCTATTTACTCGCTAATGCAAATTGCACATTTACAACGACCAATGTTATGGCCAATGCTTTGGCAAAAGATGCAGGGGTTGTTCGAATACCTACAGTTATACCAAATTGTTTTCCGGCAAACACAAACTCTGGCGAATTGATTGAAAGTGCAGATCAAAAGCCTGCAGGCGCCGTATCATTCTACTGGGTTTCGCAAACAATCGGCCCGGGGCGTGGGCTTGAAAACCTGGCGCGATCATTGACGTACCTCAGGGGAGAATGGCAATTGGTTTTACGTGGGGATTTGCGAGGATATCGAGACTGGTTTAATGAGAACTTCCCGGAGCAACTAAGAGCGCGCGTCAAATTGATGAATATTGTTCCCAATGATGAACTACTTGCCTGCGCAATGTCGCACGATGTAGGTCTGGCGCTTGAGATCCCCTATTGTGCGAATAAAGAGTTGACGGCATCGAATAAAATTTTTGAGTATCTTAGAGCAGGTTTGGCAGTGATTGCGACCAGTACCCTTGGGCAGCAGGAAGTAATGGCTGCTTGTCCAAATGCGGGTCAGTTGGTGAAGCCAGGGGATACAATGAGTTTGGCAACTGCGATGCAGCTAATGATAGACAATCGAGAATTTCTGGAGAGTTCGAAAAAAGCATCAGCACGCGCGGGTCATGAGAATTGGGCGTGGCAGAAGTATGAAGATCTTCTGGTAAATGCTGTCGCTGAAGCATTTACTTAAGACCTTAAATCTTTGCATGTAAAGCGAAAGTCATTTGACGGGTCGAATTTTTATAGCATGGCAGGATAATATTGTTAGACAGATAAATTACTGGTGTAGTTTTTTATTGAAGTAGCTTCCAATTCGAAGTGCAATTTTTATTACGATATTCGTGAACCTATTAATTGAGAACACAGGCTGATTATGAGATATCGAATTGTTATTATGGCAAAGGCTGAAATGAATCAACACCATTTATTTGTCTCATCTGGCAGTCATTTAAATCTGTTTTCTATAGGTATGCTGTTGTGAATTTTCGATATCTTTTCGGCTCTGGCATTAACTCTGTAGCTCACTGGGTAATTAGCAGGCCGCATTTTCCATTGACTAGGTATGTGCCAAGGGGAAGATACTGGTTATATGACATACAAAGATTTGCTGAGACAAAGAAGTTTCCTGTCATTTTTGATGTGGGTGCGAATGTAGGCCAGACATTGAGCGGAATCATCCGATATTTCCCCGAGTCCGCTACCTTCAGCTTTGAACCGATATCTTCAAGCTTCAATACATTAAAAGAGAAATTCGGGGGTATAAAAAACATCCATCTAGAAAACATGGCCTTGGGTTCGGAAAGTGGCACTTCCGTTGTCGAGTTGCATGCGAATTCCGAGTTGAATACCTTGGTCAACGACCAGCCGAGAACGGATGATCTACTTGGAAAGACTGAAAAAGTCTCGATTGAAACGCTGGATAATTTTTGCTCGAGCAGGGCAATAGACCGGATCGATATTCTGAAAATGGATGTCCAGGGCTGGGAGTTGGAAGTCTTGAAGGGTGCTGAGTCATTCATCGAGTCAAAAAAAATCCGATTCGTCTATGCGGAGGTCGGTTTCCGGCGCAGTGATTCGGATATGCAGCACTTTTCCGAACTGAATGATTTTCTGGAAAAGAAAGGCTTCTGGTTCTGTGGCTTTTACGAGCCTTTCAGATGGGGTGCGAATAAACAGTATCTTGGATTTGCGAATGCTTTATACCTCAACCCCGACTTTATCTCTTAGCTCAGAGCGTTTTCAGGATCGAATCATGTTTGAAACAATCAATAAAAATGGACATAGTGTTTTTATGTATGTAAAGAAATGAGAATACTTTTAACTGCCGATCCCGAGTTGCCGGTGCCACCGAAATTGTACGGTGGCATCGAGCGCGTCATCGATTTGCTGGTACGCGAATTTGTGGCGGCAGGACACGAGGTTGCCTTGCTAGCGCATCCGGAATCCACCAGTGCCGCTTCGGTTTCCTATTCCTGGCCGACGCAAAACAGTCAGGATGCGAGACCGAATGCCAAAGCATTGTCCCAGGCGGCGAAGGCGTTTCAGCCCGATATCGTGCACAGTTTTTCCCGCCTGCTCTGGTTATTGCCCTTGCTTGGCGAGTCGTATCCGAAAGTGATGTCGTACCAGCGTGAGCCCACCGGCAGAACGGTGCGCCTGTCGAACTGGCTGCATCGTGGCCGCCTGCATTTCACCGGCTGCAGTGAATACATCTGTGGCAATGGTCGTGCACGCGGCGGCGGTGACTGGACCGCAATTCATAATGCAGTGGACGCCAGTGCCTACCAATGCCAGGCGCAGGTAAGCGACGATGCGCCCTTGGTATTCCTCAGCCGTATCGAGCCCATCAAGGGCTGCCATAACGCGATCGAAATCGCGAAGCGTTCCGGGCGCCGATTGATCATTGCCGGTAATCATTTCGAAGAGGGCGAGTTCGGCGATTACTGGCGCCAGAAAATCTTGCCGGAAATCGGCATGAACAGAATCGAGCATGTCGGGCCGGTGAATGATTTGCAGAAAAACGAATTGCTGGGTCAGGCCGCCGCGATGGTCGTACCCATTGAATGGAATGAACCCTTCGGCATCGTATTTGCGGAAGCGCTTGCCTGCGGAACGCCGGTGATCTCGTCACCGCGCGGCGCCTTGCCGGAAATTATCGAGCAAGGACGTCATGGTTTCCTGATCAACAGCATCGAAGAAGGTGTTGCTGCGATCAAGCAGATGGAGACTATTGATAGAACGGAATGTCGTAGGCGTTTCGAGCAGGCATTTTCATCCTATGTCATTGCGGCGCAATACTTGAGCCTTTATGGTCGCTTGATAAAGGGCTGATGCAGCATATGACGTCGAACACGCAGGATGTCGATAACGTAAAGCCGGTTGATACGCGTCACCGGATTTCGGTTTTAGATCCATTGCGGGGGTTGGCTGCAATTTGCGTCGTGTGGTTCCATTTTTCTGGCACCGGTAATTTTGAAGATGCCGAAACCTTGGGGAAATGGCTGGCAGCTTCCGGTAAGCATGCATGGGCAGGCGTCGAAATTTTCTTCGTCATTTCCGGGTTTGTTCTCCCTTATGCCTTGAGCAAGAATGGCTACCGATTGCGGCACTACGGCCTTTTCCTGTGGAAAAGATTAGTACGACTCGAGCCGCCCTATCTTGTTAGTATTGCGATCGTATTGCTGATTGCAGCGGTCTCGCCAATGGCGCCCGGCTTTCATGGAGAAGCGTTTCATTGGGACTTGCCCAGGCTACTTTCCCATTTGGGCTATCTCAGTTCGTTCCTGCATTACCAGTGGTACAACATTGTCTACTGGACGTTGGCCATCGAGCTGCAGTTTTACTTATCCATCGCGCTTTTGTTTCCGCTGCTGGTACAAAAAAATATCATTACCAGAATGGCGGTAGTGGCAGGACTATTGCTGCTGTCGCTGGTGTCATCGCAGGATTATTTGTTGTTCAAATATCTTCCGTTCTTCTCACTAGGCATTGTTTCGTTTCAGTACTATTCGGGGCTGATGCGCCCCTTGGCATGGTGGTTCTGGATTGCGCTAAGCGCCTGCTTTTGTTTTTTTACACTCGGCATGGCGGCGACCCTTTTTGCAGTTGGCGCGGCTATGGCCATTGCGGCAGCAAAATCCTTCGAAGGCAGCCGCCAAACCGGAAGCCCGGCTTGGCGGTTCTTGACCTGGATGGGAACACTCTCCTATTCGCTCTATCTCTTGCATGTTCCTGTCGGCGGGCGCGTGATCAATCTGGGCGCCAGATTCGTCAGCGGCCCGCTTGGACAGATAGTAGTCTTGGCACTCGCCATCCTTCTGAGTCTGTTCGCTTCCTGGTTATTGCATCGTTTTGTTGAAAAACCATCGCAGCGTTGGTCGGCAAATATAAAATTTCGCGATCCACCCCTACCTGCTGTCATCGTAGGCAAAAAAGGAGATGCAGTCTGATGGCTCTCCCCATGCGCCGGGTCTTGATTGTTTCACCACATTTCCCGCCGGTGAATACTGCCGATATGCAAAGGGTGCGAATGCTGTTGCCCTTCTTTCAGCAGAATGGCTGGCTCGCGGAAGTGTTGACCGTGTCTCCCGAGCAAATTGCTTCGCCACGCGATCCCTGGTTGCTGCAGGGTATTCCCGACGATATCCCGGTACATGAGGCGAAAGCTCTGGGCCTAGCATGGTCCCGCATTCCCGGTTTGGGTTCGCTCGGATTTCGTGCCACGCGCGCCTTGGCGAAAACCGGCGATGCCTTATTGGCAGAGAGAAAGTTTGATTTGATTTACTTTTCCACAACGGTGTTCCCGGTTCACAAGCTCGGACCGCGTTGGAAGAAAAAATTCGGCGTTCCCTTCGTGATGGATTACCAGGACCCCTGGGTCAATGATTATTACCGCGAGCATCCGGAAATCACGCCGCCCGGTGGCCGGCTGAAGTACGGCATTGTGGATCGTCTGCATCGCCGGATGGAACCGGCAGTGCTTCGGGAGTGCGCGGGCATTACTAGTGTGTCGGAGGCCTATCCACGACAACTGGCATCGCGCTATCCCGACATTTCCATCCCTCCTGCATTGGTGCAGGCATTTCCGGGAGCGAAACGCGACTTCGAACGATTGGACACGGTCTCCATCACCGATGTATTCGACAAATCCGATGGCAATATCCATTGGCTTTATATCGGGCGCGGCGGTGCAGATATGGCGACGGCTTTGCGTGGACTATTCGCCGCAATTCGCGATCATGCCGATGAGGATTTGCGAAAACGTTTGCGCCTGCATTTTATCGGCACCTCCTATGCCGTCGCCGGCACGGGTGTGAAAACGGTTTCACCGATTGCCGCCGAGTTTGGCTTGGAAAATATCGTGCTCGAAAATCCGGATCGCATGGCCTATTCGAAAACCCTGCAATGTCTACGGGAAGCCGATGCCCTGATCGTGCCGGGTTCGAATGATCCGGCCTACACGGCATCGAAGATATATCCGTATTTACTGGCGCGGCGCCCTTTATTGGCGATCTTTCACCGCCAAAGCAGCGTGGTCGATTTGATCGGACAGGTGGACGGGGCCGTATGCGCAAGCTTTGAAAGCGACGATTCAGCAGAAACGATCGCGGAAAGAATTCGCGAACAATGGCTGAGCAATAAAAATCATGCGCGTGTCGTTGATTTGGACGAGGCTGCCTTTTCCGGATACACCGATGCCGGGTGTGCAAAACAGCTTGCGAACTTTTTCAATGAAATTACCGCAGGTGCTTGAGCCTATTTTTCAAAACGTCCTTGCAGGAATTTCGTCAGGCGCTGCAAGGCCATTGCCAGCAGAAAAGTGACGAAGGCAAAGAAAAGAATATTCAGCGGAAAGGCAATGGCGGCAAAGACTGCGATTTCCAGCAGTACGGCATGCACGAGATAGATTTCCAGACTCAGGCTGCCGCTTCTGGCGAGAAACGGCCCGACAAGGGGCCACTTCAAGACACGTGCAACCAAATCCGGCGCACATAATAATTTCAATGCCAGCAGGCAGAGCAACAGCACCAGAACATGCAAAATGGGATAGGCGATGGCGCCGATGCCGCGAACTACCATTGCGTATTTGATGCCGACGTAAAGCGTCGTCATCAGAACAGCAAGCCAAAACCAGGGCCAGCGGAATCCGGCAACACTGTGTCTGCTTGCGAGCATGCCGCCAAGACAGAAGGCAAAACCGAAGTACGCATAGGACACCAAAGGCAGCAAAGTGCCGATGCTCAATTTCGTGTCCGCATGAAAGCTCTCCATACTATGGCCATAGGCAAGGCCATAGACCAGCAGGCAGAGCGAGCCCAGAAAAGGGGCCGCGTATTTCGGCCAAAAACGATGACTGGCAAAGGCCAGCAGATACATCGGAACGATAATCGCAACATAGGTGAAGCGGGTCGGCCAGAAAAGCATGCCGAGAATTTCCATCGGGTCTGCACTATAGCTTCGGCTGATAAAAACCATCTGGAGTGCTAGTACGATCAGGACCGCCGGATACAAGCGCCAGAAGCGCCTGGAAGCATAGGCCCCAAAATTTTGTCGGCGTTGGTTCAAGGAGGAAAATATTCCCAGACCCGAGATCACGAAGAAAAGCGTATTGCCCAGCAAACCATCGGCGGCCAGCCACGGTATTGGATAG
>Ga0209480_10002171_pt1 | contig 13657 bp, 10 predicted proteins | sample JI61114C2DNA_FD_187501 | JGI IMG/M metagenome (GOLD analysis project Ga0209480, IMG submission 187501) | Wastewater effluent complex algal communities from Wisconsin, to seasonally profile nutrient transformation and Carbon sequestration -... | ecosystem: Engineered > WWTP > Effluent > Algae...
GTGTGACCTGCGAGCCGAGGGCGGCCAGTTGCACCGGCAGGCGCACGAAGCCCAGGACCAAGACGGCGAAGGCGGCGCCCAGCGCCACGAAGGCGCGGGGTGACCGCACCGACTCACCCACGCTGGCTCGCAGTCGCCGACTCCGCCTCAACCGTCACCGATGTCGCTGTCTCCGAAGGCGACGGCGTCGACGGGGAGGTGTCCGACGGCTGGCGGATCCCGCGGATGATGAGGTATGCCGCGAGGCTCACCTCCCATGCGAAGGCCGGCACCGCGGTGGCCGCGATCGGGCGACTCACGCCGAACATGAGGGCGAGGTTCATGACGCCGACAAGGGGCCCGCCGATGAAGCCGAGGACCGGGATGAAGCGCGGCACGAGGCCTTTGCGCCAGAGCAACCAAGCAAGCAGCACGGTGTGGAACGGCACGATCAGGCCCGGCCCCACGAGGAAGGTCCAGTCGTGGATGAGTCGAAGGCTCAGGATGGCGTCGGAGCCGAGGCCCGGCGAGGTCGACAACGACGGTTGCGCGACGACAGGCAGCAGGACGACCACGCCGGTGAGGATGACCGAAGCCTCAAGGGTCCGCAGCGCCAGATAGCCGGCGGCCACACCGGAGGAGTACCGCCGCAACAGCGGCAGAAGGGCGATGCCGGTGCCCACGACCCCGACGGCCAACACGATCTCAAGGAGCGCCCCGATGAGGACCGAGGAACGCCCAGCGAGGGGTGACTGCGAGTCGTAGGCCGACGCGCCATAGAGGATGACCGCCCCCACGGAGGTGACGTGGGTGACGAAGTAGAGAGCACCGGCGATGCGCGCGGTGGTGCGGGAACTGAACATTGACGTGCTCCTGAGGGGTGTCAAACCAAGGTGTACGGCGTACACCCAGGGTGCCCCGACCATAGGCGTACGCCGTACACCACGTCAACCGCCTTTCGAATGTCCGGTATGCCGTCTCTCCCGGCGCTGCCGCGCCTCGGCCCCGTAGTTGAACCCCACCAACGGCATGTCGGCTGCTCGTCGGATCGGACGATGAACGCGTCACTGCCACAGGCCGACCATTAGCCATCACCTGACTAGGAGGCGGCAAGATGCGCACAACCCGACCGCTGATCGCGCTCATCACGGGCGGTGCCCTGGCCCTGACGGCCTGCGGGGGCCCGTCAACCACCACCACGAGCACGTCCGGGGCCCCGGCCACGGCGGAGCCAGCCCCATCCGGCGGCACGGTGACGATGGCCGTCACCGACGACCCCGGCAACCTCGACCCGTCGATGACCGTCCTGTCGGTCACCCGCGGCATCGACCGAGTGGCCTACGACTCGCTCGTGCGGCTCAACCCCAAGGGCGAGGTCGTGCCCAACCTGGCCACCAAGTGGACCGTCGAGCCGACCAAGGTGACCTTCACGCTCAACCCGGACGTCAAGTGCTCCGACGGAACGAGGTTCACGGCCAAGGACGCGGCTGACAACCTCGCTTTCGTCAGCAACCCGGCCAACAAGTCGCCGCTGCTCGGCGTGGTCGTTCCGGTCGGGCTCACGTCCGTCGGGGACGACACGGCCCACACGCTGACCGTGACCGCAGCCGAGCCCAACGCCTTCCTCTTGCGCAGCCTCACCAGCATGCTCATGGTCTGCCGGGCCGGCCTCGACGACCCGAAGAAGCTCGCGACCGCCACGATCGGCACCGGCCCCTGGGTGCTCAAGACCGCGGCGGCCAATGACAGCTACACCTTCACGCGCAACACCAACTACACGTGGGGGCCGTCGCAGAAGAAGTACGAGGGCGCAGGTGTCCCCAACACCCTGGTCTTCCGGATCATCCCCAACCTCACGACGACGGCCAACCTGCTGCTCTCCGGCGAGATCAACATCGCGGCTGTCGGCAGCGGCGACGAGGCCCGCATCAAGGCCGCCGGTCTCAAGAGCTACGCCGTCGCGGCACCGCTCGGCGAGACGTTCTTCAACCAGGCACCTGGCCACCCCGGCGCCGACCCTGAGGTGCGCAAGGCCCTCATCGCGGCCTCCGACATCCCGGCGCTCATGAAGGTGGGCACCGGCGACTCGGGTCAGGTCTCCAAGGGTCTGGTCACGATCGAACCCAAGGCGTGCCCCGGCGACACGGTCAAGGGCAACGTGCCGGCCTTCGACGCCACCGAGGCCAACCGGATCCTCGACGCGGCGGGCTGGGTCAAGGGCGCCGACGGCATCCGAGCCAAGGGCGGCAAGACCCTGACGCTGAAGTTCATCTTCGCCCAGCGTGGCGGCAACGAACTCTCGGCAGCAGCCGAGTTGCTCGCCCAGCAGTGGAAGGCGGTCGGCGCCGACGTCAAGCCTGGCGTCATCGAGAGCACCAAGCTCAACGAGGTCCTCTTCGCGTCAGGCGACTGGGACGCGGGCTGGATCCCGGTGACCGTCAGCCTGCCGACGCAGCTCCCCGGCTTCCTCAGCGGCCCGACGCCGCCCAACGGCACCAACTTCGCCTTCATGAACGACGCCACGTATACCGCGAAGTCGGCCGAGGCGCTCAAGACCGGCGACGAGGCAGCCGCTTGTGCGCTGTGGAACGACGCCGAGGCCTCGCTCATCAAGAACCAGAACATCGTCCCGATGTTCGACATCCTCGCCAGCGTCTACCTCAACAAGGTCACGCTGGATGCCCCGACCGGCGACATCGACGGCTCGTCGATCCTCGCGACCAAGTGACCCTGGCCCGACGGGATAACTGACTCATGACAGGCGCCGCGGACGTGAGCACCACACCACGTGCTCACGTCCGCGGCGTTCGTCGACCGCTGGGCCCTTGGGCGAGCTTCCTCATCCGCCGTCTCGCCCGGCTGGTCGTCTCGGTCTGGGTGCTCATCACCTTCGCCTTCCTGCTCATCCACCTCATCCCCGGTGACCCGGTCCGGGCCGCCCTCGGGCTGACCGCTCCCCCGGACCTCGTCGAACGGACCCGGGAAGGCCTCGGCCTCAACGACCCCCTCCTCGTGCAATACGGCCGCTACATGCACAACCTCTTCACCGGGGACTTCGGTGTGTCGATGATCAACCGGCTGCCGGTCATCGACACGGTGTCGCATCGACTGCCCAACACCTTGCTCCTCGCTGTCCTCGCCTTCGTGACGATCGTCCTCATCGCCATCCCCCTCGGGCTTGGCATGGCGATCCTCACCCGCGATGGACGTCGCCGCCCGCTCGAACTCGGTTTCACCTCCAGCGCGATGGTCATCGCGGCCATCCCGGAGTTCCTGGCCGCCGTCATGCTCGTCTACGTCTTCGCGGTCAAGACGGGTTGGTTCCCCATCGCCGGCAAGGCTGGCCCGAACACCTTCGTGCTGCCCGTGGCGGCGCTCTCCATCGGAGCGGCCGCCGCCCTGTCCCGCCTGGTGCGGGTCGAAGTCCTGGGGGTGCTGGGCCAAGACTTCATCCGGACCGCACGCTCCAAGCGCCTGCGCAACGCCCGGATCTATCTGCGGCACGCCCTCCCCAACACGCTCACCGCGACGCTGACCGTGTCGGGTCTGCTGCTGTCGAGCCTCGTCGTCGGTTCGGTGCTCGTCGAGACGACCTTCGCGTGGCCCGGCCTCGGCCCGACGATGGTCAGCGCGATCCTCGCCCGCGACTACCCGATGGTGCAGATCATCGTGCTCGTCTATGGCGCCATGGTGCTGTTCATCAACCTCGTCGTCGACCTCGTCCTGGCCGCCCTCGACCCCCGCTCGACGATCAAGCAGGGCTGACATGAAGCGCCTCATGACCAGCCCCCTCGGGGTCGCCGCGCTCGTCGTCAACGCGATCCTGCTCTTCCTCGTGCTCTTCGCACCGGCCATCTGGGGGAAGCAGGCTGCGGCCAACGACATCCTCAACCTCGGAGCCGGCCCCGGCCTCGGTCACGCCTTCGGCACCGACGCCCTCGGGCGGGACATCCTGGCCAGGGTGCTCGTCGCCAGCCAGTTGTCGATCGGCCTCGCGTTGGGAGCGACCGCCATCGGCATGTTCATCGGCGCTGTCATCGGATCGGTCGCCGCGATCACCAGCAGCCGCCTGCGCTGGCTCATCACCGGCTTCATCGACATCATGGTCGCCTTCCCCGGTCTGCTCCTCGCGCTCTTCTTCGCGGTGATCTTCGGGGTCGGACCTCGCGCCGCGGTCTTCGCCCTCGGCCTGGCGATGGCGCCCAGCTTCGCCCGCCTGACCTACACGCTGGCGGCCAACATCGCTGGACGTGACTTCGTCGCCGCGGCCCGGACCCTCGGCATCTCCCGCACCCGGATCCTCTTCCGCCATGTGCTGCCCAACATCGGCGAGCCCCTCATCGTCAACGCGACCCTCGGTGCGAGTGGTTCGCTGCTGGCCTTCGCGAGCCTGTCCTTCCTCGGCCTCGGCGTGCAACTCCCCGACTATGACTGGGGCAAGATGCTCGGGGACGGCCTCAACACGATCTACAAGAACCCGCTCGCAGCCCTGGCCCCCGGCCTCGCTCTCGTGCTCGCCGGGTTGGCCTTCAACCTCTCCGGGGAGGCCGCCGCCCAACTGCTCGGCGGTCGGGTCGCGATGTCGCCGAGCCGGGCCCGCCGCCTGCTGTCAGCCGCCTTCGACCGCGGCATCGTCGACTCGGACGCGACCGGCGCGCGCACCGCGGGCGCGGCAGCGGAAGCCGGCGAGGCGGCATACCCCCTGGGCAAGGCCACCACCACCGAAGCCGGCGAGACGGCATACCCCCTGGGCAAGGCGACCACCACCAAAGCCAAAAGCGCGGACCTCGTCCTGCGGGTGGAACACCTCAAGGTCGCGATCCCCCTCGACGAGACCACGGTCGCCACCCCCGTGCGAGACGTGTCGTTCACCGTCCGCCGCGGCGAGGCGGTCGGCATCGTCGGCGAGTCCGGATCCGGCAAGACCCTCACCGCGATGGCGGTCGCGCAACTGCTCAGCCCGCCGGTCGCGTCCCAAGCCGACGTGATGGTGCTGGCCGGTCAGAGCCTGGCGACCCTCTCACCGAAGGCGCTGCGCCGCCACCTCGGCACCTCGCTCGCCATGGTCTTCCAGGACCCGATGAGCTCTCTCAACCCGACGATGCGGGTGGGGCTGCAGCTGGCCGAATACAGCCGCGAGCACCAGGGCGCCGGGCGCGCGCAGGCGTGGGAACGCGCCGTCGACCGCCTGCGGGCCGTGCGCATCCCCTCCCCCGAGCGCCGCGCCAAGCAACTCCCCCACGAGTTGTCCGGCGGCATGCGCCAGCGCTCGATGATCGCTCTCGGCCTCATGGGTGAGCCCGCTCTCATCATCGCCGACGAGCCCACGACAGCCCTCGACGTCACGGTCCAGGAGCAGGTGCTGCGGCTCATCGACCGCGCCCGCGCGGAGCATGGCGCCGCCCTCCTGCTCATCTCGCACGACCTCGCCGTCGTCACCGCCATGTGTGACCGGGTGCTCGTCATGTATGCCGGCAAGATCGTCGAGTCGATCGGCGTCACCGACCTCGTGGCCGGCCCCGCACACCCCTACACCCGCGGCCTCATCGCGACCAGCCCGGATCTCGGCAGTGACCGCGACCACCTGCTGCCGTCTATCCCCGGCCGACCCCCGCACCCCGGTCGGCTGCCCGTCGGTTGCGCCTTCGCCTCGCGCTGTCCATTCGCCACCGCCGTGTGCGAGGAGATCGACCCGCAGTTGAACCTCTCGACGGCTGGCGGGCAGGTCGCCTGCCATCACCCGCAGTCCGGCTCCGTCGTCAAGGCCGACCCTGCGGGGGTGTTGTCGTGAGCATCCTCGAATTCGTCGACGTCACAGTGCGATTCGGCCTCGGCGCCGCCGCGATGACCGCAGTCGACCACGTCAGTCTCACCGTCCCCCCGGGGACCGTCGTCGGGCTCGTCGGCGAGAGCGGGTCGGGCAAGTCAACCCTCGGCCGGACCGCGGTCGGGCTGGAGACGGTCACCTCCGGGCAGGTCCTGCTTGACGGGCGCCCCGCGCCGACGCGTGGGCGGCGGCGGCCGATCCAGATGGTCTTCCAGGACCCGGCCGGCGCGCTCAACCCGCGGATGTCCGTCGGCGCGAGCATCGCCGAGGCGATCCCCTCGCGCCGCGGGCAACGCGCCGCTGTCGCGGAACTGCTCGAACGCGTCCACCTCGAGCCGTCGGTCGCCACCCGGATGCCCGGCACCCTCTCCGGCGGGCAGCGCCAGCGGATCGCGCTCGCCCGGGCGCTCGCGGCCCGGCCCGAAGTGATCATCGCCGACGAGATCACCAGCGCCTTGGACGTGTCGGTGCAGGGCGCCGTCCTCAACCTCGTCAAGGAGCTGACGACGAGCCTGGGCGTCTCGATGCTCTTCATCTCGCACAACCTGTCGGTCGTTCGTTATGTCAGCGACGTCGTCGCCGTCATGTACCTCGGCCAGGTCGTCGAGGTCGCGCCCGCCCACGACCTCGTCACCGATCCCCGCCACCCCTACACGCGCCGCCTGCTCGACTCGACTCTGTCGATCGGTATGCCGCTCGCCCCGGAGTCGGCGACCCCCGAGCCCGTGCGTTTCGCCGAGCCCGCAGACCCTCACCACCTGCCGCTCGGCTGCTCGTTCCACCCACGGTGCCCAGTCGGCCCGCTCGTCCTGGACCGACCGCAGTGCGCCACCGATGACCCCTCGATCGGCGCTGCCTCCCGTCCGCATCGGGCCGCGTGCCACTTCGCCGAGACCTTCGCCGAGATCAAGGACAGCCCGTGACCCACGTCCGGGATGCCGACGGACGGATCATCCACCTCAACCTCGGGGGGCGACTCGCCTTCCCGCGCACCACCCCAGAAACGGTCACAAGCCCATTCCGGAAGGAGCAGTCATGAGCAAGTCCCTGCAGGAGATCCTCGACGAGCAGGTCGCCCTCCACCCAGTGCCCGGCGTGTCGGTCGGCGTCGTCAACGGCGACGAGGTCACCTATGCCACCCACGGGGTCACCAGCGTCGACAACCCGCTCGAGGTCACCCAGGACACGCTGTTCCAGTTCGGGTCGACGGGCAAGACGTTCACCGGCACCCTCATCCTCATCCTCGCCGACCAGGGCAAACTCAGCCTCGAGGACTCGGTCCGAAAGTACCTGCCCGACTTCCGGGTCGACGACGAGACGGCCTCCGCCGAGGTGCGGATCAAGCACCTGCTCAACCACACCGCCGGCTGGTCGGGCGACTTCCTCGGCACCCCCGAGCGTGGCGACCGGGCCCTGGTGGCCTTCGTCGAAGCGATGCGTGGGCTCAAGCAGGACTTCCCCGTCGGCACGGCCATGAGCTACAACAACGCCGCGCTCTCCGTTGCCGGGCGGATCATCGAGGTCGTCACCGGCAAGACCTTCGACCAGGCGATGACCGAGCTCGTCCTCAAGCCACTTGGCATGGACAACACTTACTTCTTCGCCGAGGACGTCATCACCCACCGCTTCGTCGTCGGGCATGTCCAGAACCCGGAGACCAAGGAGTTCTCGGTGGCGAGGCCGTGGGCGCTGCCGCGTGGCGGCGGCCCTGCGGGCGGCATGACGGCACCAATCACCGACCAGGTCGCCTGGATCAAATTCCACCTCGGCGACGGGACGGCGCCTGACGGCACCCGGATCCTCGCCAAGGAGACCCTCGATCAGATGAAGGTCGCCACCATCGAGACCCCGGGCAGCACGATCGGGGACGCGATCGCGACCAGTTGGGTGATCAAGGACATCGACGGCGTCCACGTGATCGGCCACGGCGGCACGACCATCGGCCAGGAGTCGGCGTTCGAGATGGTCCCCAGCAAGGGCCTGGGCGTCGCCGTCCTCACCAACGCCTCTGGCGGCAGTGACCTCCACCAGGCCGTCGTGCGCGCCGTGCTCAAGGAGTATGCCGGTCTCACCTGGACCGACCCCGTGCCCGCCGACCGCCCTGCCGAGTCGCTCGCGGAGTATGCCGGCACCTACGGCAACATCTCCATCACTTCCGACGTGCGGGCCACCGACGCCGGCATGGAGATCGAGAGCGTCCCCACCCAGACGTTCCTCGACATGCTCGGAGCCACCCTCGACGCCTTCCGCCAGCCGCCCGTGCCGATCAAGATGATCGGCGACGAGGGCGACCGCTTCGTCGCGGTCGAGGGCGGCAAGCCGGGCCACAGCGGCTACTTCCGTCGCGACGCCGACGGCCGGGTCGACGCGATGCACTTCGGCGGTCGCCTCTCCGCTCGGCAGTCGGACTGAGGGGCGACGTGGCAGGCAGGGCGGTGCACCGGGCGTCGTTATCCTGGGCACCTGCCCCTGCCCGCCGCCCGAGGTCCTCCTGGGAGTTGATCGACCTGGCCACCCGTCCTCGCGCGACGCTCGGACGGATCCTGGACGATCTGGGGGCGACGCTCACCGAGCAGGCCGTTGGCGCCGACCTTCAGCGCGAGGTCTCCTCGGTCGTCATTCACGACCCCCTCGATCAGGTGCCCTATCCCCGCGACGCCGTGCTGCTCGGCGTCGGGGTCGCCGGCGAGGCGGCCATCGTCGCCCTGCTCGAGGTCGGACGCGCGGCCGGCGCCAGCGCCGTCGTCGTGCGCAGCCCGGTCGCCTTCACCGCCACCCTCGACGCCGCGGTCCGGGCAGCAGGAGTGGCCCTGCTGACCTTGCACCGAGGGGCCTCCTGGACCCAGATGGTGACGCTCCTGGAGTCCCTGCTGTCCGGGGCCGAGGTCGGCAATGTCGACTCCGAGACCCTCGGCGGGCTCCCCTCGGGAGACCTCTTCGCCGTCGCCAACGCCATCGAGTCGCTCCTGGACGCTCCGGTGACGATCGAGGACCGCAACTCGCGCATCCTCGCCTTCTCCGGGCGTCAGGACGAGGCCGACCCTTCCCGGATCGAGACGATCATCGGGCGCCAGGTGCCCGAACGGTTCGCCACGTTCCTCGCCGACCGCGGGGTCTTCTCCGAGCTCTATCGCTCCCAGGAACCGATCTTCATCGACCCGATGCAGGACGACGACGAGGCCTTCATCCGGCCGCGGGTCGCCATGGCCGTGCGGGCCGGAAACGAGGTCCTCGGGTCGATCTGGGCCGTCGTGTCCGGCCCGCTCGACGCCGATCGCAGCGCTGCGATGGTCGATGCCTCGAAGGTGGTCGCCCTGCACCTACTGCGGCTGCGGGCCGGCGCCGACGTCGAGCGCCGGCTGCGTTCGGACCTCGTGTCGACCGCCCTCCTTGGCGGCCCCAACGGCGCCGACGCCCTCGACCGCCTCGGCCTGCAGGGCCGCTCGGTCTGCGTCATCGCCGTCCAGCCGCTCGACGTGGGCGGCCCGAGCGCCGAGAGCATCCACGGGGTCGAGCGACGGCTGCAGCTCAGCCGACTCTCCGACACCCTCGGTCTGCACCTCTCCTCCTCCAGCCCGCACAGCCAGGCTACGGTCGTCGGCGAGGTCGTCTATGGCCTCGTGCAGGCCGAGCGACCCGACCGGGCCGAGGCGATCGCGTCCGACTTCGCCGGCCGGGTGGCCGCCCGCCACCAGATGATCATCGGGGTCAGCGACCCGTCCCTGCGCGCCGACACCCTCCCGCGAGCGCGCGCCCAGGCCGACCGCGCCGGCCGAGCACTGTTGCGCCGCAACCCGACCCGATCGGTCGTCGCCCACATCGGATCGGTCGCGGTCGACGCGATCCTCATGGACCTGGACGACCTGGCCGGCTCCCGGGACAACGCCGTCCGGGGTGCCGTCGCCGCGCTGCGCAGGCACGACGAGGAGTCCAACTCCCAACTCCTGGACACCCTCGCCGCCTGGCTGGACGCCTTCGGCGACGTCGCGGTCGCCGCCGAGGCGGTCCACGTGCACCCCAACACCTTCCGCTACCGACTGCGTCGCCTCTCCGAGGTCGCCGGGATCGACCTGACCGACCCCAACGCGAGGTTCGCCGCGATGCTTGAGCTACGCATGCACCGACAGGAGCGTTGAGCCCAATGAGCGCACTCGTCCTCTCCGGCGGACGGGTCATCGACCCAGGCACCGGCTTTGACGGCCTCGCCGACGTCCGGATCGTCGACGGCCGGATCGCGTCAGTGACGCCGCTCGACGACCACTCCCCTCGCCCCGCACCCGCGCCGGACGACCGCGTCATCGACGTGACCGGGCTCGTCGTCGGGCCTGGTTTCATCGACCTGCACAGCCACGTCCACTCGATCGCAGGAATGCGCCTGCAGGCGATGGACGGGGTGACGACCGCCCTCGACCTCGAGTCCGGTCTCATGCCGGTCGCCAAGGGGTATGCCGATGCCGCGGCTGCCGGCCGCCCGCTCAACTACGGGTTCTCGGCCTCGTGGGGGATGGCTCGGGCGGTTGTGCACGAGGGCATCGTCCCGACCACCGACTTCCACGAGTCCCTCGCGATGCTCGGTCGGACCGGGTGGCAGCGGTCCTCGACCCCGGGAGAGTTGGATCGCTGGCTCGACGTCCTTCGTGCCGAGATCGCCGACGGGGCCTTGGGCATCGGGGTGCTCCTCGGCTACGCACCCCGCTCCGACCCGGCCGAGTTCGTCCGGGTCGCTGCGCTGGCGGCCGAGGCGGGTGTCCCGACCTACACCCACGTCCGCGAAATCGTCGAGTCCGACCCCACGACCCCGATCGACGGGTCCGAGGAGATCGCCCGCGCTGCCGGCGAGACCGGGGCCGCGATGCACCACTGCCACGTCAACAGCACCTCGCGGCGGCACATCGACCGGGTCCTCACCAGCCTGGGTAAGGCCCAGGCAGCAGGGTCACGGGTCACCGTCGAGTGCTATCCCTACGGGTCCGGCGCGACCGGGATCGGGGCGGCCTTCCTCGCGCCCGACAAGCTCTCCCGCTGGGAGCTCGAACCCCGCAACATCATCCTCGTCGCCACCGGTGAGCGGATCGCCGACGAACGCCGGCTCATCGAGGTTCGAGCCACCCAGCCGGGGGCCGAGTGCGTCGTCGAGTTCCTCGACGAGTCGCGCCCCGACCACGTGGCGTTGCTGCAGCGGTCGCTCTCCTTCCCCGACTCGATCGTCGCCAGCGACGCGATGCCGGTGACCTTCCTCGACGGCACCTGGGAGTCGACCCAGTGGCCGCTCCCCGAGGGCGGTCGGACGCATCCTCGGACCGCCGGCACCTACGCCCGCTCGTTGCGGCTCATGGTGCGCGAGACGGGCACCTGGACGTGGCTCGAGGCGTTCCGACGCTGCTCGTGGCTGCCGGCCCGGGTGCTCGACGACACCACTCCCGACGCCCGCCGCCTCGGGCATCTCGGGGTCGGCGCCGACGCGGACGTCGTCGTCATCGACCCGTCGACGGTGACCGACCACGCGACCTACGCCGACCCGACTCGCCCGAGCGAGGGCATTCGCCACCTGTTGGTGGGCGGCATACCTGTGGTTCTGCATGGGGTCATGCAGGAGGACCTGCCGGGGCGGCCGCTGCGCGGCACCCCGCGCTGACAGGCGTTCCCGCCGCCCACGCGGCGGCAGCGCGCGTCAGGCGAAGGTGAGCTCGGAGCGGGCAGTCGTCACGGAAGCCAGGGCCGCCTCGTCCACCTCGACACCGAGGCCGGGGCCGGTCGGGACGCTGATGTGCCCGTCCTGCAGGACGAACGGCTCGGTGATGATGTCGGTGGTGAAGAACCGGGCCGACGCGGACGTGTCGCCGACGAGCCGGAAGTTCGGCAGCGCCGCGAGCGCCATGTTGGCCGCCCGCCCGATGCCGGTCTCAAGCATCCCGCCGCACCACACCGGCACCCCGTTGGCGGCGCACACGTCGTGGACCCGGCGCGCTTCGAGGTAGCCCCCGACCCGACCCGCCTTGATGTTGACGATCGAGCAGGCGCCAAGGGCGATGGCGTCGGCGGCCGACTTCGCGCTGACGATCGACTCGTCGAGGCACACGGGGGTCGTGAGTCGGGCGGCGAGATAGGCGTGCTCGGTGAGATCCTCGTCCTCCAGGGGCTGCTCGATGAGCAGCAGGCCGAACTCGTCCAGCGCCTTCAGCCGCGGCAGGTCGGCCTTGGTGTAGGCCGCGTTGGCGTCGACCTGCAGCGGGATGTCGCCGAACTCGCGTCGGACCGTGCGCACCGGCTCGACGTCCCACCCGGGCTTGATCTTCAGCTTGATCCGCTGGTAGCCCTCATCGAGGTAGCCACCGACCGCCGCCACCAACTCGTCCACCTTCGGCATGATGCCGACGCTCACCCCGCTCGGCACGCGGTCGTGCACGGCCCCGAGGTATGCCGCGAGGCTCATGTTCGCGCCGCGCAACTCGGCGTCCAGGACAGCCATCTCGACGGCCGCCTTGGCCATCCGGTGACCCCTGACGGGCGCGAGAAGGTGGCCGACCCGGGCCGCAGTGAGGTCGACCCCGGCCAGCCGTGGCAACAGGAACTGGGTGATGACCTGATCGGCCGCGGAGAGGAACTCCGGTGAGTAGAGCGGGTCGGCCATCGCGACGCACTCGCCCCACCCGACGCCCTGGTCGGTCTCAACGCGCAACAGCAGCAGCGACCGGTGGGTCTGGACGGAGAACGAGGTCTCGAACGGCGACACCAGGGGCAGGTCGACGTGGATCAGGTGGGCTCGTTCAAGACGCATGACTCTCCGATCGGCGAAGCACATAGTGACGCTCAGGGTGGAAGCCGACGACCGACCAACCGGCGCCGAGAGCCTGCCCGAAGGCGGCGCTGACGGCCTGCTGCCACGCGAGGGCGAGGTCAGGGGCGGTCCGGCGTAGGGACTCGATGTCGTCGGGCAGGGCAATGGTCAGTGTCGAGGCATCCGCAACGAGGCCGGCGAGATCGGCTGCGGCGCTGGGGTTTCCGTCCGCGTCCAGGACGACGAGGTATGCCGCGTCGGCGACGTTGGGCACCACTGAGTCGGCACCCCGCTGCGGCACCTCCTGGACGAGGTCCCATTCGATGAGCGCCCGGTCGCTCGGTGTCCCCCGGTTGACCTCATCGAGCATCTCGCCGTAGAAGTTCGGCAGATAGGTCACGAGTTGCCCGCCAAGCTTGGCGAGGTTGAAGCGCGCGTTGCGTTTGTGCAGCGGGTCGAAGGTCCAACTGATCGCCGTGATCCCCTGACCGAGGGCCCACGCCCGCTGGTGCAGTTTGATCGCGTAGCCGACCGATCGGTGCCGACAGGACTCCGTGACGCCGGTGATGTGCGAGTGCAGGTGCGGCACGGCGTCGCCGGTGCGGAAGCCCGCGGACGCCGCGACGATCACGTCATCAAGGTATGCCGCGACGACATAGTTCCCGGTGTGGCCAAGCGCGAGGAAGACCTCTGGGGGAAGGGGCCAGCCGTTGGGCGTGCGCCAGATGTCGCGCAGCAAGTCGGCGGCGGCGTTAGCGGTCTGCGCGTCCTCGACGGCTGTGATCGTCACCCCATGCTCCTGGGCGACGCGCGCGGCCAGGTCGCTGGCGGCAGCCACAGGGAGATCGACGGCGGTCTTCACGCCTTCGAGGGTGACTGACTGCACGGTTCGCATGTTGGTGTGGGTGACACAAACTCAGCGCTGCTGGTCGTGGGGTCGGACGAGCGCGGCGAGCAGGGCGGCCCGTTTCCACAGGTCGGGAACCGACACCCACTCGCCTTCGGCGTGGGCTCCGCCGCCGACCGCACCGATGCCGTCGAGGGTGTCGGTGCCGACCCCTGCGGTGAAGTTG
>Ga0209480_10002175_pt1 | contig 13634 bp, 4 predicted proteins | sample JI61114C2DNA_FD_187501 | JGI IMG/M metagenome (GOLD analysis project Ga0209480, IMG submission 187501) | Wastewater effluent complex algal communities from Wisconsin, to seasonally profile nutrient transformation and Carbon sequestration -... | ecosystem: Engineered > WWTP > Effluent > Algae...
ACAGGTGAAGCAATAATAATAGCAATGATAACAAGCCGCACAAAATCTTTTGATAGCAACGTGGTGATCTGCTGAACCGTAGCGCCCAATACTTTCCTGATACCGATCTCTTTGGTACGCTGCTCTGCAGTAAATGCTGCAAGGCCAAATAAGCCCAGCGCAGAAATAATAATAGCAATGACAGAAAAAACAAAAATGAGCTGGGATGTTTTTATATCTGATTTATAGAGTGCATTAAAACTATCATCAAGAAAAGTATAAGTGAAAGGTTGGTCAGGTATAAATTTGGCCCATAAAGCTTCTGCTGCACTTACGGCTTTTGAGGTATTACCGCCAGCAGTTTTTATAAAGAAATAAGAATCGCTTCCTCCATTGCTTGTTAATACCATTGGCCCTATTTTTTCATGCATGCTTTTGTAGTGAAAGTCTATTACCACCGCTATAATCTTCCCTGTATCTCCACCCCATGTAAAACGCTGACCAATGATGGGCTGATGCATATTAAACTCAGCCGCCGCAGTTTCATTCAAAATATAATTATGCCCGTCTTCATTACCGGGCCTGAACCAATGGCCTTCTTTTAACTGCAGTTGAAACATTTTCTGGTAATCTGCATCCACGGAAAGCTTTGCTATCGTTGGGTTATACAAGGTATCCCTGCCATCCCAATCGGCATTACCTGAACTTGCACTCGTAACATTCACGATCTCGGAATTACCTGTGCAAACCGCTGCAATACTGCTTTGTGCTTGCAACTCACTTTTCATACTTGTAAATAATGATTCCCTTGATTCATTTTTTGAATTGATGGCCGCCTTATAAGGAACCTGCATTGCCATTACCTGCGATACATTATACCCGGGGTTAGTTGTTTGGATATATTGCAATTGCCGGTAGATAACAATTGTTCCAATGATCAGTATCATAGACAATGCAAACTGGAATACCACCAAACCTTTGCGTACAGAACCATCCTGTAACTTTAATAAACTCTTACCGCGAAACACATTCAATGGTTTAAAAGAAGACAATAACAATGCAGGATAAATACCATTCAATACCGTTGCAAATAACAAAGTGCCCGGCAATACCTGCCACATAGCAGCCGAGGTAAGCGGCAATTGAAATTGTTTTTCGGTGATACTGTTAAACGCAGGTAAACATAATTGAATAAGCACTAAGGTTACCAATAAAGCAAGCATAGTTATTGTAATTGATTCTGCTATAAACTGCAAAAACAAATGACTTCTTTGTGCACCTGCAATTTTTCTTACGCTTACTTCTTTTGCACGCAGGCTTGCTTTTGCAGTGGTAAGATTTACATAATTGATACATGCAGTTACCAGCAGCAGTAATCCAAGCAGGCTAAAAATGTAAGTTGTTTTTTTATTGCCATGCGGCATTTCAGAAGATTGCAGGTCGGTTTCAAAATACATTGCGCTTAATGAAGTGAGGCTTGTCGTGCCATTATCATTCGTTCTGTTCTTGTCAATGATATCATTAAGCTTTGTTTCAACAAGCGCCTTGCCGGCATCGGGGCGCAGTTGCAAAAAAGTGATATACCCAAAGTTGTTCCAGTTCTTATCATTTTTATATGTTGAAGGATTAGCAAGGCGGCCATTTACATTCAGTAAAATATCAAACTGGAAACTGGAGTTAAGTGGATTATCTTTTATCACAGCCTGTACTGTGTAATCAACCGTGTCTGCAAGTATCACCTGCCCTACTGCATCGGCATCACCAAAATATTTTTTCGCTTTTGATTCTGTTAGAATTATACTGAATGGGTCTTTGCCAAATGCTGCTGCACTGCCTGCAACAAAATCATAATGAAAGATATTGAACCAACTATCATCTATCCATGCGCTTGTTTTTTCTGCAAACAGTTTATGGTTAACATTGAGTACAGGCCCGCCCCATGTATTGATTACCACCCTTGCAGCTTTTTCTACTCCAGGAATTTCTTTTAAAGCAGATTCTGCCATCAGCATAGGTGATGCTTCCCAAACCCATGTTTCATCTTTGCTTACCTGTATAGCATTTGTAATGCGATAAATGTTTTCTTTAGCGGGATGATAATCATCAAAACTCGTTACATTCTGTACCCATAAAAAAATAAACACAGCCGCCGTCATACCAACAGATAATCCAAAAAGATTAATAAAACTGGTAGCTTTATTTTTCCAGAGATTGCGCAGTGCAGTTTTGAAATAATTTCTGAACATAGATAAAGTTATAAGTAATACGTTATAATTTTTATGTACTTAGCATTTGTTCTTTACTCATCGCCTGTTGTGTCACTTGTCTCATCCCGATTCTTTCAGGGCACTTGTACGTTCAGATTATGACTGAACTTTTTTGAACCACAAAGTCCGAAGCTTCGGGGGCTACTCCGTTTTCAAACTCTTTACCGGGTTGGCCATGGCTGCTTTTATCGCATGGAAACTTACTGTTAGTAATGCTATTACTATCGCAACAAAACCAGCTAGCGCAAACATCCACCAACTGATGCTTATGCGATAGGCAAAACCCTGCAGCCAGTTTTGCATAATATACCATGCAATCACTGTTGCAATCACAATAGCAATCAGTACCAGCTTAATAAAATCTTTTGATAACAATACCACAACACTGGAAACAGATGCGCCCAATACTTTGCGTATACCAATTTCTTTGGTTCTTTTTACGGCATTATAAGCTGCCAGCCCAAATAAACCAAGAACGGAAATAAGTACAGCAATCGTGGTGAAGATTAAAGAAAGTTTGCCAATAATTGCTTCTGTACGATACTCCTTTGCAAAAACATCGTCAAGAAATGAATATTCAAATGGATAAGCAGGGCTGTATTTTTTAAACGTCTTTTCTATGGATGCAAGTGTTGTATTTACCGGCACGCTGCCCTCTATCCTGATAAAGTAATTCGATCCAATATTTTCCGAATATAGAAAGATCAGTGGTTCTATGCCATAGTGCAGGTTGTCATTGTTAAAGTCATTCGTCAGCCCGATAATCATTCCTTTGCCGTTCCACATTTCCAGGCTGGAGCCGATAACATTCTCCGGCGTAAGACCCATTACCTCCATCGCTTTTTTGTTGATAATATAGTTGGCTGAATCCTGATTGTTTACACCCGAAAAATTTCTGCCTTCCATTAATTCAATGTTCATAGTAGGAATAAACCCGGCATCGCAGCGAAATATTTTAAATGTTATAGAAGAATTTACGGGCTTACCCTGCCACACAGGGTCAGTGGTGGTTATTGGAACAGTAAAGATATTGCTACCTCCAAAGCCTATGCTTTTTACAGAGGGAAGTTGAAGCAAATCGTTTTTAAACGCTGCATAGTTTTTGCCAAGATTGTCATTCCGGTTGACAACGATTACATTTTCCTTATTAAAGCCGAGATTTTTATTGCTGATAAACGTGGTTTGTTTATAAATGATAATGCTTCCTGTAATCAATACACCGGATGCTACAAATTGAACAACCACCAATGCTTTGCGAAAGCCACTGTTTGAAAGCGGTGCAGGCATATTACCTTTAAGAACGGAAACCGGCTTGAATGATGAAAGAAGAAAAGCGGGATAGCATCCTGCAAGCAATCCGCAAACTATTGTGATAACTAATATACCGCTAACAAATACCGGATTAGTAAAATCCAGATGAACAGATTTTTCTGTTGTTTCATTGAAGAACGGCAGCAAAATTTGTACTGCAACCAGCGCAAGCATCAGTGCAATGAATGACAACAACAACGATTCGAAAATAAAATGCGTGATCAGGCCGGAACGTTTTGCTCCAATTACTTTCCGCACACCTATTTCGCGGCTGCGTGCAACTGATTGGGCAGTGGCAAGATTCATGAAATTGATACATGCCATAATCAAAATGATAATAGCTACAATGCTGAACAACCTGAGTTGTTCAATACGTCCACCTGCGGTTTTTCCGTTTTCAAATTCATTATAAAGCCGCTGCTTTGTATATGGAAACAGAAAGGCGCTTGTTGTGCAATCCTTACAATTCTTTTTAAGCAGCCCCGCAATCTTTGTATTGGCATTTTCCAATGAAGCTCCGGGTTTTAAAGTAACCATCGTTTGGGTGCCGCCGCTTCTCCAATGTTGAGTCCACGGGTTTTCTTTTATAAAAAGTTCAAAAGGCATTACGAAATCAAATTGAAGACTGGAGTTTTGAGGAACATCGGCAAATATGCCTGTTACCATAAACTGATGCCTTTGATCTACTTCCACAGATTTTCCGATAGGATCGCTGCTGCCAAAAAGCTTCTTTGCCAGTTTTTCAGAAATAGCAATTGATGCATTGTCCTGTAAAGGATTGATGCGATTGCCTTTCAGCAGAGGAAAGTTGAATATCGAAAACAGCGATGAGTCGGCAAAAAGTCCCTGCCCGTTAACGGAGTTTCCTTCAAACCTTACCAAAGCGCCGGTTTCCATGCTCAGCAATGCTATCTTATCTGCTTCAGGAATTTCAAGCCCTATAGCATTTTTCAAAAGCGCAGGAGTTGCCGGGTACGTTTCAATTCTGCCATCAGGGTATGTATTGTTGGTCATTACCCTGTAAATGTTATTGGCGTTTGCGTGAAATTTATCAAAAGACATTTCATCAACTACCCACAGAAAAATAAAAATGGAAGCTACCAGCCCTATTGTGAGGCTGAAAATTTTGATGAAAGAAAAACCTCTGTTCTTCATCAAATTCCTCAACACAGTTTTAAAATAATTTTTAAACATATTTTGTGTTGTAAGTTGCAGGTAATAAGTTTTATGTACTTAGCTTTTTCCTGCCTCACTTACATTTATTTTTTCTTTTGTGGTAAGGCGGGGTTCTTTATTCATCTTCGTTGTGTTATCAAAATTCCGATTCATCGGAACTCACTTGTACTTTCAGATCAATATTGAACAAAGCGTACAAGAGTGCGACGCAAGGAAGATGCCCCAACCCCTGAAGGGGGGTTAATAAAAATTCTTCTTCTTTCTCCCTTTAAGGTCGGGGGCTTTTTACTCTGTTCTTAAACTCTTCACCGGGTTACTCATTGCAGCTCTTACTGTATTTAAACTTACCACTACCAATGTGAGTAATAATATTACTGTACCTACAAAAGCAAACAACCAGATACTGATATCTACACGGTAATCATATTTTTCCAGCCAGTTGCTCATGGCCCACCATGTTAATGGAACGGCTATCAAAAATGCGATGAGTACAAGTTTTAAAAATTCTTTGGAGATCAGCATAATCAGTTGCTGTACGGTTGCGCCCAATACTTTACGCACACCAATTTCGCGGATGCGTTTTTCAATAGTGAAAGATGCAAGGCCTGCAAGGCCAAGGCAACAGATGAAGATGGCAAGACCTGCAAAAATATTGGTGAGCTTACTAATGAGTTCTTCAGTTAAAAATTTCTTTTGAAATTCCTGATCTACAAACTGGTATTCGAATGGTACAGCAGGGTTATACTTTTTAAAAATCGTTTCTACAGCGGCCAATGCTTTTTGCGGCAGTACGCCATCTTTTAAACGCATAGTATTCATGCTGGATTCAGTGGCATCAAATAACATCATCATTGGGTAAGCAGGTTCAAAAGGAGAGGTCATCATTACATTATCTGAAACGCCAATAACAGTATAAGTTCTGCCATACCGCATTTGCATGCCCAAAGGGTTTTTAAGTTTCATTGCATCAACAGCAGCCTGGTTAAGTATCATTGAAACGGAATCTGCAGGTGTGCCTTCAAAGTCCCTGCCCTGCAACATTTTTATACCCATTGTTTTTGTAAATTCCACATCAACGCCAAGCCCGCCCATAATTACCTGTGCATTGCCTGGTTTGCCATCATAATCCGGTGCGCCGGTGTTCCACCAGATTTCGGTTATAGGAGATGAAGTCCTTGTTAGCGAACTGATGAATCCTGTTGCAGATAATTCCTGTTTAATAGCAGCAAAATTTTTATCAGTATCAGGTGTAGAAGGGATCATTACAAGATTGTTGGGATTATAACCCATGTCGCGGTCTTTCACATGTTGTATTTGCTGATATACAATGATCGTTGCAGAGATCAACAGTATAGAAATAACAAATTGGCCAACCACCAGCACATGCCTGGGCAATACGGTTTTCTTGCCACCGCTGAATGTTCCTTTCAATACTTTAACCGGGTTAAAAGAGGAAAGGTATAATGCAGGGTAACTGCCGGCCATAAGCCCTGTAAACAAAATAATTACTGCTGCTGCCAGCCAGAACAATGGTTGTGAAAGATCTAAGGAGAGTTGTTTATTTACCAGCAGGTTAAATGAAGGGAGCAATAAGAACACTGCAAGTACGGCTAATACAAAAGCCATCAGTGTAAGTATCATTGATTCGAAAAAAAACTGCAGTACCAGTTGCTTTTTATTGGAGCCCAGTGTTTTCCTGATGCCTACTTCTTTGGCTCTTTTCTCAGACCTTGCCGTGGAAAGGTTCATAAAATTGATGCAGGCAATAACCAGTATGATCAATGCAATAATAGAAAACAAACGCACATATCCGATCATGCCACCGGTATTTATGCCATTATCAAAATCGCTGTATAAGCGCCATTTGCTCATAGGAAAAGCAAAGTAGGTGCTTATTTCATCCTGGCCGTGTGCCCTTTTTATTTTGGTGATACTTTTATTTAATTGCGCGGTATCTGTTCCCGGCGCAGCCTGCACAAACACATTCCATGATGAGTTTACCCATTCCTTCATTGCCTTTTTGGTGTCTTCATCATTGTAATTAAATGGGGTAATCCAGTCAAACTGAAAAGTTGAATTACCGGGCACATCTTCCAGTATTGCGGTAACTTTTACATCATGGATATTATCAAAACGCAATACTTTATTTATCGGGTCTTCATTGCCAAAAAAAGCTTTTGCCGCAGACGCAGTAAGTATAATGGAGTTCGGTTCTTTCAGTGCTGTTGCTGCATTTCCCTTTATAAATTTCCAGGAGAATACATCAAAATAATGGTCGCTTACCACATAGCCCTGTTTCTTTATTTTATCATCACCATAAGTAAGCACACGTTGCTGCTCAGAGGTTGTAACAACAGCATGCTTTATTTGCGGTGAACTGTTCTCCAGTTCACTTGCAAGTGGCATTGCCATGCTCCTGTCTGTAAATATTTGGTTATTAAAATCGCGGTTGGCTATTACCTGGTACACATCATCATAGTTCTTATGAAACTTATCGTAGCCAAGCTCATCCCGCACCCATAACAGTATGAGTACAGTACAGGTAATACCAATGGTAAGGCCCAGTAAATTGGTAAGCGAAAAAGCCTTGTTGCGGAATAAATTGCGCCACGCAATTTTTGTATAACTCTTAAACATGTAAAGTTTATTTTTTTGTTACAAACATTTATTCTTTGGTCATCCTCGTTGTGTCACTCACTGCATCGTTCAGTTCATTATTGAACAAAGCGTACAAGAGTGCGACGCAACTAAAGATGCTCCCAGCTACTGAAGCCGGGCTCAAAAATTCCTTTTGTCTTTTCACACCCTTTAGGGCACGGAGCTTACTCACTTCTTAAACTCTTCACAGGGTTCATCATAGCGGCTCTGATTGTTTGAAAAGATAGCGTGATCAATGCTATGAAGATCATTACCAAACCGCCTGATACAAAAATCCACCAACTGATTTCTGTACGGTACGCAAAATTCTCAAGCCATTTATCAATCCCTATCCATGCAAGTGGTGCTGCTATTACAAATGCAAGTATTACCAGTACAATAAAATCTCTGGAGATCAGGGTAACGATCTGTGCAATAGATGCACCCAACACTTTTCTTACGCCAATCTCTTTGGTACGTTGTGTGGTGGTGTAAATCACCAATCCTAATAAACCAAGGCAACTGATAAAAACAGCAAGCCCTGTTGCCCACATCAGCAGGCTCGATGTGTGCTGTTCTGCATCATAATACTTTGCAATGCTTTCATCATAAAACTGGTATTCAAAATCCTCTTTGGGATATATTTCTTTCCATGCTTTTTCTATTTTGGCAATACCGCTTTTCCATGCAGTGCCCGCTTCATTCTGAGGCTGTAAAGCAATATTGACGGTGCGGTGGTTACTCTGCCAGCTCCCAATAGCAAGTGGCTTTACTGGTTCGTGCAGGGAACGCTGATTAAAATCGGCGATCACGCCTGTAATGGGATATTGCTTATCGCTCCATTCAATATATTTTCCTATTGCCTGTTCCGGTTTTTGAAAGCCTAATATATGTGCGTATGTTTCGTTGATCATAAATGCAGTCACTGTATCTGATGTGCTGATATTATTACCTGCCAGCAATTTTATCTGATAGAGTTTTATATAATTGGCATCTGCATACTTCTGTTGTACATCTGTTTCTATTTCTTTTTTGCCATCTTTATATTTCATGGTACTGCTCCATGTATTACCGGATGATGGCGGGCTGGTACTTAAACTTACCAAAGCAATTTCCGGTATGGCCCGCAGTTTATCCATCAGGGTATATTTATTGCTGCGTACGGTATCATAATAATTCGTTTGCAGGTACACAATGGCGTCTTTCTTAAAACCCATATCCTTGCTGAGTGAATAAGTAATTTGTTTGCTCACGAGCATAACGCCCATAATAAAAGCCTGTGCAATTACAAACTGCGAAATGGTTAATGATTTACGCAACCATGCATTGCGTGTTTTACCTGTGTTGGCATAAGCCTGGTTTTTTAATACGAGTACAGGTTTATAGCCAGATAAGATCATGGCGGGATAAAATCCTGAAATAAACGTAACAACAATTAACAGTGAAACAAGAAATAATATAACAGCAGGCCTGGCAATTTCATTAAAGTGCAAACCTGCAGGAAGAAAACCTGAGAATGCCTGTAAGATAAGCGGAGCAAGCAACACAGAAAGAACAGTTGCAGTAAACGTCAATAAAAAAGTTTCACTCAAAAACTGGAAGATCAGTTGTTTTCTGGAGCTGCCCATTGTTTTACGGATGCCAATTTCTTTTGCACGTTGTGCTGCATGCGCAGTAGTAAGATTGATAAAATTAATACAACCCAGCAGCAGTAAAATAGCCGCCACTGCCAGCAAGCTAAAGAGTGTTGGCTTACTGGCAAGCGCATTACTATAACCACCATAGTCAGCATTAAAATGAAGGTCGCTTAATGGTTGCAGGTTGATCTCACTTGTACTGTTGTCTCCCGGTTCTTTCTTATCATTTTTCTCTACAAGTTTATTAATAGCCGTTTCCACTTTATCAACAGGCGTACCTGGCAAAAGCTTTACAAATAATTGCGATGCACCATTGGTATTATCCCATGCATCCCAGTCATTTGGTTTTAGCGAAGTACTTTCTAATGTGGCCCTTGATATAAATGTTTTAAAAGTAAAATCAGTATGATAAGCAAGATCTTTTACAACGCCGGTAACTGTTGCACGAACCGTATCATTAAAATAAATTTCTTTACCCACTACTTCTGCCGCCGCAAGTGAAGGAAAATAAAGTTTGGCATTTGTTTCAGTCAAAACTGTTTGATACGGTTGCAGCAATGAAGTTTTAGCAGAGCCAGCAAGCCACTGATAACTGATAAGGTCAAAATATCTTTTATCTGCAAAAATTATTTCATTTTGCTTTTTGAAAATTGCCGGCTGCTTATTATCTGCAACGGGTATGGTTACTTTTGTATCCCCATCCCATGTTCTGAATGGCACAACAGCTTCAATACCGGTTATTTCTTTTTGCACAGCATCGCCCAACGGCGACCGCACACCTGAGTTATGGTACACTTCTCCCGAAAAACTGAAGCTGGAAACAACGCGGTAAATGCGGTCGCCATCTTTCTCAAATTGATCAAAAGTGAAATGATAATTCACCAGTAAATAAATTACCAGCGAAGCACTTATGCCAATGGCAAGGCCAAGAATATTAATACTGGTGAAGAGTTTATTCTTCCACAATGTTCTTACGGCAATGGTGATATAGTTTTTAAACATAAATAAAACCCTCCTGAATCCTCCCTAAAGGGAGGACTTTGAATTCCGTTCCTTTTTAAAGGCTGTTACTTTTATTAATTAAATTTTTTTTGCTCTTAGCTTTTTGTTCTTTGCGCATCTTCGTTGTGTCACTCACTTGTACGTTCGGAATATAATTGTGCTTTTACCGAAGCAAGTAATAAACCTGCAAAGCATCAGCGGCCAAATAATATTTGCAAAGCGCTACACAGCATAATAAATTACAGAAATAAAAAATTAAACACTGGTCAGGCACAATGCTCTGTTCTGATAATGTCAATTTTATGCCAATCATTTTTTAGGTTGAAAAACAGTAACTTAATAAAATATTATTGCAGCTTGTGTGCGGTTTTGATACAATGCATGTTCTCTTTCGATGCAGTGCGGACAGGGTAAATAATAAATGCGGAAAACTGATTATAATGTAGCGGCAGAAGCACTGGAAATACACCAGGACAGTATTTGAATTGCTCCTTAAACTTCCGAACGTACAAGTGTCCCGCTTTGAGAGCCGGGATGAAACAAGTGACACAACAAACGATTCCATGAAATACCTAAGCCCGGTTCAAAAAAAGTATTTTGTATTTTAAACCATGCCACCCATTAAGGGATCACTGTAACTTGCTTTGCCTGTTTCCACATGCCCGGCATATCTTTTCTCAAATGTTTCGTTGCCTTTTACTTTTACAGAAAAATCGTACCAGCCAAAACTTTTACTTAAATCTATAATAATCATTGTATGCTCATTTGCATGCAGGAGTTTTGTTTGCGGGCCGGTTTTATAAGCGTTGTCAATTATTTCTATCGTAGTTTGTTTGTTTCCATTAAGCAATTGTATGGCGATATTGCCAGTGGGTAAATGGCTGCCTTTTGCTGTTTCATAAACACAAAGCGCATAAGCCAGCGGATCGTTGCTGTTGCCCTTGAAGGCACGGAAAAAACCATTTGGCCCGTACACGCATAAATGGTATCCGCTTTTGTTAAAATGGTGCAGAGGCCATGCGTCTTTTATTGTTTCTCCGGCGGCTGTTGCATAGGCCCTTGTTGCTGTATCTTCAACAACTTTACTGTAATTGTACACATGAAAAGGTGCGCCTGCCGATTGTTTGCCAAATGCATTATTACCTGCTTTAAAAATTATTTCGAAAGATTTTTTATCATCGCTTAGTTTTCCATCTGCATATAATTCGTAAGGCAATGCGCAAGCGGTACGTATGCCTTTTTCCTGCTGCGGCATATACGGAGATGCGGCAGGATTGTTATTCGCCAATTCAATTTCCTGCTGCGAAAGTTTTTTATAATTGCTGGGCACATCTTTAAACTTTGCCCTGTGTACATCTTCTATAAATGCATCTTTTGCAGGCGTTGCAGGCACGGTTATTTTTTCTCCGTTGTAAGGTTGAAATACAGAACTGAGATCGCCGCAAACTGTTCTGCGCCATTTGCTGATATTGGTTTCCGCAATATTTTTCCCGAGCTTTTTATTAAGGAACGTTTCAAGAAATTGTAATGCCGAAGTATGGTCAAATACCTCTGAACATACAGCCCCGCCGCGGCTCCACGGAGATGCGATCAACATTGGTACACGGTAACCCAAACCAACCGGGCCGCCACGTGCCTCTTCTTTATCACTGTATTTAAGGTCATCTTCAAGATGAACATATTCTATGCTGGTATCAATGCCTGCTGAAGTTACACCTGTATTTTGTTTAGTTGGGTGTGGCGGAATGAATGGCGGCACATGATCGAAACAGCCATCATTTTCATCGTAAGTTAAAATAAAAATGGTTTTCTTCCATACTTCGGGGTTTTGCGTAAGTATATCCATCACTTCAGATATATACCATGCACCATACCACGGCGCAGAAGGATGATCGCAAAAATTTTCTGGTGCCACGATCCATGATACGGTGGGTAAGTTTCCTGTTGTTACATCCTGCCGAAACTGGTGCAGCACATCGCCTTTGGGAACTGCTATTTGCTGTTTTTCATTGTTGTATTCGTATTCGATAGTTGTAAGTTCATGATAAAAAGGATCATGGATATTTGTTGTAAAAGCTTTATCGTGCAGGTTCTTTTGAAACGGCGAAAGCTGATCATATTTTTCTTTAGTGTAAATGAGTTTGTCTTTTTCAACCGTTAAAAGGCGCTCTTTTATCCATTTTAACTGCTCATCAATTTTCTTTCTTTCTTCATCATTTAATGGAGAAGAAATGTTTTCAAGCTTTGTTTTTTTTGCTGTTAATAATGGAGTTGCATTTTTCAGGTAATTAATATAGCCTTTGGATAGTTTCACTTTAAACTGTGTAAACCATTCGAGCGGGTTATCAGTAAAGTTGGCAAGCCATGCATCTTCTTCTCCCTCAAAGCCAACACCCACGCTTACTTCATTCTGGTATATCTTCCACGATACACCATTTTCTTCCAGCCTTTCGGGAAATGTTTTCCATGCTGCTTCTGTACCATAATCTGTTTCAGAATTTCTTACACGGGCTTTTGATTTTTCATCCTCCCGCAAAGTACCGGTCCAGAAGAACAAACGGTTGGGTGTGGTGCCCGTAAGTGATGAACAAAAATGCTGATCGCAAATAGTGAATGCATCTGCCATTGCATAATAAAAAGGCAGGTCTTCGCGGGTATAATAACCCATTGTCATGGGTATATTTTTATATGCTTCATTGCCCGGTTTTTTCACATCGAGCCAGCGGTTAAATTTACCATCATTGCGGGCATCAACCTGGTCGTGCCAGGAGTGCGGCAGCGAACTCATCCATGTTGCTTTGGTATCTTTTATATTTAACCGGAATGGTGTGTATGTTTCACCTGTAGTATTTGTTTGCAGCCATACTTTATTGCCACCGGGCAATGTAATGGCACGCGGATCATTAAAGCCCCGCACACCCTGCAATGTGCCAAAGCAATGATCGAAAGAGCGGTTTTCCTGCATCAGCAAAACAATATGTTCCGCATCCTGCCAGGTACTGCCGGGTGCCGGATTAATAGCAAGCGCTTTTTGTACTGCAGGCGGCAACATATTTAAGAAACCCACTCCGCCTGATAACAGTGCGGCTTTCTTTATAAAATTCCTTCTGCTGTCCATTGCGGTTGATATTAATTTGAAAAGAAATGTAATAAAGATATGCAGTTGATGGCTGCGCAAACGTTTTATCAAATTATTATGCGCCTGCAAGAAGGAATATTTTTATGAACCCGGCATTAAGCTGATGTTGGCGTTCCCATTAGCGGTTAACGAAATTATCGCCGCGCCGCTTCAATCTTCGCTTCGGTAAAGCTCAATTAAATTTCTAAAGTAAAAGAGTGCGTCCCGATGAAACATACGGGATTAAGAACGCAACGGAAGCTTCATTTATAAACTGCTGACTGGCTCAAAAAAGTAAAAGCTACTGTAGAAAACCTGCAAATATTTTATGCAGCCAGTCTGTTTATTTTAAAGTGTACCGCTATACCAGAAGTATTAAAGCAAAGAGCGCAAATGTGATGGATAAATGAACGATGAGCCAGGCCTGCTGATAAAAAGGCCGTTTTGTAAAAGCTGTTTCGGGATTGAAGGGGTCGAACACAAGGGACAAAGCCCAGAAGGTAAATG
>Ga0209480_10002179_pt1 | contig 13624 bp, 12 predicted proteins | sample JI61114C2DNA_FD_187501 | JGI IMG/M metagenome (GOLD analysis project Ga0209480, IMG submission 187501) | Wastewater effluent complex algal communities from Wisconsin, to seasonally profile nutrient transformation and Carbon sequestration -... | ecosystem: Engineered > WWTP > Effluent > Algae...
AGCAGGTCCTGTCGCTGGGGATAGAGCTGGACAACCTCCAGGGCTTCGACGAACAGTGTGCCGAGGCCGTGCGTGACAATCCGGACCTGGCCTTTGCCATGATCGTGACCCCGGATGGGCGGGTCGCCTTCCACAGCCAGCCGGGCGGGCCAGGCGCCCAACCGATTCCCTCCGAGCTGCGAGCAGCCCTCGACCAGCCGGAAGGCAGCATGGAGATCCCCGTCGACGGGGTCTTTGCGGCCTTTACAGCGGTCAATCAGCCATCAGGGGAACGGGTAGCCACCGCGGTGGTGAGTTTTCCCCGCAAACACGTGGAGAGCCAGCGCAACGGCATGCTGGCCATCGCCACCGGCATTTCCCTCAGTGCCCTTGCCCTGTGCCTGACGCTGCTCTTCGTCGCCCTTTCCCGCTATGTGATCAAGCCCCTGTCCCGTTTCGCCCAGGCCATCGACAGCATTGGCCACGGCACAGAAAGCGGGCGGGCACGCATCCCTGTGAGCGGCACGACGGGTGAGCTGGAGCTGATGGTGCGTGGGGTGAATCGTCTCCTGGACCGCATCGACGAGCGAGAAGAGGAGCTGACCATGGCAAAGGATCTGGCCATCACAGCCAACCGGGCCAAGAGCACCTTTCTGGCCAACATGAGCCATGAACTGCGCACCCCGATGAATGCGATCCTCGGTCTGACCGATCTGATCCGGCGCCGCGCCAACGACACCGAGACCGTCGAACGTCTTGCCAAGATCACCGGTGCCGCACGGCACCTTCTGGCCATCATCGATGATGTGCTCGACATTTCCAAGATTGAGGCGGAGCGCCTGAGCCTGGAGAGCGTGCCCTTCCGCCTCGACACGGTGATCGAGAACCTGGTCAATCTGACGGAGGCCCGTGCCCATGCGAAGGGCCTGAGCCTGATCACCGACATTGCCCCGACTCTCGCACGCCAGACGCTGTCCGGTGATCCGCGGCGCCTGGGTCAGGTACTGCTCAACCTGACCGGAAATGCGGTCAAATTCACCGCCAAGGGCCACGTCACGATTCGCGCATTTGTCATGGATGACGCTCCCACTTCAACCGATACCCTGAAGCTCCGCTTTGAAGTGGTGGATACGGGCCCCGGAATCGCCAAGACCGATCAGCCGCGCCTGTTCAAGGCCTTTGAGCAGGTAGATAACTCGATCACCCGGGAGTTCGGCGGAACCGGCCTGGGTCTGGCCATCAGCAAACGCCTGGTGACGCTGATGGGGGGCGAGATCGGCCTGGACAGCGCACCCGGGGCGGGCTGCTGCTTCTGGTTCACGGTGCGCCTGGGCACGGTGACAAACACGGCCCCCGTCACGCCTTCCCGGGAGGACACCATGGAGACCCTGCGCCAGGCACATGCCGGGGCACGCATCCTGTTGGTGGAGGATGAACCGATCAATCGGGAAGTATCCACCCATTTATTGAAGGAAGCCGGGCTCGCCGTGGACGTGGCTGAGGACGGAGAACAGGCCCTCGAGATGGCAGGCAGCCAGCGTTATGCACTGGTGCTGATGGACATGCAGATGCCACGCATGGATGGCGTGGAGGCCACCCGGCACCTGCGACGCCTGGGGGGCTGGAAGCGGGTGCCCATCCTCGCCCTCACCGCCAATGCCTTTCCGGAAGATCGCCAGCATTGCCTGGAGGCGGGCATGAACGACTTCATCGTCAAGCCCGTCGACCCGGCCCTGCTCTATGCCACCCTGCTGATCTGGCTGCCCTACGCTGCCCTGCCGGACACGGACGCACTGGACTTGAGCCTTCGGGAATAAGCTGCCGGGCAGACTCAGGCTGGCGCGAGCTGCGTCTCCGGGCGGCCTTCAAGCATCGAACCGCTCTGGGCATAACGCAGGTGCCAGGCAAACGCCTCCTGCAGCAGGTGCGGGGTATGCCCGCCACGGCGGCTGGCGCGCCGGAAGTAATCCTTCAGGATGTCCCGGTACAGAGGGTCGGTGCAGTTATTGATGATCTGCAGCGCCCTTTCGCGGGGTGCCAGACCACGCAGGTCGGCCAGGCCATGCTCGGTGACGATGATGTCCGTGTCGTGCTCGGTGTGGTCCACGTGGGACACCATCGGCACAATGCTGGAGATGGCCCCAGCCTTGGCGATCGACTTGGTGACAAAGATCGACAGGTGGGCATTGCGGGCGAAGTCACCCGAGCCGCCGATACCGTTCATCATGTGGGTGCCGCCCACGTGGGTGGAGTTTACGTTGCCGTAGATGTCGCACTCCAGCGCCGTGTTGATGGTGATCAGGCCGAGGCGGCGGATCACCTCCGGGTGGTTGCTGATCTCCTGCGGGCGCAGCACCAGACGGTTCCGGTAGCGCGCAATCTGCCCCAGCACCCGCTCGTAGGTATCTTTCGACAGGGTAATGGACGAGGCCGAGGCAAAACTCAGGCGGCCGTCATCGAGCAACTCCACGGTGCTGTCCTGCAGCACCTCCGAATACATCTTCAAGTCACGGAAAGGCGAATCCAGCATGCCGTGGAGCACCGCATTGGCGATGGTGCCGATGCCCGCCTGAAGGGGCTGGAGGGATGCGGACAGACGGCCGGCCCTGACCTCGTGGGAGAGGAAGTCGTTGAGATGACCGGCAATGGCCCTGGTCTCCATGTCCGGCGGAAGCACGTTGGACGGGCTGTCGGCCTTGGACGTGACGACGATGGCGACGATCTTTTCCGGATCCACCGGGATGTAGGGCAGGCCGATGCGCTGCTCCGGCGCAATGAGGGGGATGGGCAGGCGGTGCGGGCGGTAGGTGGGAATGTAGATGTCGTGCAGCCCCTCCAGCTCGGCCGGCATGGTCAGGTTGATCTCGACGATGATCTTCTTTGCCAGCACGGCAAAGCTCGCCGAGTTGCCCACCGAGGTGGTCGGTACGATGCCGCCGTTCTCGGTGATCGCCGTCGCCTCGACCACGGCGATGTCCACCGGCGCAATCTGCCCGGAACGGAGCTGTTCGACGGTCTCGGAGAGATGCTGGTCGATGAACATCACCTCGCCCGCGTTGATCTTGCGGCGCAGGGTCGGATCGGACTGGAAGGGGATGCGGCGGCTGATCACGTTGGCGTCGGTCAGCACCTTGTCGATGTCGTTGCCCAGGGAGGCCCCGGTCATCAGGGTGATGTGCAGAGGCTCGCGGGCAGCACGCTCGGCCAGCGCGAAGGGCACCGCCTTGCAGTCTCCCGCGCGGGTAAAGCCGCTCATGCCGACGGTCATGCCGTCGGTAAAGAGTTCGGCGGCGGCCTCGGGGGACATGATGCGGTCCCGCAGTCGGGCCAGGCGGATGCGTTCCATGGGCATTGCAGTGTTCTCCGATTTTCAGATCGGGGAAAAGTATAGGGACGCATGAACAGGCAACGGATGACTTAATATACTTTCATCCAGTCGTTTTATTCATGAACCCATGGACCTGCGCGCCCTCCGTTACTTCGTCGAGACCGTCCGCCACAACAGCTTCACCCTGGCCGCCGACAGCTTGTGTGTCACCCAGTCCACCGTCAGCAAGATGATCCGCCAGCTGGAAAACGAAGTCGGGCAGCCGCTGCTCCTGCGTGAAGGCCGCCAGTTGCGCCTGACCGACGCAGGACGGTTGGTGTTCGAGCGGGCCCAGCAGGCGCTGGGGGTGATGCGCGAACTGACCCGCGAGCTCGGCGACCTGACCACCCTGGCTCGTGGCGAGCTGACCGTCGGCCTGCCGCCCATGGCCAACCTGCTGTTCTCGCCGGCGGTCAAGGCCTTTCGCGAACGCCACCCGGGGATCAGCCTGAGCTTGAAGGAAAGCGGCGGGCAGGTGATCGAACAACAGGTGGCCAGCGGCGAACTGGAGATCGGCGTCACCCTGCTCCCCGCCGATCCGGCCCTGGGGCTTGCCGCGCGCAGCTTCGGGCGCTTTCCGATCCACGCGGTGGGCATGCGGGGAGCGCCCTGGGCGGCCAGCCCGACGGTGGACCTGGCGGCCCTGCAGGCCGAGCCGCTGGTGCTGCTGTCGGACGATTTCTCGCTGACACGCCAATTGCGCGGCGCCTTCCGGGCCATCAGAGTGGCGCCGCGCATCGTTGCCCAAAGCAGTCAGTGGGATTTTCTGGTGGCGATGGCGGCCGCCGGCCTCGGCACCACCTTCATGCCGGCCCCGCTGCTCGACCGCCTCAAGCTCGGCGGCGAGTTGGCGGCACGACCGCTGACCAATACCGGAATCGACTGGAACGTGGCCCTCGTCCACACGCCCGGTCGCTATCTGTCCCACGCAGCCCGGGCCTGGCAGCAGGTGTGCGAGGACGTCCTCGCCACGCCGGCAGTCAGCTAAGATCCACGCACACCCCACCCCTCAGGAGACAGCAGCATGGAAAGCCGCTACCTCGACGACCTGATCGTCGGCGACCGTTTCACCAGCGGGGGCCTGACCCTCACCGAAGCCGAGATCATCGACTTTGCCTTCCGCTATGACCCCCAGCCCTTTCACCTTGATTTGAACGCGGCCGCCGAGTCGCCCTATGGCGGACTGATCGCCAGCGGCTTTCAGTCCATCGCCATCTGCTTCCGGCTGTTCATCCAGACGGGCATCTTCAGCCAGTCGAGTATCGGCTCGCCAGGCCTGGACGAACTTCGCTGGCTGGCGCCGGTGCGCCCCGGTGACACGCTGCGCAGCATTGTGGAGGTACTGGAGGTACGCCCGTCCAGCACCAAGCCCGATCGGGGAATCGCGCGGCTGCGCTACACCGCGGTCAACCAGCGGGACGAGACGGTGCTGAGTTTCATCGGCAACAACCTGCTCAAGCGCCGCCCGTCCTGATCTGTGCACCGTGATGTCAGCGTGACATCACATGCGCCAGCCACAGCTCGAGGTCCTGCACCTCCTCGAGACACAGGGAGTGGTCCATCGGGTAGGTGCGCCACTCCAGCGGATAGCCGGCCGCCTTCAGAAGGTCGGCCGAGGCCTTGCCGAAATCGCAGGGAATCACCGGATCACTCAGGCCGTGGGCCATGAAGATCGGCGTCTTGGCGTTGGCAGCGGCGGCCTCATCGGCCAGGGTGTCGGCCAGCGGCAGATAGGTAGACAGGGCCAGCACCCCGGCCAGGCGATTCGGGTGACGCAGCGCCGTGTGCAGGGCAATCGCCCCACCCTGGGAGAAGCCGGCCAGCACGATGCGGCTGTCGGGAATGCCGCGGGCGTTCTCCCGGGCGATGAGGGCCTCAATCAGCTCGGCCGACTCACGCACGCCGACCGGGTCTTCCCGGCGGGTCGAGAAGTCCGACGACACGATGTCGTACCAGGCACGCATCACATAGCCCCCGTTGATAGTCACCGGGCGGCTTGGCGCGTGGGGAAACACGAAGCGGGTGAAGGGCAGTCGGTCTTCCTCGAATTCGTCGATCACGGGCTCGAAATCGTGGCCGTCAGCCCCCAGGCCATGCATCCAGATCACGGCATGGGTGGGAGACGGGCCGGTCTCGATTTCGACGGCAGGCAGAATGGTGTCGGTCATGGTAGCGGTCCAGTTAGGGGTCAGAAAGATTGTAGCGGAGCCGGCCCCTTGAGCGACGCGCCGCAAGATTGTCGATTTCTTGCGCGAGATCATGACACCGGGGCAGCGCCGGAGTAGATTCGATGGTTTGATCCAAGCTAATCGGTCTGTTTATGGACACCACCGCCTCCGACACCCTGATCCGTACCAATCTGGACTTCCTGCGGCGCCACGCCCCCTTTGACAGGATGGAGGCGGAAGCCTTGCTCTTTCTGGGCGAACGCCTGGCCACGGCCTTCTATCCGGCCGAGGCAGAGATCCTGATACCCGAAGACGGCCCCCCGCGCTTCTTCTACATCGTTTACCGCGGCAAGGTTCAGGCTCGCCAGGTGGGTAGTGTCTCGGTTACCGAGTACTCGACCCTGACCCTCGGGCCAGGTGAAGGCTTCCCGATCGGTGCGATCTCTGCGGGACGCCCCTCCACCAACGGCTACCTCGCTGTCGAGGACAGCTACTGCTTCCAGCTGCCGGCCGCCGATTTCCTCAAGCTGCAGGAACTCAGCCCCACCTTCCAGCTGTTCTGCACCCGCTACATTGCCAGCCTGCTGAACCAGTCCAGGGAGCAGCTGCAGGTCCAGTTTTCCCAGCGGGCCGCCGAGCAGCAGACGATGACCACGTCCCTCTCCAACCTGGTCAAGAAGGCACCGATCTTCGTCGCCCCCGAGCTGCCCACCCGATCCGCCCTTGAGAAGATGGTGGAGGCCGGCGTCGGCTGTCTGGCGGTGGCGGGCGAGGACGAGAAGCCGGTGGGCGTGCTCACCCAGAGTGACATCCTCAAGCGCATCGTGCTGCCGGGCTTCGATCTCACGCGCCCCATCGCCGACGTGATGACCACCCCGCCCCATACCCTCCATGCCAGCGCCAGCGCCTACGACGCAGCGCTGGAGATGGCGACCCACGGCGTGCGCCACATCCTGGTGGTGGATACGGAAGACAAGCTCAAGGGCGTGATCTCCGAGCGTGACCTGTTTGCCCTGCAGCGCATCGGCTTGCGCCAGATCCGCTCCGGCATCGAGAGCGCCGCCGACGTGCAGGCCCTGCAGCGGGCCAGCCGCGACATCCGCCAGCTGGCCCTCAACCTGCTGGCCCAGGGCATCGGCGCCGAGCAGCTGACCCAGTTCATCTCGGCCCTCAACGACGCCCTGACCCGCCGCATCATCGAGCTCAACCTCAACCGCCACGACCTCTATGGCGTCGAATATGCCTGGCTGGCTTTCGGCTCAGAGGGTCGCCACGAGCAGACCCTGTCCACCGACCAGGACAACGGCATCCTCTATGTGCTACCCGAGTGGGCCGACAAGGAGCCACTCAAACTGCGGCTGCTGGAGTTTGCCAAGGATGTGAACAACGACCTCGCCGCCTGTGGCTTCCCCCTGTGCGAGGGCAACATCATGGCCAGCAATCCCGAGCTGTGCCTGACCTTCGACGAGTGGCGCGAAAAATTCGGCACCTGGATCCGCGAGCCCCACCCTGAGGCCCTGCTCAACGCCACCATCTTCTTCGACTACCGCGTGCTTTACGGCGACGAAAAGCTCGCCCACAAGCTGCGCCACTGGCTGCTGTCCATGACCGGCGGCAATCCGGCCTTCCTCAAGGCCATGGCCACCAATGCCCTCGACGTGTCGCCGCCGCTGGGCAAGATCCGCGACTTTGTCACCGACGATGACCCCCGCCATCCCGGCACCATCGACCTGAAGAAATTCGGTGCCCGTCTGTTTGTAGACGCCGCCCGTGTCCTGTCCCTGCGCACCGGGGTGGACGCCACCAGCACGGTGCAGCGCCTGCGCCAGGGCGGTTCGCGGATCGGCATGCCGGCCGAGGAGCTGTCGGCCATGGCCGACGGCTTCCACTTCATCCAGTTATTGCGCCTACGCCATCAGCACCTGGACACCGACCACGGCTCATCGGGCGATAACCGGGTCAAGCCTGACGATCTCAACGAACTCGACCGGCGCATCCTCAAGGAAGCCTTCCGCCAGGCCCGCAAGATCCAACTCCGTCTCAAACTGGACTACCAGATATGAACTGGCTCTCCCGACTCCTGCCGGGCAGCGGTCCGGCCCTCAACCCCGAGCAACAGACCGCCCTGGACAGCATCGCGGCCCTGCCGGCGCCCGACCCGGGCCGCTCCCACTACGAAACCCGTTATGTGGTGGTCAATACCGAAACCGGCCCCATGGAGGGCGGCGGCCAGCGCCTGCTGGCGGTCGGCGCAGTGGCCCTCAACCAGGGCCTGCTGCACCCCGGTGATGCCTATCGCGCCAGGCTCGGCAGCGCTCCGGTGGATGCGCTGATCGGCCTGATCCGCTTCATTGCCCGCGCCCCGGTCATCGTCTTCAACGCGCCCTTCAACCAGGGCACCCTCGAACGGGCCTTCGAGCACAACCTGGGCAGCCAGCCCGAGCTCGAGTGGATCGACCTGATGGTGTTGATGCCCAGCCTCTACCCGGAGCGGATTGCCGGGCAGGCCCGGATGGACGCCTGGCTGGGCGCCTTCGGTATCGACCGGCTGGACCACCAGGATGCGCTGCTCGAAGCCCTGTGCGTAGCCCAGTTGCTGCAGGTTGCCCTGGCCCGGGCCAATGCCCAGGGCCTCGCTACCCCGCGGGAGCTGCTCGACACCCAGAGCAGCCGCAAATGGCTGCGGGGCAGTTGAGGGCGTCAACGACAAAGGGCGCTCCCGCGCCCTTTTCAATCCACCCGGCTGATCACGCCTGAGCCGGGCCCGGACAGATTCAAACCTTCAGGAAGTTGTCCCGGTAGTAACGCAACTCCGTGATCGACTCATGGATGTCGGCCAGCGCCTGGTGGGCCCCCTTCTTCTCGAGCCCCTTGTACACATCCGGGCGCCAGCGCCGGGCCAGCTCCTTGAGGGTTGAGACGTCCAGGTTGCGGTAGTGGAACCAGTCTTCCAGCGCCGGCATGTAGCGTGCCATGAAGCGGCGATCCTGCCCGATGGAGTTACCGCACATGGGCGAGGTGCGCGAGGGGATGTACTGCTTCATGAACTCCAGGTAGATCTGCTCCGCCTCGGCCTCGCCGATGGTGGAGGCCTTGACCCGGTCGATCAGGCCGGAGCGGCCGTGGGTGTTCTTGTTCCACTCGTCCATGGCGTCAAGCACGGCATCGGGCTGATGCACCGCGACCACCGGGCCCTCCGCGACCACATCCAGGTTGCTGTTGGTGACGACCATGGCGATCTCGATGATGCGGTCGCTGTCGGGATTGAGGCCGGTCATTTCCATGTCCAGCCAGATGAGGTGATTCTGGTCCTGTGCCATAATCGGTCCGCTTTTTGGTAAAGGCGCGATTCTACGCCCATGCCCGGCGCCGTGCCCGGCTCAAGCCACCCCTGCCCTGCCCCTCGCCGATGACCTCCAGCCAACTCTCCGCCGTTTTCCTGCTCGCCCTGTTTGCCGGCCTGATGGTCCGCTTCTGGCTCGCCATGCGCCAGATGCTGCATGTGCGGCACCATCGGGGCGCCGTGCCCGCGGCCTTCGCCGACAGCATTTCACTGGATGCCCACCAGAAAGCGGCCGACTACACCGTGGCGCGGGTGCGGCTGGGCATGATCGACCTCTTCCTCTCCACCTGCCTGCTGCTGACCCTGACCCTGGGTGGCGGCCTGCAAGCCCTTCACGATCTGGCGAGCCGCTTCCTTGAAGCCGGCAGCCTGACCCAGGGTGTCGCCTTCATCGCCCTGGTCGCCAGCGTCTCGTGGCTCGTGGATCTGCCATTGGGCCTCTACCGCAGCTTCCGCCTGGAAGCCCGTTTTGGCTTCAACCGCCTGACCCCGGGCCTGTTCATCGCCGACACCCTGAAGGGCGTGGCCCTGGCGGCCCTCATCGGCCTGCCACTGATCGCCTTCGTGCTGTGGCTGATGGGCTCCATGGGCGAACGCTGGTGGCTGTATGTGTGGGCCTTCTGGCTGGGCTTCAACCTGCTCGTGCTGCTGGTCTATCCGACCTTCATCGCCCCCCTGTTCAACAAGTTCAAGCCCCTCGAGGACGGCCCTCTCAAGGCTCGCATCGAAGGCCTGATGACCCGCTGTGGGTTCCGCCTGTCGGGTCTGTTCGTGATGGACGGCTCGAAGCGCTCCGCCCATGGCAATGCCTACTTCACCGGCTTTGGCGCCGCCAAACGCATCGTCTTCTTCGACACTCTCCTCGACAAGCTGGCCCCCACCGAAGTGGAGGCCGTGCTGGCCCACGAGCTGGGTCACTATCACCATCACCACCTCTGGAAGCGCCTGGGCGTGATCGGCGCCGGCAGCCTGCTGTTCTTTGCCCTGCTGGGCCATCTGGCAAGCCAGACGTGGTTCTTTGAAGGCCTGGGTATGCAGGCCACCGGAACCGCGCCGACGCTGGTGCTGTTCGCCCTGGCACTGCCGGTATTCACCTTTCCCCTGACCCCGCTGATGAGCATGTGGTCGCGCAAGCACGAGTTCCAGGCGGATGCCTACGCAGCCAGCCAGGCGCCGGCCGCCGAACTGGTCAGCGCCCTGGTCAAGCTGTACCGGGACAACGCGTCCACCCTGACCCCCGACCCCCTCTACTCCAGCGTGTACGACTCCCACCCCCCGGCGGCGCTTCGCATCGCCCGACTACAGGGAACAAGCCAGTGAAAACCTTCGGCACCCTGATCGCCGCCTTCGGTCGGCAGTACGAGGTCCGCAGCGACGCCGGCGAGATCCTGCTGTGCGTTCCCCGCGGCAAGAAGAGCCTGTTCGCCTGCGGCGACCGGGTCCAGATTGCCCCCACCGGCCCCGGCCAGGGCGTCATCGACAAGCTGGTGGAGCGTAGCAGCCTGCTCTACCGCTCCGACGCGTGGCGGCAGAAGCTGATCGCCGCCAATGCCACCCAGGTGGTGATGGTCGTGGCCACCGAACCGAGCTTCAGCGACGAGTTCATCTCCCGCTGTCTGTGCGCGGCAGAGAATCAGAACCTCAAGGTGCTGATCGTGCTGAACAAGACCGACATCGTCGCCGGCCTTGCCGATGCCCGCAGCCGGCTCGCTGCCTTTTCGGCCCTCGGCTACCCGGTGCTTGAAATGTCGGCCCTCGACAACGTGGACACCCTGCGGGCACGCCTTATCGGCGAAACCAGCCTACTGGTAGGGCAGTCGGGAATGGGGAAATCAACGCTGACCAACGCCCTGATTCCTGAAGCGAGGGCCGAGACGCGTGAGATTTCCGAGGTGCTGGATACAGGCAAGCACACCACCACCTTTGCCCGCCTCTACCCCCTGCCCGAGGGCGGCGGCATCATCGACAGCCCGGGAATGCAGACCTTCGGGCTGGTGCATCTCGACGGGCAGGATCTGGAAGCCAGCTTTCGGGAGTTTCGCCCCTATGCCGGGCAGTGCCGCTTCCGCGACTGCCGACACGACTCGGAACCCGATTGCGCCCTGCGGGCAGCCGCCGAAAGCGGCAAGATCGAAATGAAACGCCTGCGTCAGTTCCTGCAGTTCCGCACCGAATGCGAGCAGGGGCGGCGGCAGGCGCAGGGTTGGTAAGGCCCTGACGGGCCTCCGGGGTCAGGGAAGCTCGTCGCCCCTGCCCAGCCAGTCAGGGTTGGGCAGTTCATCGAACGCGTGACCAAGGGCCTCGCTCCAGCGATTACGGATCATCGCGAAGTACTCGTTCTTGGCATCGATGCTGAGGTGCGATGAAATCTGCAGCTCATTGGTCTTGATGATGGCCAGATCCAGGGGCACGCCAACCGACAGATTGGAGCGGATGGTCGAATCCATGGAGATCAGGGCCAGCTTGGCCGCCTCGTCCAGGCTGGTATGGCGCTTCACCACCCGGTCGATGATCGGCTTGCCGTACTTCGACTCACCAATCTGGAAGTAGGGCGTATCGGGCGTCGCCTCGATGAAGTTGCCCGCCGCGTAGATGTGGAAAAGGCGCGATTGCTCACTACCGATCTGTCCGCCGAGAATCAGGGCGGCGGTGAAATCGATGCCGAAATTCTGCAGCGCTTCCGCATCCCGGCGGAAAACCTCCCGCAGGGTCTCGCCCACATGGCGGGCAGCCTCGAACATGTTGGGCACGGACCACAGGCTCTCCCGTCCGTCCTGGGCGGCCATGGCCTCCCGCAGCATGGATACGAGCTGCTGGGTGATGGCCAGGTTGCCGGAGCTCATCAATACCAGCACGCGCTCTCCAGGGCGCTGGAAGATGCTCATCTTGCGGAAGGTGTTGATATGGTCGACACCGGCATTAGTACGGGAGTCCGACAGGAACACCATACCGGCATCGAGCAGCATGCTCACACAATAGGTCATGGGAAGGGCTCGAAGAAAAGGGGCGGCGCCAGACCGGCGTCGCCCCGGATTGGGGAAAGAGCAGCCCGGCGGGCTGCACTGCTCAGCTTTGCAGATCCTGCAGCAGAGACTTGATCTCGGCCCTGATGGAGGCCATTTGCTCACGCAGGCCAACCGACTCCTCCGCATCCTCGCGCTTGCGGGATGCCACTTCGTCGAGGCGGTTGCGGGCACCGGAAATGGTGAAACCGTCCTGATAAAGCAGCTCCCGGATGCGGCGAATCAACAGCACCTCGTGATGCTGGTAGTAACGCCGATTCCCACCGCGCTTGACCGGCCGCAGCTGGGTGAATTCCTGCTCCCAGTAACGCAACACGTGGGGCTTGACCCCGCACAGTTCGCTTACTTCACCGATGGTGAAGTAACGCTTGAGGGGAATCGGCGGCAGATCGGCTGCCGCCGGAAGGTCACTTTGCGACATCGCTCAGTTGCTCCACATTGGCCTTGAGCTTCTGGCTGGCGTGGAAAGTCACCACACGCCGGGCAGTAATTGGAATTTCCTCGCCGGTCTTGGGGTTACGACCGGGACGCTGGGGCTTTTCACGCAGCTGGAAATTGCCGAAGCCCGAAAGCTTGACGCAATCTCCCCGCTCGAGGGCCATGCGGATTTCCTCAAAGAAACACTCCACCATGTCCTTGGCTTCGCGCTTGTTGAGACCGACCTGCTCAAAGAGCATGTCGGCCAGCTCAGCCTTCGTCAAAGTCATGCTCATGCGATCAGGCCCTCAACTTCGCGCCAAGATTTTCCTCGGCGTGGCGGGTCAGGGCAATCATCACGGCATCCACTTCAGCATCCTCCAGAGTTTTCTGAGTTTCTTGCATAACTACGCGGAAAGCAAGGCTTTTCCGGTTTTGCTCGATACCCTTGCCCTGGTACTGGTCGAACAGTTCGATGCGCTGAACGATGGCAGGCGCAACACTCTGCAGCCCCTTCAGGAGCTGGCCGGCTGAGGCGTCCTGATCCACCACGAGAGCCAGATCGCGGGTCACCGCGGGGAAGCGGGAAACCTCCCGATAGGCGGGCGTCACGGTCTCAAGCAGGGCCTCGAGTTCGATCTCGAAAACCACCGGTGCAGCACCCAACTCGTAGCGCTGCACCCAGACCGGATGCAACTCGCCGATGAAACCGATGCACTTCCCGTCGAGCAAGATCTGCGCGGAACGGCCCGGATGCAGGGCAGGGTGAACCGCCCGCTCAAACTCGGCAACCCGCGGAAAGAGCAACGCCTCGAGGTCTGCCTTCAGATCGAAGAAATCGACACTGCGGCCGGCCTCCCCCCACTGCTCAGGGCGGGCGAGACCACCCGCCAGCGCAGCCAGGCGGATGGGCTGGTGAAAACCGTCTACGGGCTGACCCGACGGGCTGCGGTTAAAACAGCGCCCGATCTCGAAGACACGCACCCGGCTGGTCTGACGCTTGCGGTTGGTGGCCAGGTTGGCGACCAGGCCGCCGATCAGCGTCGAGCGCATCACGCTCATCTGGCTGGCAATCGGGTTGGCCAGACGCACCGGATCGGTGTTGCCGGCGAAGTCCTTCTCCCAGGCCTCTTCGACGAAGGCGAAGTTGATGACCTCCTGGAACTCGCGACCCGCCACCAGACGCCGCACGAACATGGCGTCACGCCGGGCTTCCGGACGCGGCAGCATGCTGATCGGCCCCCGGGGCGCAAGCACCGGGATATTGTCGTAGCCATGAAGACGGGCGATTTCCTCGATGAGATCTTCCTCGATCTCCAAGTCGAAC
>Ga0209480_10002184_pt1 | contig 13610 bp, 9 predicted proteins | sample JI61114C2DNA_FD_187501 | JGI IMG/M metagenome (GOLD analysis project Ga0209480, IMG submission 187501) | Wastewater effluent complex algal communities from Wisconsin, to seasonally profile nutrient transformation and Carbon sequestration -... | ecosystem: Engineered > WWTP > Effluent > Algae...
AGTGGTGGTTTTTGACGTCCATCAGAATGGCGAGCTTTTCCGGGGTAAAGCCGTCTTCGTCGATGACGGTTCCGCTGGAATCGGACACCGTCACCACCTTGGCGCCCAACGCCATGGCCTTTTCGACCGCGTACTGGGCCACGTTGCCCGAGCCCGACACGCTGACGCGCAGGCCCTGGAAAGACAGGCCGCGGGTCTTGAGCATTTCGTCGGCGAAATACACGGTGCCGTAGCCGGTGGCTTCGGGGCGGACCAGAGAGCCGCCAAAGCTCAGGCCCTTGCCGGTGAACACACAGTCGGCGCGGTTGCTGAGTTTCTTGTACATGCCGGCCATGTAGCCGACTTCCCGGCCGCCCACGCCGATGTCACCGGCGGGCACATCGGTGTCGGAACCCACGTGGCGGAACAGCTCGCTGACGAAGGCCTGGCAAAAACGCATCACTTCGGTCGGGCTCTTGCCCTTGGGATCGAAGTCGGCACCGCCCTTGCCGCCGCCCATGGGCAGGGTGGTGAGGGCGTTCTTGAAGGTTTGCTCGAAGGCCAGAAACTTGAGCACCGACAGGTTGACCGACGGGTGGAAGCGGATGCCGCCCTTGTAGGGGCCGATGGCCATGCTGTGCTGAATGCGGTAGCCGCGGTTGACCTGCACCTGGCCGCGGTCGTCGATCCACGCAACGCGGAACATCAGCGTGCGCTCGGGCTCGACCAGGCGATCCAGCAAGCCGTGTTCGACGTAGCGGGGGTTCTTCTCGATAAAGGGCCACAGGCTTTCCACGACCTCGGTAACCGCCTGGATGAACTCGGGCTGGCCGGGATTGCGATCCGAGACGTGCAGGAGAAATTGTTTTGCCGATGTGTATTTCATGGGGATCACTCTGAAATGGAAACTGGATGCACCAAAACAGGGATTATCTATAATTTACGCACCAATTTGGATATAAAAATTCAAACGGGATCGCGATGAACGAAGCACCACAAAAATGCACCATTCAAAGGCATTTCGCGCTGCGTCAGCTCTTCAACACCAGCGGCAGGCCGGCGGCCACGAAGACAACCCGGTCGGCCAGCGCCGCGATGGCCTGGTTCAGGCGGCCCGCTTCGTCACGAAACAGGCGGCCAAGCGGGGTTTCGGGCACCAGCCCGAGGCCCACTTCGTTGGCCACGAAGATCACCCGGCCCGGCAGGCGCGGGATCAGCCCGAGCAGCGCGGCGCGCTCGCGGGCGAAGGCCGGCAGCAACTCGGCCCCGGCGCCGGGCGGCAGGGTTTCGGCGCCGTCGAGCAGGTTGGCCAGCCACAGGGTGAGGCAATCGACCACCACGCAGCGTTCCGGCGCGGCCGTCGCTTCGAGCGCAAGAGCCAGCGCGCGCGGCACTTCGAGCACCGTCCAGCCGGCCGGGCGATCGGCCCGGTGGCGGGCAATGCGGGCGCTCATTTCTTCGTCCAGCGCTTCGGCGGTCACGATGACATGCACCGCCATTCCGCTGGCGGCAGCCTGCTGCTCGGCCAGGCGGCTCTTGCCCGAACGGGCGCCGCCGAGGATCAGTTCGCGGGTCATGGGGCAGCCAGGCGCAAGGCAGGCGAGGTGAAGACTCCGCACCCGCCCCGCAGCGCCGGCGCCCGCATTCCAAACTCACGTCGTTCACTCATCACGCCTGCCCCTTACCGAAAAATTGAATTTTTCAATGCTATCATCGGGGGCTGTTCGCCAACGGCCCTGCCGCTGGCGACAGACGTGTTCCAGGTGCTCCCCAGGCCTTTCGGCCCAGGAGTTAAACGGGAAACAGGTGCGCGAGCTTCCAGCGAAGCCGCAATACCTGTGCTGCCCCCGCAACGGTAAGCAGGATAACGACGCGTCACACCGCCACTGGGTCTTCGGGCCTGGGAAGGCGACGCTTCGCAAGCGGTCCGCCCTTTCGGCCCGCCTTGATCTGCAAGCCCGGATACCGGCCTCGATCACATCCAGCGGAAGTGCCACGGGGTAGTGGCGGCGAGCGCGGTCAAGGATTTTTCCGGGCCTTTCTCTTCAGTCATCTCCCCGGCGCCTCCAGACGCAATCCACCCGTCGGCGGGGACGCCAGCGGGTCAGGGAGAAACCATCAGATGATCATCCGCCCCACCCTCACCGTTCTCGCGGTCGCCGCCGCATTGCCGTCCGTCACGCAGGCTGCCGAACACGAACAGCCCACCGTCGTCGTCACCGCCACGCGCCAGGTGACCCGCATCAACGAACAGCTGAGCGATGTCACGGTTCTGGAGCGTGCCGATCTGGACGACGCCGGCCAGAGCACCGTTGCCGAGATCCTCTCCCGCCAGCCCGGCCTGGAATACGCCTCCAACGGCGGCCCCGGCGCCAGTTCCAGCGTTTACATGCGCGGCGGCGCCAATGCCAGGCACACCGTGGTGCTCATCGACGGCATGCGGGTCGGCTCGGCCTCCCTCGGCCAGTTCTCCTGGTCGCGCCTGCCGGTCAGCCAGATCGAGCGCATCGAGATTCTGCGTGGCCCGGCGTCGGCCCTGTATGGCAGCGACGCCATCGGTGGCGTGATCCAGATCTTCACCCGCCGCGGAGAAGGCCCGACCCGCGCCAATGTGGAAGCCGGCATGGGCACTTACGGTACCCGCTCCGTGAGTGCCGGCGTTGCGGGTGGCACGGCTGTTTTCAACTACAGCGTGCAGGCCACCCACACCAAGACCGACGGCTTCAGCAGCCGGGTCGGCCCCACCTACAACCCGGACCGGGACGGCTTCGAGAACAACAGCGCCAGTGCCAACTTCGCCTACCAGCTGGCCAAGGGACATGAGATCGGCCTCAACCTGTTCCAGAGCGAAGGCTCCAACCGCTACGACGGCACCGGCCGGACGAGCAACTATCGCAACGATCTGAACGTTCTCAACTACGGCCTCTACCTGAAAAACGCGTTCAGCGAGAGCTGGACCAGCACCCTGCGCGCTGGGCAAAGCACCGACAAGTCCTTCGACATCAAGAACGCCGTCGCCAGCAGCCGCTTTCGCACGATCCAGGAGCAATACGCCTGGCAGAACGACATCACGACCCGGGCTGGCCGCTTTCTGCTCGCCGCCGAGCGCCTCCGGCAGCAGGTCGACTCGTCGTCTGCCTTTACCCAGAACGACCGGACCATCGACTCGTTCATCTTCGGCTGGAACGCCTCGCTCGACGCCCATCGCCTCCAAACCACGCTACGCCGGGACAACAACTCCCAGTTTGGCGACCGGAACACCGGTTCGCTGGCCTACGGCTACCAGATCAGCCGCGCGTGGCGCGCCAGCGCGTCCTACGGCACGGCCTTCAAGGCGCCGTCCTTCAACGACCTGTACTACCCCCTTGATGGTTTTGGCTACGAAGGAAATCCAAACCTGAAACCGGAATCCTCAAAGAACCGGGAAGCCGGCGTGTACTACGTGAGTGGCAACCACGAAGCCAGCCTGGTGTGGTTCTCCAACAAGATCACCGACCTGATTTCATGGTCCGGCCGTACCTCGCCGGTGAACATCGGCAGCGCCAGCCTGAGCGGGGCGACCCTGGCCTACAGCGGCCGCCTCGCCGGTTTCAACCTGGCGGCCAACGCCACCCACCAGGATCCCAAGGACGAAAGCACCGGCAACCGCCTGGCTCGCCGGGCCGCCAACTTCGGCACCGTGAGCGTCGGCCAGAAGCTCGGCAAGTGGGAATGGCGGACGGAGCTGTACGCCTCGGGCGGCCGTTTCGACACGGATGCCAACACCACCCGGCTGGGCGGCTACAGCCTGCTGAACCTTTACGGCAGCTACAGCCCGGATCGTGACTGGTCGGTCTTCGCCCGCGCCAACAACGTGCTCGACAAGGACTACGTCACCGTCGCGGGTTACGAGACGGCCGGCGCCAACGTCTTCTTCGGCGTACGCTACGCGCCAAAGTAAGACTCACCCGAAACCGCGGGCGCTCAGCCGCCCCCGCAACCCGCTGAACCCATGCAGAAAATCCGCTCCCGCCTGACCCAGGCGTACTGACGATGGCCTCGACGCAGCCCGCCATCCCCCTCACGCCATACCGGCGCAGCCACGGTCGTGCGCGGCGGGTGCTGGCCGGCCTCGTGCTGGCGGCGCTGGCAGCCTTTGCGTGGTCGCTGTCGGCCGGGGCACTGCCGGTTTCCGGCTCCGATCTGCTCAACGCGATCACCGGCGGCGCGGGCGGCATGGAAACCGACATCGTGCGCACCCTGCGCCTGCCCCGCGCCACCGCCGCCTTTGCCTGCGGCGGGCTGCTGGCCCTGGCCGGCGCGCTGATGCAGGTGCTGTTGCGCAACCCGCTGGCCGACCCGTATGTGCTGGGGATTTCCGGCGGCGCCGCGGTGGGCGCGCTGGGCGCGATCCTGGCCGGCGCCGCCTCGGGCTGGATCGATGCCGGCGCCTTCGTCGGCGCGCTGGGCGCCACGCTGCTGGTCTTCGGCCTCGCCCGCGGCGACGGCTCATGGACGCAAACCCGCCTGCTGCTCACCGGCGTGATCGTCGCCGCCGGCTGTGGCGCAGCCGTCGCGCTGATGCTCAGCCTCGCGCCAGAAGGCCGCGTCAAGGGCATGCTGTTCTGGCTGATGGGCGACGCCAGCAGCGTCAGCCAACCGTGGCCGGCACTTGTGCTGCTGCTCATGGGCCTGGTGATTGCCCTGCCCTTCGCGCGGGAACTCAACCTGCTGGCCCGTGGCGAAATCACCGCCCGGGCGCTGGGCGTGCGTGTCGGGCGCCTGCGGGCGCTGGTCTACGGCCTCGGCGCACTGCTCACCGCGGTGGCCGTCACCACCGTCGGCTCGGTGGGTTTTGTCGGGCTGATCGTGCCGCACCTGGTGCGCCTCGCCATCGGCAACGACCAACGCCTGCTGCTGCCCGCCGCCACCCTGGCCGGCGGCGTGCTGCTGTGCGCCGCCGACACCGCCGCGCGCACCGTCGTCGCGCCCATCCAGCTGCCGGTGGGGGTGCTCACCGCGCTGATCGGCGTGCCGGTGTTCCTCTTTTTGCTGGCGAGGCATCCGCGATGAAAATGGACGTCCGCCCCCCCATCCTCGGTGCCGACCGGCTGTCGGTCGAGATTGGCCGCCACAGCGTCTGCCGCGAACTCGACTTCACGCTGCAGCCGGGCGACACGCTGGTCATCCTCGGCCGCAACGGCGCCGGCAAAAGCACCCTGCTCCACACCCTGGCCGGCCTGCGCGAACCCCTCGGGGGTGCGGTGCTGCTGGCGGGCCAGCCCTACGGCGCCTGGCCGCGCGGTCACGAAGCCTGCCTGCGCGGCCTGCTGGCCCAGAGCCAGCCCGATTTTTTCAGCGCCACCGTGCTCGAAACCGCCCTCGTCGGCCGCCACCCCTACCTGGGCCGCTGGGACTGGGAAAGCCCCGAAGACGAAGCCATCGCCCTGGACGCCCTCGCCCAGATGGGCCTCGAAGGCTTTGCCGAACGCCAGGTGCCGACGCTCTCCGGCGGCGAGCGCCAGCGCCTCGCCATCGCCGCGCTGCTGGTGCAGCAGCCACGCCTGTATCTGCTCGACGAACCCCTCTCCCACCTCGACCTGCACCACGAAATCGCCGTGCTCGAGCACTTCCGCGGGCTTGCCGCCAGCGGCAGCGGTGTGGCGATGGTGCTGCACGACATCAACCTCGCCGCCCGCTACGCCAGCCACGTGCTGCTGCTCGATGGCGAAGGCGGCCACGTTTTCGGCCCGGCCCGCAAAGTGCTCACCGTCGAACGCCTGTCCGCCGCCTTCGGCCACCCGCTGCGGGCGGTGATCGATGGCGATTCGACCCTGTTCGTGCCGGTCTGAAATCCGACCCGCACAAAAAACATCAAGCGAGAGAAACCATGAGCGACGCACACCCCAACCCGCCCGCCTCCGAAGCCGCCCGCAACGCCCGCCACAAGGCGCGCATGGAGCGCAAAAAAGCCGTCGTCGACGCCGCCATCGCCGCCGCCACCGACAAGCGCGGCCTGCTGCTGGTGAACACCGGCAACGGCAAGGGCAAGTCCAGCGCCGCCTTCGGCGTGCTCGCCCGCGCCATCGGCCACGGCCTCAAGGTTGGCGTCGTGCAGTTTGTGAAGGGCCGCTCGGATACCGGCGAAGAAGCCTTCTTCCGCCGCCAGCCCGAAGTGAGCTGGCACGTCATGGGCGACGGCTTCACCTGGGATACCCAGGACCGCAGCGCCGACACCGCCAGCGCCAAGGCCGGCTGGGAGCAGGCCCGACGCTTTCTCGACGACCCGGAGATCGGCCTCGTCGTGCTCGATGAACTCAACATCGCGCTCAAGTACGGCTACCTCGACGTGGCCGACGTCATCACCGACATCGAAAGCCGGCCCGAGATGCAGCACGTCATCGTCACCGGCCGTGGCGCCCCCGACGCCCTGATCGAAGCCGCCGACACCGTCACCGACATGGGCGTGGTCAAACACGCCTTCAAGGCCGGCATCGCCGCCCAGGCGGGCGTGGAGTTCTAGCCCGGCGGCCTCGCGCCAAGCGCATGTTCTACCAGGGCGTGGCGGCGCGGTAAGCTTGGCGCCTTAGCCTTTCGCACCCGCCACCGCCATGCATCGCATCGTCTCCATCGAAGCCGGCGCACTCAAAGCCCAGCTCCGCCGCCCGGCATTTGCCCACACCTGGATCGAGCACGAGGCCACCGCCCAGCACGAAGTTGCCGAGCGCCTCGCCGACGCCACCATCGCCATCGTCAACAAGCGCCGGCTCAGCGCCGCAATCATTGCCGGCCTGCCCGCGCTGCAGATGGTGGCCATCGCCGCCACCGGCTACAACAACGTCGATCTCGACGCCTGCCGGGCACGCGGCATCGTCGTCTCCAACGTGCGCGGTTACGCCCGCGAAACGGTGCCCGAGCACGTCTTTGCGCTGCTGCTGGCGCTGGCCCGGCAGATCGGCCCATTCCACCGCTCGGTGGCCGCCGGGCGCTGGCAGAAGAGCGAACAGTTCTGTTATTTCGATTACCCGATCCGCGACCTCGCCGGCCAAACTCTTGGCCTCCTCGGCAGCGGCACTCTCGGGCAGGGCGTGGCGCGCATCGCCGCCGCCTTCGGCATGCGGGTTGTTCTTGGCGAACACAAGAGCGCGGCCACCTGCCGCGACGGCTACCTGCCCTTCGAGCGCCTGATCCGCGAAGCCGACGTGATCAGCCTGCACTGCCCGCTCACCGACGCCACCCGCCACCTGATCGGCGCACCCGAACTGGCGGCCATGAAGCCAACGGCCATCCTGATCAACACCGCCCGCGGCGGCCTGGTGGATGAAGCGGCGCTGGCCGACGCCCTGCGCGCCCGCCAGATCGGCGGCGCCGGCTTCGACGTGCTCACCGAAGAACCGCCCGTCACCAACCCGCTGCTGGCGCCGGATCTGCTCGACGCCGGCAACTTCATCCTGACACCCCATGTCGCGTGGTCCAGCCGCGAGGCGATGCAGACCCTCGCCGACCAGCTCATCGACAACATCGAAGCGTTTGTCGCCGGTGCGGCGGTGAACCGGGTGGCGTGAACATCTTGATCAACAAGGGTTTGCGCTAAGATTCGCCGGCGTTCGCCCGGAACGCCGCTATGCCCGCAGGAGCCATCATGGATTTCGCCACCCAACGCCGGTATTACAACCGCTGCCACTTTCAGCCCTGATGCCCGCCGACTCCCGTGCCGCGCTGAAGCACCTGATCAGCGCCCTCGCGCTGGGCGACGGCTTTCAGTTCCACATCGTCGTCAGCCAATCGCCACGCCAAATCCGCCAGCTGCTCGCCACGCTGGCCGAAGCCGTGCCCGCCCGGCGCGGCGGCAGCTTGCGCAGCGAACACCTCGCCCCCTACGACATCCTGCCCCGCGACGCCCCCCTCGACGGCGCCGCCCTCGCCGCCCTCGTCACCACGCACCTGGATGCCTTTCCCGCGCCCACCGCCGCCGAACGCCTCGTTTTCGCCCTCGACGCCACCTTCACCGGCGAAGCCGACATCCCCGCCTGGCGCCTGCTCTTTCGCCGCATGAACGAGCAGCGCAACGCCCTCGCCCGGCGTCTGGATGCGGCCCTGCTGCTGTGCCTGTCGCCCCGGCTCGAAGCGGCATTCGCCCAGGAAGCGCCGGATTTCTGGTCGCTGCGCGGCGTGTCGATCACCCTGGAAGCCGAAACCACCGCCGCCGACGCCAGCCCGGCCCTGCAAGTGCCCACTGTCGAACGGATGCCCGCCAACATGGAAGCCGGCGACGAGGCCGCAGGGCGTGAACTCGCCCGCGAAGTCGACCGCGCCCGCCAGCGCACCCTCGCCCACCCCGATGAGCTCGGCACCCAGCGCGCCTTGCTGATTTGGCTTAACCGGCTGGGCGACCACCTCGCCCTCCGCGGACACACTAACGAAGCGCTGACAGCCTATCGCGAAGCCCTCGCCATCACTGAGCACCTCGCCCACGCCGAGCCCGAGCGCGCCGATTACCAGCGCGAGATCTCCGTCTCCTACGACAAGCTCGGCGAGCTCATGGCCGCCCTCGGGCAGGGCGAGGCCGCCCGCGACTTCTTCCAGAAAGCCCTCGCCATCGCCGAACGCCTCGCCCGCGCCGAGCCCGAGCGCACCGATCACCAGCGCGATCTCTCCGTCTCCTACAACAAGCTCGGCGACCTCATGGCCGCCCTCGGGCAGGGCGAGGCCGCCCGCGATTTCTTCGAAAAAGATCTGGCCATCTCCGAGCGCCTCGCCCGCGCCGAGCCCGAGCGCGCCGATTACCAACGCGATCTCTCCGTCTCCTACGAAAAGCTCGGCAACCTCATGGCTAAACTCGGGCAGGGCGAGGCCGCCCGCGACTTCTTCCAGAAATCCCTCGCCATCCGCGAACGCCTCGTCCGCGCCGAGCCCGAGCGCGCCGATTACCAGCGCGATCTCTCCGTCTCCTACGAAAAGCTCGGCAACCTGATGGCCGCCCTCGGGCAGGGTGAGGCCGCCCGCGGCTTCTTCCAGAGATCCCTCGCCATCTTTGAGCGCCTCGCCCACGCCGAGCCCGAGCGCGCCGATTACCAGCGCGATCTCTCCGTCTCCTACATCAAGCTCGGCGACCTCATGGCTAAACTCGGGCAGGGCGAGGCCGCCCGCGACTTCTTCCAGAAATCCCTCGCCATCTTTGAGCGCCTCGCCCGCGCCGAGCCCGAGCGCGCCGATTACCAGCGCGATCTCTCCGTCTCCTACATCAAGCTCGGCGAGCTCATGGCTAAACTCGGGCAGGGCGAGGCCGCCCGCAACTTCTTCCAGAAATCCCTCGCCATCGCCGAGCGCCTCGCCCGCGCCGAGCCCGAGCGCGCCGACTACCAGCGCGATCTGTGCGTTTCCTACGAACGCCTCGGCGATTTGCTGCACAAGGACGGAAACATCGGCGCCGCACTGGACTCTTTCCGCCAATCCCTCGCCATCTGGGAGCGGCTGGCCGATGCCGAGCCGGAACGTGCCGACCTGCAGCGAGGCTTGGTCGTGTCATTGACGCGCATGGCGCAGCTTGAGCCGGACAAGGCCCACGCCTACCTGGGCCGCGCCTTGCAGATTTTGCGCACGCTGAAATCCGCCGGGCGGCAGTTTGAGAAGCTTGACGAGTGGATTGCTGGTTTGGAGAAATGGATCGAACAGTCGTAGGTACGAGAGCCCGCAGGGCGTAACCCGACGGCATTGCGACGACGTCGACTTACTTCTTCAGCCCATTCACCGCCGCGCGGCCGACAGCCGGATCGTCGGTGAAGAAGCCGTCCACCCCGGCCTTCAGGAAGGTCTGGATTTCGGTGATGCTGTCGCCGCGCACGGTGGGGTCGGTGGTGGGCGCGGCCTTGAGGCTGGCGGGGAGGAAGTTGTTTTCCGGGCGCAGGGTCCAGATGTGCAGCGCCAGGCCCAGCGCGTGGGCGTTGGTGACGATTTCCTTCAGGTTGGAAACCTCGAAAGACTGCACGAACACCGGGGCGCTCTTGCTGTTCCAGCCATTCTTTTCCTGGGTGGCGAGCAGCGGCGTTTCACGCGGCAGGCCGATGGACTTGAAGCGACGATGTCGGGTTACGCTGCGCTAACTCGACCTACCCTTCGTCCGGCTGCTTTTCTTGGGCCCGTCCCCCTTCGCTTCCGGCAGCGGCGCGAGCAGGGCGCGGATGTCGTCTTCGCCGAATTTCACCGTGCCTTCGTGGTCTTCGGCGAGGATGCCGGCGGCGAGTGCGGCTTTTCGTTCCTGCAGCGCGAGGATTTTTTCTTCGATGGAGCCGGCCACCACCAGCTTGTAGACGAACACCGCCTTGGTCTGGCCGAGGCGGTGGGCGCGGTCGGTGGCCTGGTTTTCGACGGCCGGGTTCCACCACGGATCGAAGTGGATCACGGTGTCGGCGGCGGTGAGGTTGAGGCCGACGCCGCCAGCTTTCAGGCTGATCAGGAAGACCGGCGTGGAGCCGTCCTGGAAGGCGCGCACGGGGACTTCGCGGTCGACGGTGTCGCCGGTGAGGACGACGTAGGCGATTTTGCGGGCGTCGAGTTCGGCGGCGATCAGCGCCAGCATGGTGGTGAATTGGGAGAACAGCAGCACTTTGCGGCCTTCGTCGACGAGTTCGGGGAGCATGTCCATGAGCAGGTCGAGCTTGGCGCGTTCCTTCACCTTGGCGGCCGCGTCGGTCTTGATGAGGCGCGGGTCACAGCACACCTGGCGCAGCTTGAGCAGCGCGTCGAGGATGACGATCTGGCTGCGCGCGAAGCCGCGGGTGGCGATTTCGTCGCGAATGCGTTTGTCCATGGTGCTGCGCACGGTTTCGTAAAGATCGCGCTGGCGGCCTTCGAGTTCGACGCTGCGCACGACGATGGTCTTGGGCGGCAACTCCTTGGCGACATCTTCCTTGCGCCGACGCAGGATGAAAGGCGCAATGCGGCGGGCCAGGATGTCGCGGCGCACCAGGTCGCCGCGCTTTTCGATGGGGCTGCGCCAGCGGGCGGTGAAATCCTTGCTGTCGCCGAGAAAGCCCGGCAGCAGGAAGTCGAACTGGCTCCACAATTCACCGAGGTGGTTTTCGAGCGGCGTGCCGGTGAGGCACAGGCGATGCTCGGCCTGCAGCGTGCGCACCACCTGGGCGGCCTGACTGGCGGCATTTTTCACCGTTTGCGCTTCGTCGAGGATGAGCGAGTGATAGCGGTGGGCAGAGAGCTGCTCGCGGTCGCGCCACAGCAGCGGATAGGTGGTGAGACAGACGTCGTGTTCGGGAATCTTCGCAAAGGCATCGGCGCGCCCGGTGCCGCGCAGGCTGAGCACTTTGAGATCGGGCGCAAAGCGTTCGGCCTCGCGCTGCCAGTTGAAGACGAGCGAGGTGGGCAGCACCACCAGCGCGGGTTTGGCAAGGCGTCCGGCGTGTTTTTCGGTGAGTAGATGGGCAAGGGTCTGGGCGGTTTTGCCAAGGCCCATGTCGTCGGCCAGGATGCCGCCGAGGCCGTGCGCACGCAGGTGTTGCAGCCAGGCCAGGCCTTCGAGCTGGTAGGGGCGCAGTTCGAGCGCAAAGCCTGCAGGCGCGGCGACGGGGGTGATCTTTTCGGCGCTGCGGATGCGCTCGATCCAGTCGTCGAGGCGGCCGCGGCCTTCGCCTTGCCAGTCATCGCCAAGGGCGTCGGCCAGGCGCGGGGCGTCGAAGCGCGACACTTTGAGCGTGGCCGACGGGCTGTCGAACAGATCGACCAGCGTGCGGGCGATGGGCTTGATGCGCTCCGCGGGCAGCGCGACGCGTTCGCCGTCTTCAAGCTGGATGATGATGCGGGCGTCGTCGGGAATGGCGTCGATCAACTTACGGTCGAGCCAGCGCGGATCCTGGTGGAAGACCGCGTGGAGCATGGGCGCAAGATCGAGCCGGCGGCCGTCCACCTCGACGCCCAGCGACACTTCGAACCAGCCGGTGCCGGCGCCTTCGTCGTCGGCATCGAGAATGTCCACGTGCCAGTCGGTGGGCTCCAGCAGCCGGTGGCGAAAATCCTTCGGGCAGTCGATCTGCCAGCCGGCGGCGCGCAGGGCCGGGGCGACCAGACTGAAGAAGTGCGTCCAGTGGGCTTCGCTTTCGAGCCCGAAAACGCCCTCCGGACGCGGGCCGGCAGTGACCAGCCAGGCCGGCTTCACTGACTGGAAACCCGCGGCCAGGAGCGCCTTCCAGGCGGCGGCCTCGCGCTTCGGGTCACGCCGCACGCGCACCGCGCGGCCGTCGGGAAGGCTGGCCACGTCGTAGGTCGAACCGGGCTCGAAACGCGCGTCACCGTAGGCGAAGGCGGGAATCGCCACGTCGTATTCCTGCCCGCCAAAATCCACCGGGTAGCCGCGGTGCTTGCGCCAGCTCCAGCAGTGCAGGGTTTGCAGGTTGAGGAGCGGCTGGCAAGGGGCGTCGATGGGTGTCAGTTCGGCGACGCCTGCACCTTGCGGCGAGGGCAGCCCAGGCGCCACCCCGGCCAGGGCACTGGCGACCAGCGGCAATTCGACCGGCGACAGGGGCGGCAGCGCCAGCACTTCGGCGATCGCCGCGCCGCCTTCGATCGCCACCCGCCCGGCCTCGCCGGCGCTGGCGTCGATGTATATCGGCGGTTCGGTGCGGATCACCAGCTGGGACGGCGGCTCGACCACCAGCCGGGCCTTGAGGCCGCTTTCACCGGGCACCCATTCGAGCCGGCCAGGGCGGGCCGGGCCGGCGGCCAGCGGAGAAACATTGCCGCTGTCGTCGAGCGCCACGCAGGTTCGCCCGGTGGCAAGCGCGGCTTCGAGCAAGGCGCGCCCTTCGGCACCGCGCAGCACCGGCCGGCCGTAACCACCGCCACGCCGGCTCATTTCGCGCAGCTGGCGAAAAACCTGCATGTCCTCGTCAAGCACGAAGGAGGGCGGCTTGAGCAGCGCCTGCTCGTAGTTGTACCAGTCGCCAATGGCGCCGGCCGGCTCGCCCGATGGGCCAAGGCGGGCCTTGAGCAGGCTGAACTCCACGTCCTCGCCGCTCTGCCAGGCGCTGCAGAGGTAGAAGATGCCTTCCTTCCTCGCCGCCGGCTTGCGCTCGGCGGTCGCCTTGTCGACGCGTTCGCGCAGGGTTTTGGCCCACGCCAGGATCTCGGCCCGCGGCCGGTCCACCAGCGTGCCGGGGCGGCGGGCGGCAAGGATCAGCGCCGCGGCATGCTTGCAGCGGTGGCCCACCGGGCAGGTGCAGCGGGTGGAAAGTTCGATGCTGCTCTTGCCGAAGAACTCGCGCCGCTCGATGCGCACCGTGACCCGGTAGGGCACCGTGTCGGTGCCTTGCACGAGGCCCTGGATCTGGTTTCCGGCCGTTTCGATGTTGCGCACCCGCGCCACGTAGGCGCGCGCCCGGGTGAGCGCATTGGCGGAAAACAACTCGCCAAGCAAGGTGTCGTCGATCTGGGCGAGAAGGCGGGCAAGGTCCACGGTGGGCGAGGTCGAAACAAAACCCGCAATTCTAGGCGTAGCCGGGCTGGAATGGGTGACTGTGGCTGCCGTGAAGCGCCTGCAGCCGCTCAGCCGCGGGCGTCGCGGCCGCTGTCCAGCGAATAACCGCCGGCGTCGAGCAGCGCCGGCAGCACTTCCGCCGCGCGCAGACGGAAGCGGAACATCA
>Ga0209480_10002186_pt1 | contig 13607 bp, 9 predicted proteins | sample JI61114C2DNA_FD_187501 | JGI IMG/M metagenome (GOLD analysis project Ga0209480, IMG submission 187501) | Wastewater effluent complex algal communities from Wisconsin, to seasonally profile nutrient transformation and Carbon sequestration -... | ecosystem: Engineered > WWTP > Effluent > Algae...
CCTTCGCAGGCAGCCCGATCCCGGCGCCTATCGCGGCCACAGCTGCCGGAGTGTACACGCTCACGGTCACATCGACCGCCGGATGCACGGACATGGCGGATGTGACACTGGAAGTGGACGCAGCGCCGTCATTGGGAACAGACCAGATCCATGACCTGTGCTCCAATACCACCTTGGACCTGACCAGCTTGTACAGCACCACCGGCCTGATAGCGACCTGGTACTTGTGGGGAGCGCCGGTGGCGGACCCCGGGCACGCAGCCGCAGGCGGTACCTATGAGCTGGTAGCGTCGAACGGCTCGGGCTGCGGGGATACGGCCTACGTGTCCGTGAACGCGCTGACCAGCCCGCTACTGGGCGCGGATGCCAGTGCCACGGCCTGTGAGGGCGAAGCGGTAGACCTGACCGCGATCTTCAACACTACCGGACTGGGCAGCGCTTGGACCTTGGCGGGCGCTTCCGTGCCGGATCCCACTTCAGTGAACGCATCCGGAACGTACGCACTGATCGCCACGAATGCGGACGGCTGTAGTGATACGGCCCAAGCAGTAGTGACCATAGCCGCCAACCCGGGGCTCGGTGCGGACCAATGGCTCACGGAATGTGATGGCACCGAAGTGGACCTGACCACCCTGTACGCGACCGGCGCGGATGAACCCGCATGGACGCTGAACGGTGTTCCCGTCGCGGAGCCGACGTCCGTTACAAGCACGGGCACTTACACGCTCACGGTTACGAACCCTGCGGGTTGCACGGCCATGGCGGTCGTCTCCTTGGCCATCGAAGCCTTGCCTTCCTTGGGCGCTGACCAGTCCTCCTCCATCTGCGCGAGTTCCACCTTCGACCTGGTGCCGGTGTATTCCACGGCCGGACTCAGCACAGCCTGGACGCGCAACGGTGCGACAGTGACCGACCCATCGGCCGTGGACGTTACCGGTGACTACCAGCTGGTGGTGACCAATGGCGCGGGCTGCACGGATACCGCCGTAGTGACCTTATTGGTGAATCCGAACCCTTCGTTGGGTGGAGACCTCTTCTTCTCGTTGTGCCCTTGGCAAACGGTGGATCTGGGCGCGGTGTTCCCCGTGGCTGGTATGAGCGCTTCGTACACGTACGATGGCCAACCGCTGGCGGATCCCACGGCCGTAGCGGACTCCGGCACCTATGTGGTTTCGGTAACGGACGCTAACGGCTGCACGGATGAGGCCATCGCTACGGTGGTGGACATCGAGTGCCTGTGCGTAGCGGACTTCAGCAGTGATGTCCGCTGCATGCAGGAGCCGGCGCGGTTCACCTTGTTGGCGGACTCCGTGATCGTGGGCGCGCAGTGGGAATTCAGTGGGTTGGCCACGGGGTCCACGGAGATCGACCCGCTGATGCGGTTCACCAGCGAAGGCGATGTGCTCGTTACGCTGCACGCCACGCTCAGTTGTGGAGTGGTGGAGGTGGAACGGACCATCCACGTGGACGACTGCTCGGACTCGTGTACCGTGTGGATCCCTTCGGCCTTCACGCCGGACGGCAACGGCCGCAATGAGACCTGGAGCTGGCAGGGTGCCTGCAAGGCGGAGGATTTCTCGATGCTGATCTATAGCCGCTGGGGGGAACTCGTGTACAGTTCCAACGACCCGCAAGCTTCGTGGGACGGCACCTATGGCGGGGCCTTGTGCAGCCCCGGCGTGTACGCATACCGCGTGGGCTACCGGCTTCCGTACCAGAAGCGGAAGGAGGTGAAGGGGGCGATCACGCTGGTGCGGTAGGAGGGCGCCAACGCCACCGGCTCTTGCGCCGGTCCGTAGAACCGGGGAGGGTGCCGGTCCGTGGATCTGTCAACGATCGCCCCGATCCGCGCACCGGGGTCTTGCACTGTTCGGTGCTGTCCGTACTTTCGTCACATGCCCACTGGACCAGCCGCCCGCATGGGCGATTTCCACATGTGCCCGATGGTGACACCGGGAGTACCGCCCATACCGCATGTGGGTGGACCGATCATGATGGGCATGCCCACCGTGCTCATCGGCAACATGCCCGCCGCCACGCTGGGAAGCATGTGTACCTGCGTGGGGCCGCCTGATTCGATCATCCTGGGTTCCATGGGCGTACTGATCGGAGGCAAACCGGCGGCGCGCTTGGGGGATATGTGCGCGCATGGGGGCATGGTGATGGTGGGCTTCCCTACGGTGATCATCGGGGAGCTGAGCCCGGGCGGGCCGAACCCCGTGGTGGTAGTGGTGGCGGCGCTACTGTCGGTGATCCAGAAAGTGATGATCAAGGAGGAGCGTGGCGATGTGGACATGGTGAAGGCGCAGACGGCCCGGATGATGATCGCCTCCGAGCAGGGCACGGCCTTCGTGCATGATTCCTGCAGCTGTTCGGACTGCTTGGGTCAGTGAGCCCCGCTCCTCATCGTTGGGTACCGCCCCGGGAGCCGTTCCAATGATCGACCGCTTTCATGATCCACCCGAGCCCTCTCCACCAAAGGGGGATTTGGGTTAGGTGGAACAGGAAAGGCCGGATCAGGAAAGAGGTCTGATGTTCTATCGATAGATGAAGAAGTCGCCTTGCGCGGTCTTGCCCCAGTAGGCCTGGTATGTGCGCGTGTAGGTTGCCCCTTTTCCCGTGAAGGTGGTGAGGGGAAGGCCATCGTCCGCATAGTCCATGGTGACCAAGCGGCCGCCCATGTGGAGGTTTGGCTTGTCCAGTTCGGGGATGCGCTTCAGGAGGAACTCGTTGGCGAAGCTGTCCGCGAAGGTTTCCCTGAGCGCGGTGATGCGCAGTGCGACGGGCTCATAGTACCGGAGCGCGTACGCGGCCGTACGGTATTCATGGTATTGCAGTACGGCGGCCATGTCCTTGGAGGCCACCGCGTGGTAGTAGGCTTCGTAGGTGCGCCGGAAGCGCAGCGATTCCTCCCGGTCATCCAAGCGGATGGGTTCCAGCAGGTGTTCATCGTAGGTGCCGAAGGCGAGTTCCGGCAAGTGGAAGGGGCGGAGTACGACACCTGCGGCCGCATCCTCCCTGTTCAGCTCCACGGTAAGAACGCTGGCGAAGTCGGCACCTGAAAGGTCCCGGCACAGGCCGATGGAAATGCGCATCACTGCGGCCGCAGGCAACTCCGTCGGATTCCCGGTGAGGTCGATGGATAGGATGTTCTCTCCCTCGCGCACCCACTCATTGATGGTGAACGCGGTGGAGAGGTTCTTCTCGCCGGGGAGCGCCACGATGGGAACATCGTTGATGCGCACGTCGCATTTGAACTGGAACGCGCTGAACTGGACGCGGCAGAAGCTGTTGGTGTCAATCATCGCCCCAAAGTTGTTTCTCTTCAATGACGGTGAAGGTCTTGTTCACGTAAGCGCTGGACTCGGGACCTTTGGCCTCGTCGGGCACCTTGCTGGCAGGAGGGGGAGCGCTGCTGTTCGCGTACTCGATCGTCCGGGTGATCACCAGTTCGATCTCCAGGGCGTTGTTGTAGAAGTCGGTCTTCTTGTCGCGGTGGAATTCGAAGGTGGCTCCGGAGGTGGCCTTGGCTCCGGCCTCGTACGTTTCATAGCGGGTTACGAGGTCCACCCGGATCTTGCCGCTCGCGCCGAGTTCCAGGTTGATGGAGCAATCGAGCTTGCCGGAGGAGCTCCATTCAGCGGGCCTGCCTGAGCGTTTGGTGCGGCGCCCGGCGACACCGCCCTTCACCTCCCCCGAAACGGCGAACCAGATCTCGAGCCCACCGAGCTCGTTCTTCTTGGCGTAATTGTTCAGGTATGCGAGTATGCGGCCCACCCAGGGGATCATGGAGAGGAGCACGTCGCCGAACTGCCATTTGAGCTCGGGCTTGAAGGTGATGGCGCTCAGGGTGAACTCGTCGACGTCGACCACCTTGTCCTTGTCGTCGTGCTCAAAGTTGCTGGTCCATTCGATGCCGCCACCGACTTCGATGGTGAGTTCGAAGCCGTGAACGGGTTGGGGCGCACGGACGAGTTTCTTGGCCCCGCGGATGAAGGTGCCGGCATTGTCGTACAAGCGACGGATCAGGTCCCACAGGTTCACCACGAGGTCGCCCACGCCGAGGATGTCGTTCTTCAACTGCGGCCAGGCGATGTCGCTGCCGTGGGGGAAACCGCCTCCAACGGCCCATCCGTTCACCTTCACTTCACAACTGATCTCCTTTTCCAGGGAGGGCTCATCGTCCTCATCGAGTTCTCGCCCCACTTCGAGGGTGATCTCCACGGTGTCACCACCGTTCTTTTCGTATTCGAACTTGGCGGAGAACGAAGCTTCCTCCGGCTTCCAAGCGGGCTTTTCCAGCAGGTCGGCCCAACTGAAGCTGAGTTCGAGCTCCAAGGTGATCTTCCTGTCCGGGAAAACGACCAGTAGGATCTCCTGCTTACCGTTCTTGCAGTTGACATGGACGATGTGGATCTTCTTCGGCGCCCAGGTGGCGGTGAGGCCCCGTATGCGTTCGATCACCGAGGGGTAGGGGTAGTAGACGGGGATGGAGACCTGCGCGTCCTCGCTGATCAGACCGGTCTCGCCGGTGAATCCCCCGTAGATGACGGTGGACTTCTTGTGGTCGTCGTCGGTGCAATTCGTTTTCTGCGCCCCGACGATCTTCAGGTCAGCGTCGGACTTGTTGGACTTGTCCCCGGAGATGACCTCGATGGACCGCGAGTTGCCATTCGTGGCCGAGGCGGGAACGGAGAGGACCTTGGTATCGCCGGCTTTGGGGGTCTTCGCAACGGTAAGCTCGATCTTGGAGAACTGGCAGGTAACGCCGGGTTTCTTCGGGGGTGGTTGCTGCGTGCAACCGAGGTTGTTGCCCCCCACGGGCCGGTTCTGCGCGTTGTAGTTGGGCTTTTTCTTCTTGGCCTTTTTCTTTCCCATAGGAGGGTCTGCGGATAATATCAGGTATTAGTATGTTTCGTCAGCTTCGCCGGGGTCCAAGTGGTCTTCCAGCAGGTCGAGCCGGACTTCTTCGGCGGCGGCCGAGGAGATGAGTTCGCGGAGGGAGGCGGGGAGTTCGGTGTCGCGGGTGAATCCGTGGTCCTGCCGCAGGGCCAGCAGCCGTTGCACGCTGAGCTCGTTGCGCAGGCGCAGGCTTTCGCCCAGGTCGATGGCGTCGTGTGTCATGCGATCGAGCTCCTCATCGGGGGCGGCAGCGGTAGCCGGATAGTTGGACCGCAGGAAATCGCGGCAGCGCACGACGAACTCATCGGCGATCAGGCCGCTCATGGCGCGCATCTGTCGTTGACCGACAGTGAACAAGGGGGGCGACTGGGACATGGGAGGAACCCGCCGGGAAGTTGCTCTACCCGGACGGCCTTGAACCAAATCTACCGCTTCCCTCGATAACCTGAAGATCGAGCCCGGCGCGTGCGGCTGCGGCAATCCCGAGCCGGGCACGACCTGCGATGAGGGCAACGGGATCACGATCAACAACGTGGTCGGCACGGATCGCATCCGCATCGGCGAAGGGCCACCAGCCGTGAGCGCGGTGGCCGCGCTTGCGGACCGCGTGCGCTGCGATCGCGCGAATGGAGTGCTCTACGTCCGCGAGGATACGCGCACGCCGGTGCTCCTGATGGATGCGACCGGTCGCCTGATGGCCCGCGCCTTCGGTCCGGTGGCGCGGTTCGTCACCGGGGAGCTGCCGCCGGGGGTGTGCGTCATCCGCGCCAGTGGGCTCAGCGAGCGAGTGGTGGTGGAGTGAGCGGAGCGTGGTGTTGGTGCTCAGTGCATCACCACCACGGCCCGCGTTGAAGTGCGGCCGTTCCACGACCCGCGAAGGGTGTAGAGGCCGGGGGCGAGTGCGCCCGTATCGAAGCTGACCGTTCGGGGACCATCCGGCCGGAACAACCGTGTGGCGATCGCTCGGCCCTGGGTATCGAACAGCGTGAGCACAACGGCTTCCTGCCCGCCGACACGCACGTTCAACCGAACATCGGCGGGCACCGGGAACACGTCGAGGTCCGGGTGTTCCTGTGCCGACATTCCCGGCCCATCGGGGAGCGCGATATCCGGATCGCTATCACAAAGGGCGTCATCGAGTTCCGCGAAGACGAAGAAGTAATGGTCATCCGGCAGGCCGTTGATCAGAGAACCGGCGATCATGACCGCCGGCATGTCCGGGTGGCGGAAGTTCGCCCCCACGAAGATCCGGCCATCCCCGTCCACGGCCATGCGCAGGCTTTGCACATTGTACGCTTCGTTGATATTGAAATACGCCGGGCAGCTATCACTGGCCAAGGTGGTTACGCGCAGCAGGTCCCCTTCGGTATTCCACCGGGAGGCCAAGTGGACCTGGCCGCTCGACCAGATGGAATCCAGGAAGGGCTGTCCGGGTCTTCCGAACCGCTGATAGCCGGAGGTTTTATAGACATCACCGAACAGCAGTATGTCACCGTCAGGAGCGCAGGCCACTTCAGCGCCGTGCGATGGATGGTCGGTGACAGCGGCCCAGCGGAAGTCGCCTGCCGCGGAGTAGCTGCACAACATCGGGAAAGCGTCCTCCACGATCGTGTTGGGCAAATTCGTGGAGGGGAAAGCGGTGGTGTCCGTATGCGCGAACAGCGAGGCGTAGATGTTCCCTACCCCGTCACAGGCCACACGCTCGGCATCCATGCGGTAGATCGCCTGCCCCCATTGGAGCACGCCGTTGTTGTCGTACTTGGCCAGTACGCCACGGTCGTCCTGTCCGGCATCATCCGAGTCGAAGAACAAGGAGTCGCCATCGGTGGAGTTCAATTGTACGTCATAAGCGAAATTGCCGGACAGGATGATGTTGTCCAGCGGGTCGATGCAGAGGCCAACGATCTCATCATTGTTCTGCAGGGCCCCCTCGATGGGCACGGCCCACAGCAGCGCGCCATTCGGGTCGATCTTCACCAGCGAGGAGAAGCCGCAGAAGGGCAGTATTGTGGCGGCACCTGTGGGGCCGATCCAGGACGGGTCGAAGTTGCCATTGCAATTGTCGCCCACAACGATCAGCAGCAGATTGTCATCGCTGTCGACCGCGAAGTCGCGCACCAGCATGTTCGAATGCCCGACCCAGACGGGCCTGCCTTGATCATCGATGCGCATGAGGTCATGCCAATACGGATAAGGGCTGAGGGCAAAGCTCCCATCCACGTACCGGAGCGTATCGTCGTCATAGTTGAAAGGGGCTTGGGATATGGCGAACAGATCTGTGGATGTGCGGCATGCCGCGATCAGCGGTGGAAAGGGGATGCCGTAGTTGGGACTGGCCCAGGACATGCCGCCGTAGATGACCCATTTCAACATACCTGACTTGTCGTAGCGAGCGAAGAATTGGCCTCCAGCATCCGGGAAGGGTGTTTCGAACGAACGCCCCGCGCGGCTCTCGATCCGGGACCGGTCGGAGCCTCCCGCCAAGTATACCGCATCGTTCATCGCAGACCACGCCACGCGCCCGATGGCATTGACGCCATCGGGATAGGAGGATGTACCGGTCCAGGTATTCGCGCGGAAGGCCCAGCAATCCGGGTCGAGGTCGGCCGGTCCGTAGATGAACGGCCCTTCCGTTATAAGGGTGTCGGTACATCCTTCCGCCGAGGTGGCGATCAGGGTGACCTGTGTCGTGCCGGCAGCGGCGTAGCTGATCACGGGATCCTCGTTGACCGAGTTGGTGGGTGAAGCACCGTTGCCGAAGCTCCATTGCCAGGCGGTGGACTGCCGGGAGGTATTGAAAAGCGTGATGGATTCGCCCGGCGTCGCGTTGAGGTAACCAGACAGGAAGGCGGCGCGGGTCTGTTCGATGTGTACGGGTATGCTGTCATCCATGAGGGTAACGCACTGGGCGATCACGGGGATCACCGCGATGCCGAGCGTGCAGCTATCGGTGAGCGTGCCGCTGTGCAGGGTGAGCGCACCGCCGTTGCCGGTAGCCTCGTCGAGGGCGGCCATGTCATCCAAGCGGTAAAGGCGGTAATGGTAGTCGGGGCTGGTGGCGGTGACGGTGATGCTGCTTTCGCCGCTGTGGCAAAGGAGCGTACCGGTCGCTGTGTAGGGCAGGGTGGAGAAGGCCGGTGGGTCCACGATGGTGATCGTGATACTGAAGTCTTGCGTGTTGGTGCCGCTGGTACCCGTGAGCGTGATGGTATGGTTGTCAGGTGCCGTAAAGTACTGATCATAGTGGAAGTCGTCGGACACCTCATCGCCATCCACGGTCCAGGTCCAGTCAAGGGTATTGTCCCCCTCATTGGTGAACTGGATCTGGTCCCACGTGCAACCTCCGTAGGGTGCCGTGAACGTGACCCACGGCTCCACGTCGCCACCATCATTCGTTGTGGCGAGGAGCACGCCATTGTCGCAGGCGGCCCATGCTTTACCGGATGACAGGTAATCGATGCCGTTCACATGGTAGCCATGGGCGCTGGGCTGCCATTGGAGCACCGAAGGCGAGGAGATGTTGCCGAAAAGGATGCCGTTCTGCGTTCCGATGAAGCACCCGGCCTGCCCACCGATGTGGTCCACACAGGTGGGGGCGATGGGGCCGTAGTAGTGCGTCAGGGTTGGCCAAGCGACATCGGAACGGCGGTGGACCGCTTGGGCGGTGAGCGCGGTACCCGGGCCATTGGTATAGTAGGCCACATCCACCAAGGTCCCGGTGAACTGCACTTCGGGGTCCGCGTTCACACCGGGCAATAGATACAGGCAACTATCTCCCCCGATGAGGATGTCGTTGTTCTGGGCGCTTGTGCAGGTGAGGTCCTGGGCCGTGAAGGGCGGGCGCACGGTCCATGGCCCTGCGGGTTGGGTGGCCCACACCATCAGTCCGTCATCTCCCACGGCCGTGAACAGGCTGCCGAAGCCCACTGAACGGAGCCGTGTGCCCAGCGCACCGGTGAAGACCAGGGCGGTGGTGGCGCTCGCGAAGGTGTGGTCGAAGATCACCGCACGATCGTTGACGGTATCGCGGCCTACGAACACGCCGTGCGAACTCGAATTGACGACGGATGTGAAGCGGCAACGCGCGAATACGGCGGCCTGGTCCACATCCTGCGGCGTACACGGATCCCAGGTGGAGCCCGAATCCGACGAGCGATAGGCCCCGCTGGTGGCGACCAACAACAGGACGGCGTTGTTCTGAGCGGCTACAGAGATCAGATCGCCGGGAATGCCGGTGGCGATCTGGGTCCACTGAGCAGACGAGTACATGCCCAAGAAGAGGGGGATCACGGCGACTGCGGGACGTGTCATGCTGGCTTTCGGTCTAGGGGTGCTCTGCCAAGTTATCGGAATCTGCCAAGAGTGGAGGGGCCCTAGCTGGTCGGTGGTTCATTCGGCGCGTGGATGCACCGCGAACGCTGCGGCACACGCAAGGAAGGCTGAAAGGCTGGGGAAATGATCGGATGGATCCAACGTTGCACGCTGTGGCCACATGCTGGAACGGATCACCCTGCTTCGATGTGCGTTGTGCTGTGCCCTGTGCGCGTGCGCAAGTGCGGTGATCGCGCAGTGGAGCGGGTCTTCGGACCTCACCGCAGGAGCGCTCTTCACCCGCTACTCCGATCCGCTCGGCCCGGTTCATGGTCCACACACGGGTCGTTCTGCTGAGGGCGTCGGTTTCACGCTCGGCGCTTACCACGAATGGAAGCACGAGCGGGAAACCGGTCTGCTCGTCGGGATGGTGATCTCGTACAGCACTTCCGGATACTTCTTCGATGAATCCGGTGGCAATTACGGTCCGGAGTTCATGGTGGACGGGGTGGATGCGGGGCGTCGCAGCATGCAGGTAACCACGTTCGATACGCCGGTCATGCTGGTCTGGCGCGGCCTCAGCGCCTTGCGGTTGGAACTGGGGGTCATGCCCAGGTTGCTCCTGCGGGCGGACGAACGTTGGCGCGGTGAACGGTTGGATGGCCCGAGGCCGTTGCCGCTCGACCGGCGCGCACGCAGCGAAGGATCCTTGCAAGCGGTAGAGGTGGGTTGGTGCACCGGAGCGCTCATCGAAGGGCCGGCACGGATCGGCATGGGCTTGCGGTATTTCCAGAGCTTCACCAACCTCGACCGGTCTCCGGGGTCATCGGCGAGCTATGGGCGGCAGATCCAACTAGCGGTGATATATCGGCTGTAGATCTGTAAGACGAAGTCCGTGTTGAAACTACGGCCCGGATCGTTGAAAACCCCCGTCCTTCTTTCCTCTCGGTTCCCTTGTCCGGCGTGGCTACTTTCGCTCAGGAGAGTCGGGTCGCGACCAGCGTGGGCACTCAAGCACGTCAAGATCTGAAGGACCGACTCATGCTCAAAGGCATCCGCTTACCTCAACCAGTGCGGTTGGTCGACCGAAATAGAGCGAAAGGGCCGCAACGAGATCAGCTTTCGTTGCGCATCATTCCCTTCCTCTATATGATTGCGATGGACCCTGTTGCGGTCTGCGCTCAAGGTGCTTCCCTTTTCGCAGGCCCTGTCTATGGATTTGGTGCCGGGACGGTACGGACAGAATACGCGCAGGGCAAGACCTATAATGGGCATGGGCCCGGGTTACTGATAGGAGGAGCGTTCGATACCGGGGCAGAAAGCGTTGTGCATTGGAGGATCCGGTTCGGATGGCAGCGGCAATGGTGGGAAGAATCGTTTCATAGCCCATACTACATCCAGGCTTGGACCGGCGATTTCATGAGAGTGGAGTACATTGGCATGGTTTCATCCCGGATGGATCAGATCACGGTGTCGCCCTTGTGGTTGATCCCCATTTCACATCATCTGCGGATGCTTTTCGGTGCAGACCTTGGCATGGTCGTCGCGAACCGGGCAGAGGATCGCACTCGAATGCACGCCACGGATGGATCCGGTTTTCCGGACCCCGAAAGTGGGGCTTGGGTGTACGAAACAATAGTGGACACCATTGGCACTGGCATGCGGTACATCAACGAGTACCAACTGGCCATTCCCTTGGGTGTTGAAGTTGACCTTCCCGGGCGGTTGAGGCTTTCTGGGGAACTCAGTATCGGAACGGGCCGTTTGGCCACAGGGCGCCCTCCTCGCTATGCCCGCCTGATGATCAGCTATGTCTTTGGGCGTAAGTCGGCAAAGTCCCCTGTTGAAAACTCCCCCCAGGATCGTTAATAACCCCGTTCCTCGTTTCGGCCGCTTCCCTTGCCCAGCGCGGCTACTTTCGTGGCGTGCAGCAGAAACCCGCGCCAACACAGAGGATCCATGGGGTGTCCCCGTGTGATGTCAGGTATCCCTCTGCGCCTCAGCGCCTCTGCGTGAGCCACTGACACAATGAGCGAGACGAACTATTCTGAAGAGCACATCCGGTCACTCGACTGGAAGGAGCACATCCGCCTGCGGCCGGGCATGTACATCGGCAAGCTGGGCGATGGCAGCAGCTACGACGACGGCATCTACATCCTGTTGAAGGAGGTGCTGGACAACTGCATCGACGAGTACGTGATGGGCCACGGCAAGAAAGTGGACATCACCATCAACGGTTCCCGCGTGGAAGTGCGCGACTACGGCCGTGGCGTGCCGCTGGGCAAGGTGATCGATGTGGTGAGCAAGATCAACACCGGTGCCAAGTACGACAGCAAGGCCTTCAAGAAAAGCGTGGGCCTGAACGGCGTGGGAACGAAGGCGGTGAACGCGTTGAGCTCCTACTTCAAGATCGAGAGCTACCGCGAAGGCGAGATGAAGCGCGCGGAGTTCGATCGCGGTGTACTGCGCAAGGACCTGAAGCTGGTGCCGAGCGATGAGACGAACGGCACGCGCGTGGTCTTCGAGCCGGACGAGGAGATGTTCCGCACCTACCAGTTCCGCGAGCAGCACATCGAGCGCTTGCTGTGGAACTATTGCTACCTGAACACGGGCCTCACCATCCACTACAACGGCCAGAAGTTCCAGAGCAAGAACGGCCTGCTGGACCTGCTGAACACGAAGATGGACGGCGAGCCGCTGTACCCGATCATCCACCTCGTAGGCGATGACATCGAAGTGGCCATGACGCACGCCAGCCATTACGGCGAGGAGTACTACAGCTTCGTCAACGGCCAGCACACCACACAGGGCGGCACCCACCAGGGCGCGTTCCGCGAGGCGGTGGCGAAAGTCATCAAGGATTACTTCAAGAAGGATTGGGAAGCGGGCGACGTGCGCACGGGCATCGTGGCGGCGGTGGCGGTGAAGGTGATCGAACCCGTGTTCGAAAGCCAGACGAAAACGAAACTGGGTTCACTCGAGATCGAACCCGGCGGGCAGAGCATGCGCTCCTTCGTCGGTGATTTCTTGGCGACCAAGCTGGACAACTACCTGCACAAGAACCCGGAGACCACGAACGCGCTGCAGAGCAAGATCCTGGAGAGCGAGCGCGAGCGGAAGGAGTTGAGCGGTATCCGCAAGCTGGCCCGTGAGCGCGCGAAGAAGGCTAGCCTGCACAACAAGAAACTGCGCGACTGCCGGATCCACCTGAGCGATCCGAAGAACGACCCGCGCAAGATGGAGAGCACGCTCTTCATCACTGAGGGCGACAGCGCCAGCGGCAGTATCACCAAGAGCCGCGATGTGAACCTGCAGGCCGTCTTCAGCTTGAAGGGAAAGCCGCTGAACAGCCACGGCCTCACCAAGAAAGTGGTGTACGAGAACGAGGAGTTCAACCTCATCCAGTCCGCGCTCGACATCGAGGACGGCATGGACGGACTGCGCTACAACCGCATCGTCATCGCCACCGATGCCGATGTGGATGGCATGCACATCCGGCTGCTGATGATGACCTTCTTCCTGCAGTTCTTCCCGGACCTGATCAAGAACGACCACCTCTACATCCTGCAGACGCCGCTCTTCCGCGTGCGCAACAAGAAGGAAACGATCTATTGCTACAGCGAAGGCGAGCGGCAGAACGCGTTGAGCAAGCTCGGAAAAACGGCGGAGATCACGCGCTTCAAAGGGCTCGGCGAGATCAGCCCGGACGAGTTCAAGCACTTCATCGGACCCGACATCCGCTTGGAGCCGGTGATGATCACCAAGGACGCATCGGTGCATGACCTGCTGAATTTCTACATGGGCAAGAACACGCCTGAGCGCCAGAACTTCATCATCGACCACCTGAAGATAGAGAAGGACGTTGTGAAGGAAGAGAAGCCTTTGGAAGCCATCGCTCGCAAGCTGGCGGAGAACGAAGTGGAAGCGGAGGTATGATGGGGGCGGCGGGGCATAGCGAGGCGGTTATCGGATGTCGGTTGTCGGTTGTCAGGCTGCCGACAAAAGCTGACCGTAGTTTATTGCGCATTGGCTCCATCAAGCCCGACAACCGACAACCGACAACGGACAACATGGCAAGGTCCTTCATGTGCACGGTGGTCGCCGTGTGGGCGATAACCTCGGTGGTAGCCCAGACCGTCGGCAAGCTCCGCCTGATGATCGATCCCGGCGCGGGCTTCGAGTTCGTGCTGGACCACAAGTACCGGTTGCAGCAGCGCGAGGTGGAACTCTCCACGGGGCCGCACCACTTCACCATTTGGGCACCGGAGCGTACCATGGTGGACACAACGTTCATCGTCTTGGAGAACCAGACCCGGGACGTGATGGTCCGGCTGCCCTTCTCACCAGAGTTCCGCGCCTACGAGGAGGAACTCCGTCAAGAGAAGAAGAAGATG
>Ga0209480_10002187_pt1 | contig 13604 bp, 13 predicted proteins | sample JI61114C2DNA_FD_187501 | JGI IMG/M metagenome (GOLD analysis project Ga0209480, IMG submission 187501) | Wastewater effluent complex algal communities from Wisconsin, to seasonally profile nutrient transformation and Carbon sequestration -... | ecosystem: Engineered > WWTP > Effluent > Algae...
TCGAGGACTGCGACGACGGCAATGTCGTGTACATGGTACGAATTGGCCCCTACTGCTCGAATTCGATATTTTATGTCTCTTAGGACAGGCCGTTTTAAGGCCTTGTGGTGGTTCGGTTTTGGATCGATTTGGTTGGGGGTCTGGAGGTTGCCATGCTCACGAACACGCAAGCCCGCGAGGCCAAGCCCCGCTCCACCCGCTACGAGATCACCTGCGACTCGCTCCCCGGTTTCATCCTGAGAGTGCTCCCAACGGGCAAGAGAGTCTTTTTTGCCAGGTACCGCGATGCGGCCGGCAAGGACCATCGGCACCGCCTCGGGCTCATGGGCCCGGACTTCGGCGCTGACGAAGCGCGCAGGGAGGCCATGGCCATCCTCGCCCACCGCGACGCCGACGCGAGCGCCGGCGAGCCGGCGCCGGCCCCGAAGACGGCCGCGACCGCGCCGACGATCGGGTCGAAGTCGCCCAAGATCCGCGAGTTCGCCTGTCGCTTTGAACAGGAACATATCGACATGTACTTGAAGCCAGCTACGGCCCGCAAGTACCGCAGCACGCTGCGGCTCTACATCCTCCCCGCGCTCGGCGATCGGCGGCTCGATGAGGTCAGCACGGCCGACGTACAGCGGCTCCACAACAGCCTCAAGACGATGCCGTGCGCGGCGAACTATGTGCGCTGTGTGCTCAGCGTGATGTACTCGAAGGCCGCGCACTGGGAGCTGACGACGTGCCGCAACCCGGTGACGGTGGTGAAGCGGTTCAAGGAGCGGGCCGTCGAGCGCTTCCTGAACCCCGACGAGCGCCAGGCGCTCGAGCGCGTGCTCGCCGACGCGGAGCACATCCCCTCGGGCCAGACCGGGCACATCGGCCGCGAGGCCATCTGGGCCGTGCGCCTGCTGATCCTCACGGGCATGCGGCGCGATGAGGTCCGGGACCTGCGCTGGGAGATGGTCGACTGGCGGCAGGGCACGCTGCGCCTGCCGGAGTCGAAGACCGGCAAGCGGGACATCGTGGTCTCCGACGAGGTCATGGAGCTGCTCGGCAAGATCGCCGCGGCCAAGGGCCAGCCCAAGCGCGGCCTCGTCGTCTGCTCCAAGCAGGGCAAGCGGCTGTGGAGCTTGTGCCGGAGCTGGAAGCACGCCCGCAGGCTGGCCGGGCTCCCGGACGTGCGGCTCCACGATCTGCGGCACTCCGTCGCCAGCGACGCGATCATGAACGGCGTCCCGCTCGAGGTCGTCGGCAAGATGCTCGGCCACAAGAACTATCGCACGACCCAGCGCTACGCGCATATTGCCGACTACGTGCTACGCGACGCCGTCAACCTGACGAGCAAGACGATCGTGCGGGCCGGCCAGGACGGCACCAGCAAGGCCAAGCGGACCCCGCCGGGCCGCGCCCGCCGGTCGAGGTAGATGCCGACGTTGGGGGCCCTGGGTTTCGTGGGGCCCGCCTCCCGCGGCCCGGCCAGGGAGTCCGCGTCGCGCCGCGGACTCCGGGCCTGCTCGGAGCCCAACAGCGGCGCCGAGGTGCGGCGCCTCAAGGCCCGGCTCGCGGAGCGCGGGCTGTTCGGGCGTGCTGCCTATTTTGTAGGGCCGAGCCCCGCTACGAGGTCGTGGCGTCGAAGCCACGTCCACGCCTCCTCGGGGAGAGACCCGCCCATCATGGCGTGCGGCTCCAGCTTCACCACCAGGTGGTAAGTCCCTGGAAACCGGAGATTAAGGGCGGCGACCAGCTTGGTCGCGGGGTCGGACGTACATACGAGCCAGGCGTCGGCCGTGTAGTTGAACCAGTCGCACATCTCCGCGTGGATGTACTGAATAAGGCTCGCCCGCTGCACCGCGGAGAACTGACCAGCGAGGATTATGTAGTGCGAGTGCATCTCAGCGGTCCTCCACCGGCGACGCCTGCGTCGTGTAGCTGCCTTCAAGGGCGTGCAAGTGGGTGCGCCCGTGATCCACCGGCACCTGTTCCAGGCGCTCCCGCAACTGGTCGAGCGCCTTCGCCTCAGGACGCGCTCCTTCAGAGAGTGTGTGTTCCCGAGTGCCCAGAATACCGCTGCGCATTGCTTCGATGATGACCTTCTCGCCCGCGAGTAGAACCATCTGCTTTTGCTGCACAGCCGCCCGCACAATCCACGCCGTGCAGACCAGCACCATCAACACCGGCACCGTCGACAGCGCGATGACCCACGCATCGACGCGGGCGACAGCCAACGCGGCAGGAAGGGTGCACGTCAACGCCAGCATGACCGCCGGGGCCTGCAGGATGCCACCCCGCTTCGCGGTTTGCTGATAGCGCTCGGCCTGCTCAGCGGCCGACTCTGCGATCTCGAGCGCCTTGTTCATGGCTGGCTCGTTACCACGCCCGCTCGCCGCTGCACAATCCAACGGCGCGAGTGCGCGCGTCCGGCCGTGACTTTCCCAGATTTCGTCAATCATATCAAAGCCAAAGCCGCGGACACCCACCACCCACCGAGCACGCTGACCAGCGGGCTGGCGATGTACCGCAGCTTCTGGCCGTCGGCCATCACGGGGGCGACGAGTAGGTCCTCGGGGCGGGTGTCCATGATCACGGGGGTGCAGGTGTCGGCCCACACGTGGCCCCGCGCCCGAAGTCTGTCGCGGTGTCACCGAACTGGCCGCCGAGTTGGCGGCGACTGGGGGGCTGATGGCGACCGGGAGTCGGGCACCGTCGCTTGCCACGCCCCCCTTGACGTTCGCAACGGGGAGCGCACCCTCACCGGCCCATGCCTATCCCCGTCCAAAAACTCATCGAGTCACAACACCAAGACCGCAACCGCGCGGCGATCATCAGCGGCTTGGAGCAGGGCGTCCATCGTCTGCTCGACGGCCTCCGCGGCACAGCGCTGACCCGCGTCGAGATCGGCGAGGCCTTCAAGGCCGGCACCGTCGGTATCGCCGGCCTAAAGGTCGAGGACAGTACGCGCGAATTATTCCTGGCCGTCGCGCAACTGCTTTCCCCGCAGATCCGCCAGGCCGTCAAAGACGGCTCAGATGCGCTCGACCAGGCCCTCACGAACCTCGTCCGAGGAGGGGTCGTGCATATGACCCTCGTCGATCTCCACGCACACTTCTGGACCCCAACGGATTCATCGGACAAGGGCATGCTGGCCCAGGGCCGCTGACCAGCGAATGCCCCCTGACGTCGGTCGCCTGCAAAACCTACCCGCGCGTTTTTAACCCATTTTCAAGATGCGTATGCTGGAAAGGTGCAGCACTTCATCCCCTTTAGCGCGCCCGCCGTCCTCGGCCTGGCGTTTCTTCTGGCCCTCATCCTGGCCTTGCTCTTGGCCATCCTGCTGACGCGGCGTCGCGGCCGGTTCCGCCTCGTTGCTGTCCGCTGGGACATGTAAATCGAACCACAGGGAAGCTGGAGGGGCGTTCCCCCTCCAGCCTCCCGGAAGTGCGCCCAGGTCGCCGGCCTTTTGAGCCCGCTCGCGCCGGCCCTACATCGGGACCTCCGCGCCGTACTTCATCGCGGTCGACTGGTAGCCGGTGATCAACTCACCGGCTAGGAGCAGGCCGATCATCTTGATCGTCATCTCGTCGTTTTCGGGTCCGCGGGACGGAATCTCTCCGCGCTCGATCAAGCCGGCGATGACCTGAGAGGCCACCTCCTTGCTGGCCTCGACATCGACTTGGCCTTCGGCAACCTCCCATGCGAACGCAGCAGCCAATTCGGGCAGCACGTGCGTGACTCCCTTGATGAGGATGCTCGTGTTGTGCTCGGCCGGGGGGATGACCTGCCACATGCCGTGAGGCGTCTGCTGAAGTTCGAACCCCGGCGGCAACCCGCGAACCGTCTCCGCCGCTTGCGCACGGCGCATGCATCGCTCGATCGCCGTCTCTCTCAGCGACTCGGGCACCAGGGCGAGGACGCGATCGCCTAGCTGCATGGTTTCCGCCCCGTCGCGACGCTCCGACGAGGCATTTTGCCTGTGACTACGCTGCTCGGCCTTTCGTTCCTTCAACATCACGCGACGTCGCTCGGTACGGCCTGCCCTACGCTTTTCGGCCTGCTTGCTGGAAGATTTGCCCATGAGCAAAGACTACCGACGCGCGTTCCCGCGCTCAAGCCCGAACTGACCAGGCCGACGCTTACGAGCCGAACGCTGCCGGACACAGCGCCATGGACCACCACGGCGACCCACCAGACGTTTTTCGGGCAGATCTCGGCACCGCTCTGGGTATCCCGGGCCGCGCGGTCGTCCGGTCAGTGAACGAGCCACGGTGAGCCAGGCTTCCCGGATAGGACAAAATTGTGACTGAACTATGACAGAGCGCCGGCTGCTGGCGCAAGTCCGAGCGCCTAGAAGCGCTTCATGCAGACCGTACTCATCCGAGCCCTGGCAGTCTCAGCCCTCCTATTCACCGGTGGCTGTAAGGAGGGGGATCGAAGCGACACAAATTCTACGCCGGACCTCACAACGTCCGCCGGCTCCACAGGTGCGAGCCCGACCACAGGGTCAACGGCCGGAAATAACTGCCCGGGGCCTGGATTTCTCGGGTGTCCCTGCACCGACGATGGGAAATGCCTCGAGGGCTTGAAGTGCCTGCCAAGTATCAATACATGTTTCGATCCCTCTGATCTCTCTGGTGGGGGGATGACGACTATGGAAAACTCCGACGGCTCCACCACAGAACCTGAATGTTACCCAGGACTTGAAAGCTGTCCGTGCGCGCCTGGCGATTTCTGCGCTGTTGGCCTAGTGTGCGTCCAAGGGGCGTGTCAACCTTTCTCCTCCACGACTGGGGGGACCGAAGATTCATGCGTAGACGACTATCAGCCCTGCGACTCGCAGCTCAACTGCTGTGATCTGGATCAGTATTGCCTTGACTTTACGCAGATTAATGGCGGGGTGGTATGTGCGCCAGAATGCGCCACGCACACCGAGTGCCCGTCAAAGTGCTGTGGAGGTGTCAACGGATTAGAGATCCACGTGTGCTACTCCGCGCCATGCACGAATCTGTGCGCAGATACGTGTGAGTATGCTGGGGACGGCACCTGCGACGATGGAGGCCCTGGGTCAGAGTTTGACCTCTGCGAGTATGGAACAGACTGCCAAGATTGTGGCGCCCGCGCGTCAGATGGCGCTCCTTGGTGAGCTGCCTGTCTGCGGCCGGCGGGGCGGCGAACATGTCCGCCGCCCCGTAGCGCGCGTACCTGCGCTGTGGAAGTCAGTTCGGCTGGTGTGGCTTGCCGACGACCCGGAGACGTGGGGGACCCGGCGGTTTGCCCCTCGCGGGCACGGGCCGCGGCGGCTTCGGGTACACGGGCAGGCTGCGAGCGCCGGAGGCGGCGGTGAAGTCGCCGACTTGGCGGGCGCCCACCGTGTCGCGCCAGAACGGCAGCTCGGCCGGGTCCGCGTGGATGAACACGATGTCCATGCCGCGCGACAGGGTGCTGAAAAGGGCCTGGACGAACATCCCCCGCAGGACCGGCTTGTCAGCGTCCGGGTCGAGGATGTCGATGCGCTCCAGCACGAAGACGTCGGTCATCGCGTCCATGAACTCCGCCTCGATATCATCGAGCACAGCCCCTCGCCAGTCGAGCGCTTCGCTGCAGACCTTGACGAGAAACTCGCTGCCGATCGCCGCGGCAGCGCGAGCATGATCGGCGCGGGCATCGTCGATGCGGACAAAGTACACCTCGGCCGCGGCGCATACGGTGTCGTCGTCGCGGACCAGCTCGGCGGTGTACTGGTCGAACGCTCGATGCCGGCGTTGCTCCGGGACCCCGAGGAGGGGGCACTCGAGGTGGAGGTGGAGGCGCAGGCGGTAGCGGTCGAAGTTGACGACGTGCACGGGCGGGCGATGCTGACCACGGAACGAGCGCGCCTGCAAGCGTCCCCCGTCTCGCGGACGATGTGGCCGGCCGCCGAAGTCGGGGGAGAGTCGGCGTGGAGTCTGTCGCGGTCCCGCCGAACTGGCCGCCGAGTCGGCGGCGAGTGGGGGGCGGGTGGCGACCCGTGGGCACTCGGGCGCGCTGCCCGCTTCGCATGCTGGGGCCCTCGCAGCTCGCACGGCTGGCGATCCGGCCTGGTCCGCCGGTACTTGCGGGAGCGCGTGAACTCGGGTCTCATTCGGCATGCGCCTCCCTCAAGAGCTCAAGGCCACGAAGCCGCTCAAACCGGGCACCGTCGTTTGCCACAAGAACGCGGTCGGCCTGGAGAGCTTCGGGATCATCGTCAGCGAGGTCGCCGGCACTTTTCAGGTCGCGTACCCGTCGCGGCTCCATCGCCGCGTACGGATCGTCCCGCTCGAGGACTTCGCGCCGCTGCAGGAGCTCGGGCTTCCGGTCGCGGCCGAGTTACAGCCGGAGGATCCGATCTTGACCGCGAGGCGTGCCCTTGCAATGGACGGTCAGTCGCTCTCGTTGCTCGGCTCCAATACCGCCGAGTTTATCTCGCTCTGCCTTCATGGCCACAAAGAGACCCACCATATCGACAAGCTCAAAGTGAGCCTCAGCCGGGTCGCCGTCGGGACAATGGTCGCGGCCTTCGTTCACGACGTCGGAGCGGTCATCGCCGCAAAGATCCGGCACACCCGTCGCCGTCGTTGAGCGTGTCGGCGCGGACAGCAACGGCGCCGAGCACCGACATCATCGCCAGGGCAGCGCCAGCAGGGCCAAGCGGGACCCGCCGGTCGGGACGCGGTCGGCAGCGCTCACGTCGACAGGCCGCGCACCGGCAGCGCTCACGCGCGGGGGCGCTCGTCGGCGGGCGCATCGACGTCGATACCAGTCACCCACAGCTCCACGTCCAGTGCGCGCAGAGATGCGCTTGTCTGACTGATGAGCCAGCGTGGACTCGTGCGCATGTGCGCGTCGGGTGCGACAGAAGTTCGTGCCAAGGTCGGCTGACTGCTGACCAAGCCGCCGTCGAGAGCGCCAAGAGCGTGCGTCGAGTCGCCGCCAAGTAGGTCACGATATGCGCACGTTAGCGGCACGATACGGGCCCGGTTTCGCCACGCTGCGGGCCCGATGCCTGCGGTCGAGACTCCCGGTATCTGCCGGGCGGGCAGGCGCGAGATCGGCTATCCCCCACCACGGCGACCTCAGATATCCTCCCTGACGGGGGATCGGGCATGGGGAGGCGGACGGCGGACGAGCACACACGCGTGGCAAACCCGGAGGCCGTGGCCGCCGAATTGGCGGAGCACTACGCCCGGATCCTCGGGCAGCGGGCAGATCGACAGGTCTCTGATGTCATCCGCACCTGCCTGCGTCGCCTCCCGTCGCGTCTGCCGATCCACGGTGAGGACCTCCGTGCCGTCGAGGAGCTGATCGAGCGCGTGCTCCGGCTCGGGGAAGTTGGGGCCTCCGACCCCGTCGGGTCGCCCCGTCAGATCGACGACTACATCGCGCGCCGACTCGGTGAACCGGCCAGCGGCCCGCGGAGCGTATACCGTGCGCTCCGCGCCATGCTCGGCCACACGGTCCTCGTCGAACGGCACAGCCGCCAGATCTGGCTGCTGCGCCTGTTCGGCCTCACAGACTCGTCCTCGAAGCTCCACCGGGCGCTGCTGGCCGAGACGCCGGCACCGTTCTCCCTGCCCGCGCCCGGCATGGACACGGCCGTCGGGTCCACGACCGCACCGCCGCCCTCGACGCCGGTCGACGCGGATCCGTCACATCAACGCGGTATCGAACTCGCCCAACTCCACGAGGAGCTCGCGGTCGAGCGGCTGGCACGAGTTGAGGCGGACAAGCGACGAGCGGCCGCCGACGCGGAACTCGGCACTCTGCGAGGCACCCTCGACGAGGAACACCGAGCACGCGGCGAGGCAGACCGGCGGGCTCAGCTCGCCGCAGCCCAGCTCAGCGCGCTCGAGCGGGAGCTTGGACCGCTGCGCCGTGCGCTCGACGAAGAACGCCGCGCGCGCGAAGAGGCGGACCGGCGGGGCCTGGCCGGTGCAGCGGAGCGCACCGAGATCGAGCGAGAACTACGCCGTGTGCTCGACGAAGAACGCCGGGCACGCAGTGAGGTAGGCCAGCGCGTCCAGGTCGTCTCGACCCAGCTCATCGAACTCAAGCAGAAGCACCTCGACGCGCTCCGCGACCACCAGGTCGAGCTCGAGACGATGAGAACGGAAATCGCCCGCTGCATTCGTGACGCGCGAGCGGCGGATGCAGCAATGATATGGCAGTTGATTGAGGCCAATCAGGCGCAGGAGGCGCTGGCCTTTATCGCCGCACGCATGGACGATCACGACGTCGAGGGGTCGGCGTCGAAAGGTCCGCCACCGCTACGCTCGAGCGACCCGCCAGCGGGTCCCGCCGCGGTCCTCGTGGAAATCCCACGCCATGCGCCAGCGGGCTCCACTGCAGCAGCTCCGTCGCCACAGTTCGAGTCCCCGTTATCATTGGTGGCGTCGTCGAACCGTCCGCCGGACACGTCGGCGCCAGATGCCACACGGCGGACAGAGCCGCCAGTATCATCGCGCAGTTCCCCGCCGACGCAGCCCCTCACCAGCCCGGTCCTTGCTGCCCACACCGAGCCCGGCCAGCCCCGGCAAGGGCCACTTGCGAAGCCGAACAAGATCGGGCGAAACGAGCCGTGCCCGTGCGGCTCAGGCAATAAATACAAACGATGCTGTGGTCGGCTCGCATGAACGACGGGCCGTTGCGTGCAAGTGTCCCTCGTCTCACGGGCCATGAGGTCGGCTGGCGCGGCTGCACGAAGTGGGCAGGCGACTGCCCGCGCCGATGGTCAGGGCTCCTCGGGGTCGTCGTCCTCGGCGCTCGTGCTCGCGGCGGGGATGGGGAGGTCGTGCTTCTTGCAGAGGTCGAGCTCGAGGGCGTGGCGCTCGTGGTTGAGGACCTGCAGGCGGGCGAGGATCTCGGCGCGGGCCTCCGCATTCGGGAAGAACCGGGTGGTGCTTGCCCTTGTTGATGGCGACCCGTCGCGCGCGATAGGGCCGGAGTGTTGGCCGAGTTTTCCGCTTACGGGTGCATCGGCCTGGTCTTCGCGCCTCGCTCGTCGACGAGCACGGAGGTGGTCACGGACGGCAGCATGGGCGCCATCGGTGGCGTCACCACCGAAGTGGCGCTCGCCATCACCCGCTGCCGAACATGCCGACGCCGACGCCATCGCCCGCACACGTCATCATACGCGCGCTTCCCGTCGCGCCCCGGACTGTGCCACTATTCCGGCGGGCTCACCGCAGCTCGCTGGGCCGCTGCGTACTCACCGGCGCGTTTCAATCTTCGATTAAAACCCCGTAAGCGCTTGCGTCCGGCATCGGTCGGACGCGCCACCCCATCTCCGCCAGCAGGACGTCCGTGTTTGTCCCTCCGACCCCGTTCCAGGCCTCGCAGGCCGCGCTCGACGCCTGCGATGCCGAGCCGATCCACCTGCCCGGCGGCGTGCAGCCCTTCGGTGTGCTGCTGGTGCTCCCCCCGGATGGATGGCGCGTCGTGCAGGCGAGCGCAAACGCGGAGGAACTGCTCGGGGTGGCGGTGCCGCAGCTGCTCGGCCGGGCGCTCGAGGACGTGTTCGAGCCGGAGAGCCTCGCGCCGCTCGTGGACGGGCTTGAGGGGTTGCCGGAGGGCAGCCCGGTCACGCTCGCGCCGCGGCTGCGCGGCTGCGGCGTGGTGCTCGAGGCGGTGGCCCACCGGCACGACGGGCTGCTGCTGTTCGAGTGCCACACGGCGGCCGCGGGCGCGCACGAGGTGGACGCGCGCGAGGCCGTGCGCGAGCTCGCGGCGCTCACGCGCGGGGGCACGCTCCCCTCGGTGGTGGACTTCGCCGGGCACCTGGCGCGGCTGGTGCGGCGAGTGTCCGGCTACGACCGCGTGATGGTCTACCGCTTCGACGGCGCGGGCAACGGGGAGATCGTCGCCGAGGCGCGCGACGTGGCGGTGGAGCCCTTCCTCGGGCTGCACTACCCGGCCTCGGACATCCCGTCCCAGGCGCGCGCGCTCTACCTGAAGAAGCGCGTGCGGCTGCTCGGCGACGTGCAGGCGGCGGACGTGCCGCTGGTGCCTCGCACCAGTCCGGTGACGGGCCGGGAGGTGGACCTCTCCCACGCCATGCTGCGCGCCTTCTCGCCGGTGCACCGCGAGTACCTGCAGACCATGGGCGTGCGCGCCTCGCTGGTCCTCTCCGTGGTGCGCGAGGGCCGGCTGTGGGGCCTGGTGGCCTGCCACCATAACACCCCACGGTGGCTCGGCGTGCGCACGCTCGAGGCCTGCGACACGCTCTGCAACCTGCTCGAGGTGCATCTTGCGCTGCATGAGAACGTGGAGCGCGCCCGCGCGGAGGCGCGTGTGCACCAGGCCACCCACTTGCTGCGTCGCGCCGTGGCCGTGGCGAGCGACTGGCCGCAGGCGCTGGTGTCCGGCGACATTTCGCTCCTGGACGTGGTGCCCGCGCAAGGCGCCGCCGTGGTGCGTGCAGGCGAGGTGTGGTGCACGGGCACCACCCCGGATCGCGCCCGTGTGGTGGAGATCGCCGACTGGCTGGCCGGCGCCGCGCCGGTCCGCCTGCTCGCGCTCGACGCGCTCGGGGCCCGCGAGGAGCGATTCGCCCCGATCGCCGCGCACGCCAGCGGGCTGCTCGCCGCCGAGGTGTCCCGCGAAGAGGGGTCCTGGCTGCTGTGGTTTCGCCCCGAGTGGCAGCACACCGTGCGCTGGGGCGGCGCGCCGCAGAAGCACGAGGAACTGGTGGACGGGGTGCCGCGGCTCTCCCCGCGCCGCTCCTTCGCCGTCTGGCTCGAGGATGTGCGCGGAAGGGCCCACCCCTGGACCGAGGGGGACCTGACGGCCGCCGAGCTGCTGCGCAGCGCGCTCGTGGACGAACTGCTGCACCTGCTCTACTACAAGCACCTGGTCCTCACGCAGGACCTGGTTCGGGTGCGCAACGCGGTGCAGTCCTCGAGCGAGCCCATGTCCATCTGCGACGTGGACGGCCGCACCCTCTTCGTCAATCGCGCCTTCCGCGCGCTCTTCGGGCTCACGGAGGACGATGTGCGCGCTGGTCGGGCGTTCGGCCTGTTCGCGCCGCCGTGCGAGGACACGGGTGCGCCCGCGCGCCTGCGCTCCGCGCTGCAGCGGGACGGCGGGGGCGCGCTGGCGCCAGGGGGCACCTGGCGCGAGGAGCTGTGGATGCGCGGGTCCGGCGACGATCGGCTGCCCATCGTCCTCGCGGTGGACACCGTCCTCGACGATGCGGGCCAGCACCTCGGCTTCGTGGCAGCCTACCGTGACCTGCGCGCTCAGTACCGCGCGGACGAGCAGCGCCGCGCGCTCGAGGCGCGCATGGTGCAGGCCCAGAAGCTCGAGAGCCTCGGCATCCTCGCGGGCGGCATCGCCCACGACTTCAACAACCTGCTGACGGGTATCCTGGGCAACGTGAGCCTCGCGCGCATGGAGCTCGCCGACACGGAGGGCGAGCACGGTGCGGCCGACGCGAGCCTCGAGCAGGTGGAGCTCGCCTCGCGCCGCGCGGCGGAGCTCTGCCAGCAGATGCTCGCGTATGCCGGCAAGGGCCAGCTGGTGATGCAGCCGCTGCGACTCGGGGCGCTCATCACCGAGATGCGCTCGCTCCTCGGCACGGTGCTCTCCAAGCACGCGGTGCTCCGCCTCGAGCTCTCCCCCACGCTGCCGCCCGTGAAGGGGGACGCCACCCAGCTGCGTCAGGTGCTGATGAACCTGCTGACCAACGCGTCGGACTCGCTCGGCGAGCGGCCGGGCAGCATCATCGTGCGCACATGCGTGCGCGAACTGTCCGCTGCCGAGATCGCCGGCTTCGTGGGCACCTCCCCGCTGGCCCCGGGGCCCTGGGTGGAGTTGCAGGTGCAAGACAGCGGCTGCGGCATGGACGGCGCCACGCTCGCGCGCATCTTCGAGCCCTTCTTCACCACCAAGTTCACCGGGCGCGGGTTGGGGCTGGCCGCCGCGCTCGGCATCGTGGGCAGCCACCAGGGCGGGCTGCGCGTGGAGTCGCAGCTGGGCCGGGGAACCACTTTCACGCTGCTCCTGCCCCCGACGGCCGAAGCCTTGCCGCGCGCCGTCGGCAACGTCCCCTGGCTGCAGGGGCGCGCGAGCGGGCTCACGGTGCTGGTGGTGGACGACGACGCGGGGGTGCGCGCGGTGGCCCGCCGCATCCTCGAGCACGCGGGCTTCACCGTGCTGATGGCCAGTGACGGGCTGGAGGGCCTGGCCCTCTTCCGCGCCCGCGCGCAGGCCGTGGACCTGGTGGTGCTGGACCTGGTGATGCCGGGGATGGGAGGGGTGGAGGTACTCGCCGAGCTACGCGCCCTGCGCCCCGAAGTGCGCGTGCTCCTCGCTAGCGGCTACAACGAGGAAGACGCCATCGGACAGTCCACCGGCGATGCCCTCACCGGCTTCATCAAGAAGCCCTACCAGGCCACCGAGCTAATGCGGCGCGCGGTGCGGATGCTGGAGGCGCAGGAGGCCCCTGCCGTGGCGCTCGCGCGCTCCGCCGAGTAGGTGGCCAGGCCACTCAAGGCAGGCAGTGGAGGCGAGCCGCTGGCAGCTACTCGCCGCGCGTGAGGAGCGAGCGGACCCGGTGCAGGGCAACGCGGAGTTCAGCGCACTGCCGGGCGTGCTCCGCTTCGATCTGGCGGTCGACGCTACATTCACGGAGGCGGGACGCCGAGATATGGCCGAAGCTCTCGTGGACGAAGGCGGTCAGGTAGATGGTCCCGGCGGCGACCACCTCGGGCGAGACGTCGATCGACGCGCCGTCCCTGGCCGTGACTCGGGCAAAGTCGAGGGGGTTACCCCGGGGCCGGTAGTAATGCCAGTGGCCGAACGTCGTAAGGTATTCGGTCGTGGGCATCCAGGTGTAGTGGAACCGCTCGCGCTCGTCGACGCAGTCGCGGTATCCGGCGCCGCCGTCGGCGGTTTGGAAGAGTTGGCGGCCTGCATTCGGGTCAAGGAAGACCACAAACGGCGCGCCGGGCAGCGCGTCCGGCAAGTGCTTGTACCAACTATGCGCGCCAGCGACATATGCGGCAAAGCTCTCGGTCTGCTCCGCCGTCGGGATCGGCAGCGGGGCGATGAGCTGGCGGTAGCGGGAGGCGGCCGCGAGGGGCGGGAGATGAGCTGATGGAGTCATGCGCGCATCGGTGATGCTGTACGCCAGATCTGGCGTTGTCAAACATCCCTCGCCACCGATATCGTGTTGGGTCTCGCAGGCTGCGCCCTCATCGTCACCAGCGAGGACAAGGGCCTTCCGGCCCCGCCCTGGTCCATCTGGCCGTGTACCACGGGTCGGGACCTAAAGTTTGAAGCTGAGCCGTTCGCCGTCGGCGATCTTGGTCCGGGCTGCGACCTCGCCGACGCAGCGGCCGAAGTCACCCTGCGCCTCGCGCCCGCTGAACTGGATCTGCGTCTTCCCGGCCGGGTCGGCCTCGACGGTCACGGTCGACTTCGAGTACGGGACCAGCGGCTTGCAGCGATAGATCGCGCGACGCACCTGAGCCACGCGCGCGTCGCCGCGTGCCTGCTTCGCCTTGCCGGTCGCAGGCTCGGTGGTCGACTTGATGTCCTGCGCGGGCGGGACGGCCGGGAGGAGGTCAGGCCCGCGCGGCGGGGTGGGCACCGGCTCGGAGCGGCGG
>Ga0209480_10002190_pt1 | contig 13595 bp, 13 predicted proteins | sample JI61114C2DNA_FD_187501 | JGI IMG/M metagenome (GOLD analysis project Ga0209480, IMG submission 187501) | Wastewater effluent complex algal communities from Wisconsin, to seasonally profile nutrient transformation and Carbon sequestration -... | ecosystem: Engineered > WWTP > Effluent > Algae...
CACTATCGTCATTCCTGCTTCCATCCTCATTTTCTCTGGCGGCACCTTTCTTTTTGGTTACGCCAAGCCGGTGCCGGTTGATTTCAGCCGGCTGCGCAATCCAAAAAGCGACATGCTCTGGGTGGCGCTGGCTGGCCCGGCGGCCAATCTGTTCATGGCTTTTTGCTGGGCGCTCATGCTCAAGCTGGCCTGGCTGATGCCGGGCAACGATTTCACCTTGCCGCTTTCCGAGATGAGCAAGATAGGCATCATGGTCAATTGCGTCTTGATGGTCCTGAATCTGTTTCCGCTGCCGCCACTGGATGGTGGGCGCATTGCGGTCAGCCTGCTGCCGCATAATCTGGCATGGAAGTTTGCCCAGCTTGAGCGTTGGGGTTTCCCGATTTTGTTGCTCCTGTTATTCACCGGTATTCTCGGCAGCATCATGAACCCGCTGGTTATTTTTGCCGCGCGGGCCATTGAATCCATTTTTGGGCTTTATTGATCGACTATGTACGCAGAACGTGTCCTTTCCGGCATGCGCCCTACTGGCGCACTACACCTTGGCCATTACCACGGGGTTCTCAAAAACTGGGTCAAACTCCAGCATGAGTATCCCTGCCTGTTTTTCGTCGCCGACTGGCATGCGCTGACGACGCATTACGATAACCCGCAGGGTATCGAAAAGGCGACCTGGGACATGGTCATCGACTGGCTGGCGGCCGGCGTTGATCCCAATCAGGCGACCTTGTTCATTCAGTCGAAAGTGCCGGAACATGCCGAACTGCATCTGCTGATGTCGATGATGACACCGCTCGGCTGGCTGGAACGCGTGCCGACCTACAAGGATCAGCAGGAAAAACTGGCGACCAAGGATCTGACGACCTATGGCTTCCTCGGTTATCCCTTGCTGATGAGCGCCGACATCCTGATTTACCGCGCCGACAAGGTGCCGGTCGGCGAAGACCAGATTCCGCACGTCGAATTCACCCGTGAACTGGCGCGCCGCTTCAATCATATGTATGGCCGCGAACCCGGTTTTGAAGACAAGGCACGCGAAGCGGTCAAGAAGCTGGGGAGCAAGAAAGCGCGCCTGTACGAAGAACTGCGCATACGCTTCCAGCAGAATGGCGACAAGGAAGCGATCGAGCAGGCGCACGCCATGCTCAATGAAATTCAGCACCTTTCGGCCGTCGACCGCGAGAGATTGTTCGGATTCCTCGAAGGCACCGGCAAGATGATTCTGGTCGAACCCGGCTGTCTGCTCACCGAAGCCTCCAAGATGCCGGGGCTGGATGGGCAGAAAATGTCCAAGTCGTACAACAACACGATCACCATGCGCGAATCCGAGGAATCTGTTGCCAAGAAGGTCAAGAGCATGCCGACCGATCCGGCCCGTGTCCGTCGCCATGATCCGGGCGAGCCAACGAAATGCCCAGTCTGGCAACTGCATCAGGTTTATTCCAATGATGCCTGCAAGGAATGGGTGCAACAGGGTTGCCGTACCGCTGGTATCGGCTGTATTGAATGCAAGCAGCCGGTGATTGACGGCATTCTGCGCGAACAGGCACCGATGCGTGAACGCGCCCAGATGTACCTCGACGACACCACGCTGGTCAAAAACATCATTGCCGATGGCTGTGAAAAGGCTCGTGAACTGGCTCGTGAGACCATGCGCGACGTGCGCGAAGCAATGGGGCTGGAATACCACTGATGTTCGGCATGGACTGGGAAACGCTGATCTGGATCGGCATCGGATTCGGCGGACAGGCACTGTTCATGATGCGCTTCGTCATCCAGTGGTGGAGCAGCGAGAAGGCCGGGCAGGTAGTCATTCCCGTTTCCTTCTGGTACTTCAGCCTGGGCGGCGGGGTGGTGCTGACCATTTATGCCATTCACCGTAAAGACCCAGTATTCATCTTCGGTCAGGCGCTCAGTCTGTTCATCTACGTTCGTAACCTGCATCTGCATTACAAAGGCAAGGGCCGCGCGGCCGCCTCGTGATCATGAATGCTTTGGTCGACACGCCTCAAGCCGAGTTATTTATCCCGGTCGCCCGCATTTATGGTGAGGCGATGCAGCATCTGCCGCAGGATCTCTATATCCCGCCCGATGCGCTGGAGATCATGCTCGATGCTTTCGAGGGGCCGCTCGATCTGTTGCTTTACCTGATCCGCAAGGCCAACGTCGATATCCTCGATATCCCGATGGCGCCGCTGACCCGGCAGTATCTGGACTATATCGACAGCATGCAGGCCAGCAATCTCGAGTTGGCCGCTGAGTATCTGGTCATGGCGGCGATGCTGATTGAAATCAAGTCGCGCATGCTGCTGCCGCGGACCAAAGTGGGCGAGGGTGACGAAGCGGATGATCCGCGTGCCGAGTTGGTGCGTCGCCTGATGGAATACGAGCAGATGAAAATTGCCGGATTGCGGCTGAATGAAATGCCGCAGGCCGAGCGCGAGTTTTACTGGGTCGAGACACTGGTCGAAAAATCACTCTATATTCGCCATCCGGATGTGTCGGTGGCGGACCTGAAGGAGGCCTGGGATGCCATCTTCCGTCAGGCAAAACTGAGCAAGAATCACAAAATCAGTCGCGAAGAGTTGTCGGTACGCGAACATATGGGCATCATCCTGCGTCTTTTGCGGGAGCGCGGCGGTTTTGTCCAGTTTGAAACCATGTTTGACCCGGCCATGGGCGCACCCGGCCTGGTCGTGCATTTTCTGGCCATGTTGGAGCTGGCCCGTGAAAAACTGGTCGAATTTACCCAAACCGAGGCGTTTCAGCCGATTTACGTGAGAGTGCATCAAGGTGGAAGCGAGCCTGGTCAAGAAAGTGCTTGAGGCGGCTTTGCTCGCCGCCCACGAGCCGATGACGCCACTTGCGTTGCGCAAGATGTTCGACGATGAGTTGTCGACGGATATTCTGCGCAAATTGCTTGATGAATTGCGCGAGGATTGGGCGGAGCGGCCGGTAGAGCTGATACAGCTGGCTTCCGGCTGGCGTTTCCGGACGCGGGCTGAATATTTGCCTTATCTTGAACGGCTGAATCCGGAAAAGCCGCCGAAGTATTCTCGGGCCATGCTGGAAACACTGGCTATCATTGCTTATCGTCAGCCGGTGACGCGCGGTGATATCGAGGAAATTCGTGGCGTGGCAGTAAATAGTAACGTAGTAAAAACACTTGAAGAGCGCGGCTGGATCGACGTTGTCGGGCATCGTGACACCCCTGGTCGGCCGGCACTGTTTGCCACGACCAAACAATTTCTTGATGATCTGGGCTTGCGTAGCGTCAGCGAACTGCCGCCGTTGGAACAAATCAGCCAGACACTGGAGCTGAACCATGAAAACTAAACGTACACCGCTTCGCCAGTCGCCAAAACAAGGCGAGGGTGATTTTGAAAAAAAACGGCCGGAAAATAGCGTTGACCGCAACAAAGAGGCGCCGCGTGGTCGCGGCTCCCGGCAGCGGGTCGAGGCCACTAGCGAAGCTCCAGCACCGGCTGCTGCAGCACCGCGCCGTCGGGTGCCGCTACCGCAAACCGGTCGCGCCAACCGGGGTAGCGTTGGTCGTAACGGCAAGCCGATTGTCGAAGCCAAGCCTGAGCGTCTGCAAAAGGTTTTGGCGCAAGCTGGCGTTGGTTCGCGTCGTGAAATGGAAGAATGGATCACGGCCGGGCGGATCACCATCAACGGCGTGGTGGCAACCATCGGTCAGTCGGTGGTTCCGTCCGACAAGGTCAAAATTGGTGGTCGCCTGATCAACACGCGTTTTGTCAGCACCCGGACACCGCGTGTCCTGATGTATCACAAGCCAGAAGGCGAGATCGTTTCACGAGATGATCCGGATGGCCGTCCCTCGGTTTTCTCAGCGTTGCCCCGCGTACGTGGCGGGCGCTGGATCAATGTCGGGCGACTCGACTTCAATACCTCCGGCTTGCTGCTATTTACTACTTCGGGTGAGCTGGCCAACAAGTTGATGCATCCCAGCTCCGAGCTAGTTCGCGAATACGCCGTGCGCGTTCTAGGCGAAGTGACGCTTGATGCCCAGCAACAATTGACCCGAGGCGTCGAACTTGAAGACGGCGTGGCAAATTTTGCCCGTTTTGAAGATGGCGGTGGCGAGGGAGCAAATCACTGGTATCGCGTCGCGCTGTTCGAAGGGCGCAATCGCGAAGTGCGCCGCATGTTTGAAGCGGTGGGTTGCACGGTTAGTCGTTTGATCCGGGTGCGCTACGGCCCGATTGGCTTGCCACCGCAACTCAAGCGCGGTATGACAAAGGAACTGGCCGAAGAGGAAGTCAAAGCTTTCGTTCGTGAGCTCGAAAAGTCGATCAGAGCGGCCAATGCGCCTGAAGAGAGCGTATAAAGAGCCTTAGATTCATTTACCGGAGGGAATAAACTCGTTATAATTCACGGGTTTGTTCCTCTCGTCGTTTCTGGCGAGGCATCTTTTTTACTGTAGTGGGCGTTTCGCCCATTTTTTATTTGTGGCTATGGATTTAAACACCCTGCTTGAAACGACCGTTGTCGGTCTAGGTTATGAACTCGTCGATGTCGAGATGTCGCCGCGTGGCCGCACGATTCGTGTCTTCATTGATTCCGAAAAAGAGAGCGGAGTCGATGTTGAAGATTGCGCCAAGGTATCCAACCAGTTGACACGCCTCTTCGAGGTTGAAAACATCGATTTTGACCGCCTAGAGATTTCCTCGCCCGGTCTTGATCGCGTGGTCAAAAAAGCCGCTGACTTTGAGCGCTTTGCTGGTCAGGATATCCAGATCAAGCTGCGTATCCCGCATGCGGCGCGCCGCAATTTCCAAGGGGAATTGCTGGGTTGCAAAGATGGCAAAGTGGGTCTGCGCCTCGAAAAAGAAGATGTGGAACTCGAATTTAATAATATCGAAAAGGCACGCCTAGTGCCGAAATTCGACTGAAGGACTAGGAGGTTTTAGCTCATGAGCCGTGAAATTCTGCTGCTGGTCGATGCCTTGGCCCGCGAAAAAAACGTCAGCAAAGACATCGTATTTGGTGCCCTTGAACTGGCGCTTGCGTCCGCGACCAAGAAGCGTATCCATGATGAGGCCGATGTTCGGGTCGCCATCGATCGCGCTACCGGAAGTTACGAGTCCTTTCGTCGTTGGCAGGTGGTGCCCGATAACGAATACGTTAACGAATATATGGAGAAGCCGCTCTCCGAAGCCCAGAAGGATGATCCGGAAATAGAGTGTGGCGACACCCTCGAAGAGCCGCAGGAAGCAATCGACTTCGGTCGTATCGGTGCTCAGGCTGCCAAGCAGGTCATTCTCCAGAAAATTCGTGATGCCGAGCGTGAGCAGATTCTTTCTGACTTCCTCGATCGCAAGGAGAGTGTTGTTTTCGGTACCATCAAGCGTATGGAACGTGGCAACGCCATTGTTGAGGCAGGCAAGATTGAAGCTCTGCTGCCGCGCGACCAGATGATTCCCAAGGAAAATTTGCGCGTTGGCGACCGTATCCGTGCTTATCTGCTGCGCATTGATCGCAATGCTCGTGGCCCGCAGATCATTTTGTCGCGGACTGCGCCAGAATTCATCATTCGCCTGTTCGATATCGAAGTGCCGGAAATCTCCGATGGTTTGATGGAGCTCAAGGCCTGTGCCCGGGACCCCGGTCTGCGTGCCAAGATTGCTGTCAAATCAAATGATCCGCGCGTCGACCCGATCGGTACTTGCGTTGGCCTGCGCGGTTCCCGCGTCACTGCTGTACGTAATGAAGTAGGTGGCGAGAATATCGACATCGTGCTGTGGTCGGCTGACCCGGCGCAGTTTGTTATCGGCGCGCTGTCACCGGCTGAAGTTTCTTCGATCATTGTTGATGAAGAAAAACACGCGATGGAAGTGGTGGTCGATGAAGACAATCTGGCCATCGCTATTGGTCGCAACGGTCAAAACGTTCGCTTGGCTTCCGAATTGACCGGTTGGACCATTAATTTAATGACGCAGGATGAGTCGGCCAAGAAATCTGATGCCGAGCATACTGTAACGCGCGCTGCGTTCATCGAGAAACTGGATATCGACGAGGAGCTCGCCGATCTGCTGATCGAGGAAGGCTTCTCGACGCTGGAGGAAGTGGCCTACGTGCCACTCGCCGAAATGCTTGAAATTGATGGGCTCGATGAAGAGACCGTCAATGAGTTGCGTAATCGTGCCCGCAACGTGCTGCTGACCGAAGCCATTGTTACCGAAGAACAACTCGAGAACGTGGCTGACGATCTGATCAGCCTTGAGGGTATGAACAAGGAGCTGGCCGCTAAACTGGCTGGAAATGGTGTCAAGACCCGTGAAGATCTCGCCGAGCTGGCAGTAGATGAACTCACGGAAATGACCGGCATTGATGACGAACGTGCCAAAGAACTTATTCTTAAGGCACGGGCTCACTGGTTCGAGTGAGCGGGAGGTAGCAACGTATGTCCGCAACAACTGTATCGCAATTCGCTGTTGAACTGAAAATGCCGGTGACGGCACTGCTTGAGCAATTGGGCAAGGCCGGTGTTGGCAAACAGGGCAACAATGACGCTCTGACTGATCAGGATAAAGCCAAGCTGCTCGATTATCTGCGCCGTGCACATGGTGATGAATCGAAGGCAAAAATTACCCTGACGCGCAAGCAAACATCTGAAATCAAGGCCACCGACGCGCATGGTCGCGCCCGTACCGTGCAGGTCGAGGTGCGCAAGAAGCGCGTACTGGTCAAGCGTGAGCATGGTGCCGAGCAGGTAATGGAATTGCCGGCTGACTCCATAGTTGACGAAATTGAGCATGAAGAGCCAATGGTTGAAATTGCCGTTGAGCTACCGCCAGTCGTTGTGATAGAGCCGGTAATCGAAGAGCCTGTGGTGCTGGTCGAGGAAGCTCCTGTCGTCGAAGTGCCCGCGGTTGTCGTGGTTGAGCCTGTAGTCGAGGTTCCCGTCGTCGCTCCGGTTGTCGAAGTTGCGCCGCCGCCGGTTGCCAAGCCGATTTTGACCACGGCGCCAGCAACTGGTGAGCGTCAGTTCCGTGATGAGCATGATCGTCGTCACCATCAATTGCTTGAACGCCAGGCGCGTGAAATGCGTGAAAAACAGGAGCGCGAAGCCGCGGCTATTCGTCAGCGTCGCGAGGCCGAAGCTGCGGTTGTTGCCGCTGCTTTGGCTGCTGAGCAGGCCAAGCTGTTGGCAGCAACGCAGGCTAAGGCGCCCGCGCCGGCCCCGGCGGCCGAAAAAGGTACGCTACACAAAAAAGCCGATGCTCCGGGCAAGGACGCCAAGAAGGGTGGCAACGCCCGCGCCGATGACGGCAAGAAGAAGCCGGGCATCAAGACACGCTCTTCCGATACGGGTAGTTCCTGGAAGTCAGGGCGTCAGGGTCACAAGAAGCATGGTGCCAGCAGCAAGTCTGATGATGGTCAAGGCAGCTTCCAGGCGCCGACCGAGCCGATGGTGCGCGAAGTCCACGTACCGGAAACAATTTCCGTTACCGACCTGGCGCACAAGATGGCGGTCAAGGCCATCGAAATCATCAAGGTGATGATGAAGATGGGCTCAATGGTTACCATCAATCAGGTTCTGGATCAGGAAACGGCCATGATTGTGGTTGAAGAAATGGGCCATACCCCGGTCGCTGCCAAACTGGATGATCCGGATGCCTTCCTTGAAGTTACACAAGGTGGTGAGCACAAGGATATTCCTTTTGAATCGCGCGCTCCGGTAGTTACTGTCATGGGTCACGTCGACCACGGCAAGACCTCCTTGCTCGACTACATTCGTCGTGCCAAGGTGGCTGCCGGTGAAGCGGGTGGTATTACCCAGCATATCGGTGCTTACCACGTTGAAACCGACCGCGGTATGGTCACCTTCCTTGATACACCGGGCCACGAAGCCTTTACGGCGATGCGTGCGCGCGGTGCCAAGGCGACCGACATCGTGATTCTGGTTGTCGCGGCCGATGACGGCGTGATGCCGCAAACCAAGGAAGCGATTCACCACGCCAAGGCGGCCGGTGTGCCGTTGGTGGTTGCGGTGAACAAGATGGACAAGCCCGATGCCAATATGGATCGCGTCAAGCAGGAATTGGTCGCCGAGGGCGTCATTCCTGAAGAGTATGGTGGCGATTCGCCCTTTGTGCCGGTTTCAGCCAAGAAGGGGACCGGTATCGACGAACTCCTTGAGCAGGTTCTGCTCCAGGCCGAAGTGCTTGAACTGAAGGCACAGAAGGATGCACCGGCCAAGGGGCTGATCATTGAAGCCCGTCTCGACAAGGGCCGTGGCGCGGTAGCCACCATGCTGGTGCAGTCGGGCACCTTGCGCCGTGGCGATATCATTCTGGCTGGTCAGGTTTCCGGACGTGTGCGCGCCATGCTCGACGAAAATGGCAAGCCAATCAACGAAGCAGGGCCTTCCATTCCGGTGGAAATCCTCGGTTTGTCGGATGTGCCGGCAGCAGGTGAAGAAGCGATTGTGCTGGCTGACGAAAAGAAAGCACGCGAAATCGCGCTCTTCCGTCAGGGCAAGTACCGCGACGTCAAGTTGGCCAAGCAGCAGGCAGCCAAGCTCGAAAACATGTTCCAGCAGATGGAAGAGGGCGAGATCAAGACCCTGGCGCTCATCGTCAAGGCCGACGTGCAAGGTTCCCAGGAAGCCCTGGTGCAGACCTTGTCCAAGCTGGCCAACGAAGAAGTCCGGGTCAACGTCATTCACGGTGCTGTCGGTGCGATCAGCGAATCCGACGTCAATCTGGCGCAGGCTTCCGGGGCTGTCATTATCGGCTTCAATACCCGTGCCGATGCCGGTTCACGCAAGTTGGCCGAAACCTTCGGTGTCGATATCCGTTACTACAATGTGATTTACGATGCGGTCGATGAAGTCAAGGCAGCCCTCTCCGGCATGCTGTCGCCGGAGAAGCGTGAGCAGGTTACCGGTATGGTCGAAATTCGCCAGGTCTTCCATAACTCCAAGGTTGGTGCGATTGCTGGTTGCTACATGCTGGAAGGCATTATCAAGCGCAGTTCCCGTGTTCGCCTGTTGCGCAACCATGTGGTTCAGTGGGATGGTGAGCTTGACTCGCTCAAGCGCTTTAAGGATGACGTCAAGGAAGTTCGCAGCAACTTCGAATTCGGTATGTCGCTCAAGAACAATAACGACATCCAGGAAGGCGATCAGCTCGAAGTTTACGAAATCCAGGAAGTAGCGCGTTCGCTTTAATGAAGAAGAAAAGTTTTCAGCGTAGTGATCGGGTCGCGGAGCAGATACGCCGCGACCTGGCCGATCTCATTCGCACCGAGTTGAAAGACCCGCGTGTCGGCATGATCAGCCTGACCGATGTCGAATTGACGCCGGATTATGCGCATGCCAAGATTTTTTTCACCACTCTCCAGTCAGAGCATCTTGAAGAGATTCAGGTTGGTTTGAAACGTGCGTCCGGCTTCTTGCGGCGCGAACTTGGGCGGCGTATTCACATCCATACTTTGCCGGAATTGCACTTCGTTTACGATAATTCCATTGAACGCGGTGCCAGTCTCTCGCTGTTGATCAACGAAGCCAACGCGCTTAGCGACCTGACGCCGGAAGACTGAGTTTTTCATGCAGGTAAAAAAAACCTGGAAGCAGGTTGATGGGGTGTTGCTGCTCGATAAACCCATCGGTCTGACTTCCAATGATGCGTTACAAAAAGTACGCCGCCTTTTTTCGGCGGCCAAAGGCGGCCACACGGGTACGCTTGACCCGATGGCGACTGGCCTCTTGCCATTGTGCTTTGGCGAGGCCACCAAGTTTTCGGCAGATCTGCTGAATGCTGACAAGACCTATGAAGCTGTTGTTAAATTCGGTGTCACAACCGATTCGGGCGACGCCGACGGCAAGGTGATCGCAACTGCTGCGGTCAACGTCGCCGAAAGCAATATTTTTCGGGTTTTACCGCAATTCACTGGTCCGATTCAGCAAGTCCCGCCCATGCATTCTGCCCTCAAGCGCGATGGTCGACCGCTCTATGAGTTGGCGCGCCAGGGCATTGTGGTTGAACGCGAAGCGCGGGCAGTGACGATACATTCTCTAGAGGTGCTGGCATTTGCCGCAGACACCCTGCATTTGCGCGTCTCCTGCAGCAAGGGAACCTACATTCGCGTTCTGGCCTCAGATATTGGTGACGTGCTCGGTTGCGGTGGCCATTTGACAGCATTGCGGCGTACGGAAATTGCAGATCTCGATCTGACCAATTCCGTCACACTGGCTGAGCTCGAAGCGCTTGATGAGACTCAGCGCCTGGAACGACTGCAACCAGTCGATGCTTTGCTGCTCAGTTTGCCAAAGCTGATGGTTGAAGGGGAGGCGGCCGAACGCTTTAGCCATGGCAATCCGATTGAGCGACCAAATGGGCAGGACGGAAAAATCCGGGTCTATGCCGATGAACGCTTACTTGGTGTTGGTGAGCCTGGCTCTGATGGCCGTCTTTGGCCAAAACGCTTGGTGCAATTGCCAGCTTAAGCGGTTATACTCCTGCCCTCTCCGTAGCCAACGGAGTTAATTATTTTAACTTGGCGCTGGCTCTATCAAACTGGGGCTGCGCTTTCACATGAAAGAGAGTTTGAAATGGCATTTACAGCCGAAATCAAGGCCGGCGTCGTCGCCGATTTCCAGCGCGCCCAAGGCGACACTGGTTCTCCTGAAGTGCAAGTCGCTTTGCTGACTGCACGTATCAACGATCTGACCCCGCACTTCAAAGAGCACAAGAAGGATCACCACTCACGTCGTGGTCTGCTGCGCATGGTCAATCAGCGTCGCAAATTGCTTGATTACCTCAAAGGCAAGAACGTTGATGCCTACCGTACCCTGATTACCCGCCTTGGTCTGCGCAAGTAAGCCAGATCAAAGCAAAAAAAGAGCGGCCCGGAATTCTCCCGGCCGCTTTTTTGTTTTGTTGTCGTGTCGTTAATTGTGATGAGAGTGAAAGGAAATTATGTTTAATGTCGTGAAAAAAACCTTCGCCTATGGTGCCCATCAGGTCACCATCGAAACCGGTGAAGTTGCCCGCCAGGCTGGTGGTGCCGTCCTCGTTTCCATGGAAGAAACCGTGGTTCTGGTGACCGTCGTGGCCGCCAAGAATGCCAAGCCGGGCCAGGATTTCTTCCCGCTGACCGTTGATTACCAGGAAAAGACCTACGCTGCCGGCCGTATCCCCGGTGGCTTCTTCAAGCGCGAAGGCCGTCCTTCCGAAAAGGAAACGCTGACCTGCCGCCTGATCGATCGTCCGATCCGCCCGCTGTTCCCGGAAGGCTTCTACAACGAAGTTCAGGTCATCGCTACTGTGATGTCGCTGAACCCGGAAGTTGATTCCGATATCCCGGCCCTGATCGGTGCTTCTGCCGCCCTGGCTATCTCCGGCGTGCCGTTTAACGGCCCGATCGGTGCCGCCCGTGTCGGTTACATCGACGGCCAGTACGTCCTGTGCCCGACCTTGAGCCAGCTCAAGGGCAGCCAGCTCGACCTCGTCGTCGCCGGTACCGAAGCTGCCGTGTTGATGGTTGAGTCCGAAGCCGACCAGCTGTCCGAAGAAATCATGCTCGGCGCTGTCGTGTTCGGCCATACCGAAATGCAGAAGGCGATTAACGCCATCAACGAACTGGTCGAAGAAGCCGGCAAGCCGGAATGGGAATGGGAAGCCGCGCCGAAGGATGAAGCGCTGGTTGCCAGCCTGTCCGCACTGGTCAGCGCCAAGCTCGAAGAAGCCTACAACATCACCGTCAAGCAAACGCGCAGCCAGGCCGTCAAGGTCATCCGTGCTGAAGCCATTGCCGCCCTGTGCCAGGGCGAGGGTGCCCCGGACGAAAACACCGTCGGCAACCTGTTCCACGAAATCGAAGCTTCCATCGTTCGCGGCCGCATCCTGAGCGGTGCCCCGCGTATCGACGGTCGCGACACGCGTACCGTGCGTCCGATCACCATGCGTTCCGGCGTCCTGCCGCGAACCCACGGCTCGGCCCTGTTCACCCGTGGCGAAACGCAGGCGCTGGCTGTGGCCACGCTGGGCACCAACCGCGACGAGCAGATCATTGACGCGCTGGCCGGTGAATACCGCGATCGCTTCATGCTGCACTACAATATGCCCCCGTACGCTACGGGCGAATGTGGTCGTGTTGGTACGCCGAAGCGTCGCGAAATCGGTCACGGCCGTCTGGCCAAGCGCGCGCTACTCGCCGTGTTGCCGAAGCCGGAAGATTTCTCCTACTCGATGCGTCTGGTTTCGGAAATTACCGAATCCAACGGTTCTTCTTCGATGGCTTCTGTTTGTGGCGGCTGTCTGGCTCTGTTGGATGCTGGTGTGCCGCTCAAGGCGCACGTTGCTGGTATCGCCATGGGTCTGATCAAGGACGGCAACCGTTTCGCCGTGCTGACCGACATCCTGGGCGACGAAGATCACCTCGGCGACATGGACTTCAAGGTGGCTGGTTCGACCGCTGGTATCACCGCGCTGCAGATGGATATCAAGATCCAGGGCATCACCAAGGAAATCATGCAGGTTGCACTGGCTCAGGCCAAGGATGCCCGCATCCATATCCTGAATCTGATGCAGGAAGCCGCCGCTGGCCCGCGTGAAGAGATGTCGGCCTACGCACCGCGTCTGTACACCTTCAAGATCAATCCGGAAAAGATTCGTGATGTCATCGGCAAGGGCGGTTCTGTTATCCGCGCGCTGACCGAAGAAACCGGCACCACGATCGATATCCAGGACGACGGCACCATCACCATTGCCTCGAGCAGTGGCGAAGCGGCTGCGGCTGCCCGCGCTCGTATTGATGCGATTACGGCTGAAGTCGAGATCGGCAAGATCTACGAAGGTACTGTGCTCAAGATTCTTGATTTCGGTGCAATCGTTTCTGTGCTGCCGGGCAAGGATGGTCTGCTGCACATCTCCCAGATCGCTCAGGAGCGTGTCGCCAAGGTCGAGGACTACCTCAAGGAAGGCCAGGTTGTACGCGTCAAGGTTCTCGAGACCGATGACCGCGGTCGCGTCAAGCTGTCGATGAAGGCTGTCGCAGCAGAAGAGGGCGCTGCTGCCGTACCGGCTCAGCAGTAAAGATGTCATCGGTGATTCCTGCAGCAGCGGGAGTCACTGTGTAACAAACACAAAGGGCACCTTGCGGTGCCCTTTGATTTTCTGTGGTTAAAAATGCGTTGACCGCAACAGCCGAAATAGCGAATTACTTCGCCATTTGCCGTTCCTTCAATTCGTCCAGCGTTTTGCAATCAATGCACAGCGTTGCGGTCGGGCGCGCCTCCAGGCGCTTGATGCCGATTTCAACGCCACATTTGTTGCAGAAGCCGTAATCCTCGCTATCAATGCTGGCCAGTGTTTCATCGATCTTCTTGATCAGTTTGCGCTCGCGATCGCGATTGCGCAGTTCGATAGCGATATCAGTCTCCTGACTGGCGCGATCATTGGGGTCGGCAAATACCGTTGCCTCGTCCTGCATGGTGTGCACCGTGCGGTCGATATCCTCGCTCAACTCCTTTTTGAGCGTCTCAAGAATCTTGCGGAAATGCGCGAGTTGTTTCGCGCTCATGTAGTCCTCGCCCTTTTTAGGTTCGTACGGAGGAAAGTGCT
>Ga0209480_10002192_pt1 | contig 13592 bp, 12 predicted proteins | sample JI61114C2DNA_FD_187501 | JGI IMG/M metagenome (GOLD analysis project Ga0209480, IMG submission 187501) | Wastewater effluent complex algal communities from Wisconsin, to seasonally profile nutrient transformation and Carbon sequestration -... | ecosystem: Engineered > WWTP > Effluent > Algae...
GTTGAACAAGTTAAAGCTGCTGAAATAAAACGATGGCTAAAAAAGGCTGCTGCAATTCAATGGGATTATAAAAATATTGTGAAAAATAAAGGCCGGTTGGACAGAATAAAATGATTTGAACAAGGAGTAACAGGTAGTCTTAAACTTGTTAATAAATAATAGCATTTAAATTCGTCGTTTTCATAATTATAACTGCCTGTTGTTGCCGCTTGTAAAATAACTTCCCCGTTAATAGGTTATCTTTAAAAAAAATTATCCTTTAATTGTATGCAAGCCATTGTTCAACAACTTGAAAAACAAGACCTCGAAGCTTTTAGGTCGCTGATTCAGATTTATGTCGACATATTCGGAATGGAGGATTATCTTCCAATTACCAACGATAATTTACTAAATGCACTTCAACAATCGCATTTCGAAGTTTTTGTTGCAAGCATTAATAACAAAGTGGTTGGCGGTTTAACCATTTATATCCTCAAACCCTATTATTCTGCAAAAGGTATTGCCTACATTTACGATTTAGGAGTTGCAGAACAATATCAACGAATGGGAATTGGCAAACAACTCCTTTGTCACCTGAAAACATTTTGTGCTGCTAATAATTTAGAAGAAATGTATGTTCAGGCAGAAGCAATTGACCGTCACGCCATTAATTTCTATAGAGGCACTAATCCTTCAAGTGAGATGGAAGTGGTTCACTTTAATTATATCATCAACCCTGAAAATAAATACGACGACTTTGTCAGATGATCATTATCACTCATCATATTCACCATAATAAAATTGCCGAAATTGGTGATGAGCTGATTATTTTGCGCAATGAAGATGATGGCCTTCAGTTGGTGGGCGAAATATATTATGCTGGTTATGACACGCTAATTATGTATGATCATCAGTTTACTCCCGATTTTTGGGATTTGAAAAATGGCCTGGCCGGAGCCATTCTGCAAAAGTTTACCAATTATAAAATCCAACTAGCCATTATTGGCAATTTTACAGCAGTGCAATCCGCTAGTTTGCGTGATTTTATTAGGGAAAGTAATAAACGTAAACATATCAACTTTGCTAATTCGTTAGCAGATGCGTTGGAGCTATTTAACAATTAAGTAGCTAACTTCATTTTGTAAATATATTAATATCCTATAGTTATATTTGGCAATTCGTTACATCGAACCAAAGTTTAACTTTATTGGTTAGTGAAAAAAAATTACAATGGAAATAGGAATAGATAGTTTTGCCGCAGTACCAAGAAACAAGGAAATTAGTCATGCACAGGCACTAAATGAATTATTAGACCGTATCACATTTGCAGATGAAGTTGGACTCGATGTATTCGGCTTAGGTGAACATCATAGGAAAGAATTTCTAGATTCTGCATCGCATATGTTGCTTGCAGCAGCAGCTGCTAAAACAAAACGAATAATATTAAGCAGCGCAGTTACCGTAGTGAGTGCAGCTGACCCCGTTCGCATATTTCAAAATTTTGCCACATTAGATTTAATATCCAACGGACGCGCAGAAATTGTTGCAGGTCGTGGTTCATTTATTGAAGCTTTCCCTTTATTTGGTTTTAGCTTAAGTGAGTATGATGAATTATTTATCGAAAAACTAGACCTCTTGTTAAAAATTCGGGATAATGAATTTATTACCTGGAAAGGTAAATACCGACCTGCTTTAAACAATCAGGCTATTTATCCTCGTCCTGTCCAAAATAAATTACCCATCTGGTTGGGTGTAGGCGGAACTCCCGAATCATTTATCCGTGCCGGTGAATTGGGATTACCATTAATGGTTGCCGTAATTGGCGGCGAAACGCATCGTTTTCGTCCACTCATTGATTTATATCGCGAAGCAGGAACAAATGCCGGATATGCAGATGATGAATTAACAGTTGGATTACATTCTTTAGGATTTGTAGCCAACTCAAGTGAAGAAGCAGTAAATGCCTACTATCCGGGTTATGCAGAAATGTTTACACAAATAGGTAAGGAACGCGGATATCCTCCGGTAACCAAATCGCGATTTGATGCTCAAAATGGCCCGACAGGTGCCTTACTAGTTGGTAATCCGGAAGAAGTTGCAGAAAAAATTATCCGCCACAGCAAAGCATTAGGTGGCATTTCTCGTTTTACTTTTCAAATGGATGCCGGCTTAACGCATCAACAATTAATGGAATCGATTGAACTTATTGGAACTAAAGTAATTCCACGTGTAAAAACATTATTACAATAAACATTACTAATTAAATATCAACTTACTTGTGATGGCCAAAAAAATGAAATCTAATAAATTATTACTTTTTATTGTTGGGATAATTACATTTATCAGCTATTCTTTTTCCGTAAAACCGGATAAATTTAACGAGTTATTAACGCGAAGTGATTTAATTTTTACCCAACCTGAAAATTTTACCTCAGTTGAAATTGTAGACCAAAACAACATGCAGTACGAATATGCATTAAAACACAACACCAAAAATTTCGAGGTGCGTTATGCCATCAGGCCATTGGATGAACTCATTAAAACTTACGATAAAAAAGAAAAGAACAAAAAAGAAGGAGACATCAACATCCACCCAAATACGTTATATAAAACATTATTACAATCAACAACTATGAATATTTCCGGTGGCTATTTGCCCGAAATGGTTGTGTTTGATTCTCTAGCAGTCAGGCAGGAGTTTAATGCTGATTGGGGAGCAACTACCTACGTTGAAGTAGGAAATGCATTTGGAGCTAATTATAAATATTGTATAACTGTTGCCATACATAAAAACAATGTGGCAGACGCCTATTTATTTTTTCTCTCCGACAATACCGAAAATTTTGATGATATCATGTTAACAGCTTTTCATTCTTTAAAATTTAAGTAATTTTCGCAACTAGAAAATAAAATTATCAAATATGGGCATACAATCTATTCGGCCATTTATTGGCGCACAAAACTTTGAATTATCATGTGCATTTTATCGCGAACTGGGATTTAGTGAAGAAAAACTGGAAGAAAAGTTAAAAGTATATAAATTGGATAACTTCGCGTTTTATTTACAAAATGCCTACGTAAAAGATTGGGTGGATAATACCATGATATTTATGGAAGTAGATGATATTACTGTATTCCACAGCACTTTAACTGCATTAAATTTACCTGCCAAATATCAGCATGTCCGTTTATCTGAAATTCGATTATTTGATTGGGGGAAAGTATTTTATTTGCACGATCCTTCAGGGATTTTATGGCATATCGGTGAATTTAAAGCTTAATCCAAATTAGATTTATTCCTGGGCACATTTCGCATTTGTGTAATAATTACCTGCACTTATCCAATATTTAACCTAAAATCAGATTGCTACTTTGGTAATTTGTTTTATAAGCAGATATTTAGGTAACAATTATTAGGATGAAATTTTATATAACCTGTTTTTTCATTTGCCAAACCCTGGTTGGAAGTTGTCAATCCAGCCTATTGGCGACAATTGATTCAATTATCGAAAAAACAAAACAAATTTCAATGTATTCGGCTTCTGTGAATTGGGATAGCCTCACCATTAGAATGCACCAAAAAGCTGAAAATGCGCAATCAGTTGAAGATTTGCAACCAGCATTTGAATTGATGTTAAACACACTAGGCGACCATCATGGCAGAATTATGCTTGCCGCCAATTATACTTTAATTGGAGCATTTACAGATTGGGATAATATTCGAACTAAAGACACTAGAGAAAAAGACATGGACACGTGGAAAATTGTAAACGATACTGCAGCTAAGTTCGAATATGCCATCTTACCAAATAATATCGGGTATTTAAAAATAATGGGCATTGGCCCCTGGGTTGATATGCAAGTTGAAGCCACAAAAATAAGGGCAGCAATATCGGAAATGTACAATAAAGACGTTGAATTTTGGATAATAGATTTACGTTACAACGCAGGTGGAAATATGAATCCAATGGTAGCAGGTATAGCTCCTTTAATTGGTGATGGTATTGTTGGTTATTTAACAGATGTTAATCATAATATTTTATTTGAATGGGAAATTAACCAGGGTAATTTTATGTATGCCGGTATAAAGGCAATTGATTTACCCAATCAGCCTCAAATTAAAACCAATCCCAAGGTAGCGGTTTTAACCAGCCGATGGACAACCAGCTCAGGAGAAGTTGTAGCAACAACCTTGAAAGGACGCGATAATACGCGATTTTTTGGAGAAGCTACCGGAGGTTTTGCCACAAATGTAAGTTGGGAAGTGATAAATGAAGAAATATTGTTATTGATTTCTACCGGCGTTTATACAGACAGAAATAAAATTGCCTATACGATTAATATTCCTGTTGATGTGGAATTGCCATTTGTAATTGAAAAAAACATATCCAACGATATTGGTGTTACCACGGCAATAAAGTGGTTATTAGAGGAATAACTAATTAAAATGCCTTTCCGTTTTGGCCATAAAGCTTTATCACCTTTTCTAAGTCTTTTTGTAATGGTATTATCCTACTTTCCTTAAAGCCTGCCCGTGAATTTTATAGATGCTAAAATTTAAGCGCCATGTTTGGCTCGAACAAATTGTTTAAATTTACGGGTATCAATTGTATCATAGAACGATAAAACGGCATGTTACAAATACAAACTGTGCATAATAAAACAATTTATACCATTTTATTTTTAGTGGTAGTGCTCAATTTTTGTATGCACTTTTCACACTTCTCGGATGAATTAATTGGGACACATGTGTGGCGTCAGGCGCAAACGCAATCAACCATTATTAACTTTTACGAAGAGGACATGAATATTTTTAATCCCAGAGGTAATATCAAATCCGATAATGATGGTATTCAACGTATGGAGTTCCCTTTAATGCAATGGTTGACGGCTGGGTTATATCATATAACAGGTAATCAACTAACAGTAACAAGATATTTTATGTTTTTGATTGGTGTAATTGCCATGTTTGGCTTATTTCATTTATTACTTGCCTTATTTAATAAGCCCATTTTATCATTAATCGGTGCATGGGCATTTACATTTTCACCTGCATTTTATTATTATACTATTAACCCTTTGCCCGACAATCTGGCACTTTGTTGTGGTATTTGGGGATTGGCCCTTTTTTTTAAATATGTCCATAATCAAAAAACAATTGTTTTAATTGCCTCAGGCTTATTAATGAGTTTGAGTGCATTGTGCAAATTGCCTTTTATACTCTATTATATTGTTCCAGTTATTTATTTTATACAAATAATAAGGAAACAGGGAAATACATTCATCACCTTAAAAACTGCATTGCTACAATTGAGTTGGAGTTTACTCCCATTAGTTTGGTATGCAATAGTAATTCCGCAATGGAGCGACAATCCTGTTTTAACGGGTTTGTTTGATAGCCGGGTTTCAGTATTAAAATTGTTAGATTATTTACAACATAATGTATTTATTACCACACCGGATTTATTATTAAACTATGGGTCTGTGTTATTTTTTATGGCAGGGTTTTATTTTCTTGTGAAGCGAAAATCGTATCGGGATATTCGATTTACCCCTATACTCTGGCTCGGAATAATGGTTATCGCGTATTATTTATTTGAAATAAACGCCATAGGAAAAATTCACGATTATTATTTATTTCCATTTTATCCTTTGTTGTTCATCTTAGTTGCTTATGGTGCCTACCATATATTTTATGGAAGTAATAAAAAACTACGTATAGTATCTTATGTATTATTAATTGTTTTACCGTTAACCTGTTTCCTGCGGGCAGATACCAGATGGAATAAAAATAATCCCGGTTTTAACCGCGACTTGCTCACCTTTAAAACGGAATTACGCAATGCTGTTCCAAAAAACGCAGTTGTGGTTGCAGGAAATGATATATCAAAAGTTATTTTTCTATATTATATTGATAAAAAAGGGTACCCGTTTTTAAATAACTTACTTACCACAAACGATTTACAGGGATTTGTGTCGGCAGGTGCAGAATATTTATATTCCGATTCGCCGGATATAATTGAACAACAGCAACTATCACCATTTATTGATTCATTGATAGTAACATGCGGTTCAGTGAAAGTATACAAACTTAAAAACCCAATTTAAATAGTTTATCCAATATCATGCATCTAAATAAAATAATAGTAAACCTTTCACTTTTATTGTTATTTGTCATTCAAATTACAAAAGCACAAGAAACTGTAACTGTACACTGTAATGCTACTATCCCTGCAGAAACGCAATTTATGCAGGGATTTCTGCACGGAGGTCCTTTGTATCTCGATTCAACCCTAACTGCAAAATTGCGCCCTTCGTTCTGGCGTGTTGGCGCATATTGGCTCGCTGGAAGTAGTTATGAAGATGCCGAAATATTTAATCCGCGATTTACTGTTAGCATCAATGATATTTATATGATAGCCAATGGTATCACCGATCAGCATTTTAGTCAGCCTTGGGTAGACAACTGGCATTCCTGGGATAGTATTACAACTGTTGTGGTAAATGAATTTAAAATTAATTCCAAACCTGTTGAATTTTGGGATATTTGGAACGAGCCAGATAATTTTTGGAGTGGTACCTATGAAGATTGGATAGAAATGTACAGAAGAACAGATAGTATTATTCACAGCATTGATACAGATGCGAAAATTGTTGGTCCTGATTTTGGTTTTGGTGCCTGCGATTTTTCTGTAGTACCCTTGTTGGATTTATTAGATACACTGCACAACATTAATAGTTTAATTGATGCCGTTTCATGGCATGAATTCTGTACACCCGAAGAGGTAGTTGAACATGTAAATGAATTGCGAGATTCACTAAGTGTTCGCCCATGGGCATCAGATTTATTAATTAATATACCTGAATATGCAGGTCCTGCCAATCATATCATTCCGGGCTGGAATGTAGGATGGTTATATTATTTGGAACAGGCACAAGTAAACTGGGTTTCGCATGCTTGTTGGAACGAAAGTGATGGAGTATCAGAATGGAGCGATTGTCAACTCGGTTTAAACGGATTATTTATGTCCGACAACAAAACGCCACAACCAAATTATTGGGTGCATAGAATTTATGCAGATTTACCTGTAACGCGTTTAACTACAACTACCGACCATCCCAAAACAGTTGCCTTAGCAGGCAAAAATGATGTTACCAATGAATTAAAAATACTGGTTGGGCGCTACGATAATCCAGATTTAGGATTGCACAATGCAACGGCTGATGTAGTGGTAAAAATTGAAGATTATCCATATTGTTCAACATGCACAACGCCATTAATTATACAGCGGATTCCAAGCAACGATGTAAATTATTCCATACCACTTTATGCGCCGGTTACAACATTAAATTCTACAATCAATATTGTGGATGGAGGAGCACTAATATCAATTCCTGATTTTATTGATGGTGATGCGTATGTTGTTTACGTAAACCCGGCTGAGGGAAGTATTTCAAGTGTTCATAATAACAACTTTTCGGAATTACTTAAGGTAGTTCCGAATCCGGTAAAATATGAAACGAAAATTGTGAGTAGCAAGTATTTATCAAATGCCCATTTTACTATTTATAATCAATTTGGTAAGGTGTTACTTTATTCAACACAAATTATTGGACATGAATTTTTAATTAACACAACACAATTTGTTTCGGGCATTTATTATGTTAAAATTGATGACACTAATAATCAAGTTGCGCAAACAAAATTTATTGTTGTGAATTAATATAAAAATACTGAAAACGTTATTATTCACCACCTGGTTAATTTATAACACCTATCAGTCACTTTAAAAATTAATTTCCGAATTTAAGGAAAGGAGCTTATTTGCTGAAACTGGTTGGGCACTAATAACATCAATCTCTCAAAAACAATTATATTGGTAAATTAATTATTCATATCCAATTAGCTTAAGAAAGTAGTTTAGTTCAGCCCTTTTTTATGCTACTTACCTTCAGGGTATCTTCCTATTGAGTAAATGTATAATGCAACACATATAATTTTTTTTAATAGAACCAAAATGTTGAAAACTCTCAATTTTAGAGGAGTATAAAAGTTACATTTTAATAAGTAGGAGCTAGCTATAATCATTAACAAATGTTAAATCAACTCAGAATTAACTTGACAATTGTTAAAAAATTATATATTATTTGTAAAGCAACCCAATGAAACCTTGATACATCAATGAGTTAGTCACATTTGTTTAAAACACGGCCTTGCCCGCTTAAATAAACGTCACTAATTTTACGTTAGTCTGAATCCCTATTTATTACCCAATACCACCACTTTTATGTTTTTAAAGAAATTATTGCCCATTGTCCTATTTATTGCCATTTCCCAATCAACCTATTGCCAGATTAGCTTTAATTATGGCCCTGAAATTGGTGTTTCAACACCACATTCACCTGTATCATTAATCACTCAACCTCAAGGCGAAGAAATTACCGAAACTTATTTTCCTATTATAAGTCCTTTAATCGGCTTTCAAAGTCAGGCTACTTTTTACACACATTTACAACTAACTGCAGGGCTGCAATACCAAATAACAGGTACTAATTTCCATTCACACAGCGATGGTTCTGATATACGTGATGATGGCAGCGGAACTTATTATACTTATACGTATGACATTTGGGAAGAACAACGTTTTCATAAAATAACTTTACCGCTTACTATTGGATATAAATTTACTATTGGTCATTTTACGCCAACAATTTATACAGGTTTACGTCCTAATTTATATTTAACCGGCACTTATGCATATAATACTGAATATGTCGCAACTGATAATGCCGAACCGGGTGCCAGCGAAAATGCATTTAACCCCTTAAGTAAATTAGAAGCCAGAACGCCAATGTCACATTGTCAATTCCAATTTTCAGGTGGTGTGTCAACTGAAATTGGACCAAGAATTAAAATTGCCATTAATTATAGCCGAGGTCCTGAAATTAATTATGCAGAAAAAAGTACTTCTAAAGAATCCGATTATATTAGTATGATTAATCAGGATTTCAGTATTAGCTTAACCTACCTGTTGGCTGATATTGTTAAAGTAGCCAAATAACTTTACTCTTGGTATTGTCGTTTTTTACATTTCCCAATTTTTCCTATCTTGGCGTCAGGCTAACTAATAATGGGCAAAAGCCCCTATTTTACTTTGGCTCAAAATGTCCGTTTTTTGGCTGCACAAGTGATTGAATTACCGGTAGGTTTGTAGCTTACTAATTTCATGTTATGCAAAAAACTACAATTGCATTTTTAGTATTACCACATGTGCACCTGCTCGACCTGGCAGGTCCCGATCAGGTTTTTTTAGAAGCTATAGGATATGACGCGCCCTTTGAAATTGTCTATTGTTCAATTGGAGATGAAGTTGCTTCTTCTGCCTTATTACCTTTTGGAAAATTGAAACATTTTTCCAAAATGAAACTAAAACCTCAGGATTTTTTAATTGTCCCGGGTGCTGAATTAAGTTATTTACAATCTAAACATTTTAAAAACAATACTAATCTTTTTTCTTGGTTAAATGCTTGTTATGCCAATCAAATAAATATTTGCAGCATTTGCAGTGGTGCATTTGTATTAGCTGAAAGTGGCTTGTTAAATGGGAAAGAATGTACTACGCATTGGAAGCGAACTAAAGAACTCCAACAACTATATCCTAATGCCAAAGTTGTTGAAAATGTTTTATTTACTGAAGATGGAAATATTTATGCAAGCGCAGGCATTGCTTCAGGTATCGACATGGCATTATATATTGTTGAAAAAATAATGGGCAGTTTCTTTGCCCACAAGGTTGCCCGTGAATTAGTTATTTATACCCGAAGGTCCGGCAATCAACATCAGCATAGCGAATTATTAAATTATCGCAATCATATTCATACCGGTATTCATAAAACACAGGATTGGTTACACGAAAATCTTCATAAAAAAGTATCGCTTAAATTTTTAGCAGGTATTGCCAATATGAGCGACCGCAATTTTACACGCGTTTTCAAAAAAGAAACTTCACTCACTGTGAACGAATACATAACATTGTTGCGCAAGGAAAAAATCACGCAATTATTAAACAACCCCGACATGTCGCGCGCTCAAATTGCAAAACAATGTGGTCTTAAAAGCGAACGCCAGGTTAGTCGCCTAATTAACAACAAGTAAATCCTAAATTTTTAATCACTTAACTTATTTTTATGTTACACAAATTACGTTTAGTAGTTGTGTTGTCAGCTGTGTTAACAGGCATTACAGAAATAATTGCCCAAACACCAAACTCGGCACCTCAGCAAATTGATATTATACATCAAGATATTGAATTATCGTTTGACTGGGAGAAACAACAAGCTTATGGGTCAACAGCTTTGTATATGTACATACTGCAACCTACATCAACAATTTCATTAGCCGCACAACAACTCACTATTCAAAATATATATGCGAATAATAGCCAACAATTACTTTTTACTGAAAATAATGGGATAGTAGTTCAACTTGATAGAACCTATGCTGCAGGCGATTCGCTAAAATTAAAAATTGATTATCATACCAATTGGGTAAACACAAGTGACCCGAATTTTTTAAGCGGAAGTAACGGACAGGGTTTGCGTTTTTTTCAACCAACTAAAACAGAACCAACTAAAAAACGACAAATTTGGTCCGCCTGCGATTATGGTTCTTTACCCTTGTGGTTACCTTATATCAATAATATGGCAGACATAAGAACAACATCATTTACAACAACCATAGACAGTTCATTAACCTTAATTACAAATGGCCATTTAGTGAAAGCCACAACAAAAGGTAGCAGTACCACCTATCGTTACTTTATGAACCATCCTTATTCAGCTGGGTCAACCGCATTTGTAATTGGAGAATATAGTGATGTGCGGCAATATGCTGGAAATATCCAATTGCATAATTACAGTTATACAGATGAGGTAGCAGCAACTACAGCAAGTGTTGAGCGATTACCCGACATGGTAGATTATTTTTCCAAAACCACAGGTGTTCCTTACCCTTATGAAACATATAGTCAGGTATTTGTTTTGGATGTTCCTTGGGGTATGGCTGCAACATCAATGGCCATACAAACTGAAAATATGGTTGATGATTTTGGCACTCATGCCGATTTCTTATATCTATGGGACGGACTTGAAGGCGAGTCGCTAGCGCAACAGTGGTTTGGTAATTATGTTACATGTAACAACCCCAATCATATTTGGTTAACTAAAGGTATTGCCCGATATTTTTCCGGTTTGTATAATGCCAATAAAAATGGCAAAGATGAATTTTTATTATGGCAACACGCATACGACCAAAGTACTTATTTTTTCGATTGGGACTATAGTGTGCGACAAGCATTAGTAAATACTGATACGAATAACATCTATAATTTTATAAACAGCAATACGCCTTATTTTCATGCATCAGCTGTAATGCGAATGTTGCATAAAGAATTAGGTGAAACACAATTTAAATCGGTTATTCAGGAATATTTAACAACTTATGCCAACAAATCGGTTACCACTGAAAATTTAATTACCACAATTGAAAAAACTACCAGGAAACCCATTGCATGGTTTTTTGATCAATGGGTGTATCAAACCGGGCATCCTATTTTTGAAGTGCAGCAAGAGTTTGATGCAGAAAATAAATTATTTACTTTAAAAGTAATACAAACCCAGGGCTTTGATAGCATAACCACTTACAAGCAAACACCTTTTTTTAAAGGGAAAATGGAAATTGCCATTAACAATAAAATTTACGAAATAAAAATAGAGCCAAAAAAAGAAACAAATTTTATTTTTTCAATGAACGAAAAACCCAAATTGGTGAATTTTGATTATGAAAGTACATGGCTCAAACAGTTGACTTTCGAAAAATCATTGGAAGATTTAATTTATCAGTTACAATTTGACAGCGATGTATTGGGTAGGCAATCTGCATTAAATGCATTAACCACAATTGTGCAAAACGATACTACATCTCTTGCTACTAAAGAAAATATTTTATCCCATTACAGAAAGATTATTTTAAGCAATACGTATTGGCGATTCAAATTAATTACGTTAACACAATTGCAAAACATTTTAGTTCCTTGGGGTAGCACTGAAGCTGTAAAATTAGATGAACCAACAACAAATATGTTGTTACAATTAATCAAACAGGACAGTTCTTGGGTCTCCGCTGCAGCAATTCGTTTTTTAGGACTAACAAAAAATGTTGCGTATGCAGATATTTATATCAACGCATTACAAAACACGAGCGATAGGGTTGTAAATGCTGCTGCAATAGCATTAGGTAAAACTAAAAGTGAAAAAGCTTTTGATGCACTTGCCAATTTACCTTCGAGACCTTCCTGGAAAAATCAAAGTTTAATGAGTGCCCTTTCAGGATTAAAAGAATTAGGTGACCCAAGGGGGTATGATATAGCCTATCATGCACTTCAGGATGTTTATTTAAGCAGATGGTATTTACCAACTCCACCGGTTTGGGATTATCGGGTAGTAGCCGTAGAAACTATTGTTGCCCTCAACAGAGGCAGCGATGTTTTACCGTTATTGCTTACCCGATTCGAAAATGCCTTGCAGGAAGGTGATATCAATACCGTATTTAACTATGTAGTATTATTATCAAAAATTCCTGACGAAAAAATAAAATCGGTTTTTGAAAAACTGAAAACAACTTATCAGAACGACAGCAATACATTAATTGCAATTGACACATTTGAACAACAATATTTAACCTTAATACAAAAATAATTATGGAAATAATTGCTTCAGCCACATCAAGCGAAAATGATTTTGACTTTTTAGTCGGAAAATGGCAGGTGAAAAACAGAAAACTAGTTGCACGTTTATCCAATTGCACCGATTGGACAACATTTGATTCAGAAATACATATGGTTAAAACCCTGAATGGTTTTGGCAATATGGAACGTTACTTTGCAACCTTTGATAACCAGCCATTTGAAGGTATGGCAATTCGTTTATTTAATCCCGAAACAAAATTGTGGAAAGTATATTGGACCGATACATCCAGTTGTAAAATGGATGAACATCCTGTTACCGGCTCATTTGAAAATGGATTAGGGAAATTATATGCTACCGATAATTTTAATGGCATACCCATTATTGTTTTATATCAATGGGACGCAACCAATCCCGAACAACCCATTTGGTCGCAGGCGTTTTCAGCAGATAATGGACTTACATGGGAATGGAATTGGGAGATGCAATTAACGAGGATGGCTTAAAATATTATTGGTTGTAACAATTGGTTCGGTTGAGTTATTAGTATTTTAGAAGTAATCATTATTAATTACCTTTGAATATCTAAAGCAATCGAGCATGGCATTCAATAAAAATATTTGCATTTTTGGAACAGGAGGTTTTGGCCGTGAAACCTATTGTTGTTTAATTGATGCTATGAAAGCCGAAGGTAAAGATGCGGCTGCTTCAACTTGTTTTATGGTTGGCGATGAACATTTCACAACATCGGAAGTAATGGGCATTCAGGTAATTCGTCAATCCGCATTTATACCTGAAAATTATGATGTAGTTGTGGCAATAGGCGATCCTGCTGCAAGAAAAAAGATTGTAACATCATTACCTGCAAA
>Ga0209480_10002193_pt1 | contig 13574 bp, 11 predicted proteins | sample JI61114C2DNA_FD_187501 | JGI IMG/M metagenome (GOLD analysis project Ga0209480, IMG submission 187501) | Wastewater effluent complex algal communities from Wisconsin, to seasonally profile nutrient transformation and Carbon sequestration -... | ecosystem: Engineered > WWTP > Effluent > Algae...
TATTATAATACAGGTCTATTTACTTTTGGAGATGGAGCATCAAGAAACCTTGCTTATACAATAGGATTTTCACGTAGCAATAAAGGAATCAATCCAATATTTCCAATATATGGTGCAGAATTCAGTGTTGTTGGTAAATTTACACTTCCGTATTCTTGGTTTAATGGGGTGAATTATGCAACATTAGGGGATCAAAAAGAATATAAATATGTTTATTCTGGACCTTCATATACTGGAGATAACGGAATTAGAGTAAACAATGGCGATTACTTAGAGGCTATTCCTACCCAAAGTAACCCAACGCCAAATAGTGTTACAGATTATCAAGATGCAGCCGCTGACCCAGCAAAAGTAGATCAGAAAAAATACAATTGGTTAGAATATTACAAGCTAAAATTCAAAGCAGATTGGTACACAAAAGTTCTCGGAACTCCAAAAAGTCCTTTAGTATTGCGATCACTAATCGAGTTTGGATTCTTGGGAGCCTACAACCAAGATAGAGGAGTTATTCCTTTCGAGAGATTCTTTTTAGGAGGTGACGGAATGGCAAATTATTCTATGGATGGTAGAGAAACAGTAGCATTAAGGGGTTATCCAAATGGCTCATTGACACCTGTTGCAAATGATAGCCAAGATTCAAATGGTGCAACCATTTATAATAAATTTTCATTAGAATTGAGATATCCTATAACATTAAAAGCATCGGCATCAATCTATGCGCTAACATTCTTAGAAGCAGGTTCATCATTTGATACTTTCAAAAACTACAACCCTTTTGCCTTAAGCCGTTCAGCAGGAGTTGGTTTAAGAGTTTTTATGCCTGCATTTGGATTATTGGGAATAGATTTTGGATATGGATTTGATGGCTTACCTTTACCAAATGGTTTACTTAGACCTCAAGCAAATGGTTGGGAAACGCATTTCATTATTGGACAACAATTTTAATAGTTGGATATAAATTATTCTAATACATCAACGTTATGAGAAAAGAATTTTTATTTATATTTTTAGCACTTACTGTAGCGAATACAGTTCAGGCACAAACTAGAGGCACGAAAGTGGGCTATATTGATATGGAATACATTTTGCAAAATGTACCCGATTACACCGAAGCGCAAAACCAACTAGAACAAAAAGCTCAAAAATGGAAGCAAGAAGTTGAAGCCAAAAAAAATGAAATCAATAAACTCAAAGAAGCTTTAAAAGCCTTATTGACAAAAAGTCTTATCGAGGAAAGAATTAGCGAGATTGTATTTCTCGAAAATGAAAATTTAGAATATCAACAAAAAAGATTTGGACCAAACGGCGACTTGATGACGCAAAAAAATGCATTAACAAAACCCATACAAGACCAAGTATTTACAATAGTTCAAGATATAGCTGAAACAAAAAAATATGATTTTATTTTTGACAAAACATCAGATATGACCATGCTTTTTGCTGCAAAACGATTTGACATCAGCGACCAAATAGTTCGTGTTTTAAACCGAACTGAAAAAAGAGAACAATTAACAAAAAAACAACTCAAAGAAGAAGCAGATCGAGAAGCCAAAGAAGAAGCAATGTATGATAATCCTGAATTGGCAAAAAAACAAAAATCTTTAGATGCAAAAAAAGCCACTCGAGATGCTGTAATTGCTGCTAGAATATTAGCACAAGAAGAAAAACGAAAAGCTGTCGAAGATAGAAAATTACAAATAGCAGCCGATAGAGACGCAAAAAAGAACGGAACCGCTACATCAACAGCTAAAACGGCTACAACAGCCAGCAACACTGTAGATAAAGAAGCTGCAGCTACCGCAGCAGCACAAGCAAAACAAGCACAAGCTGACCAAAGAGCTGAAACGCTAAGGATTCGACAACAAGCAGTTGAGGATAAGAAAAAAGCTTTAGAAGAAAGAAGACAACAAATTCTTAACGAAAGAGAAGCAAAAAAATCAGGAACAGTTCCAGCTAGCGCTAAAACAACAGAAGCAACTGCAAGCCCTGACACACAAAATGAAGCTGCAAAAACTGCCGCTACAACAGCTACAGAAGCCAAACAAAAACAAGCCGAAGCTAGAGCAAAAACACTAGAAGACCGCAAAAAAGTGGCAGAAGAAAATAAAAAAGCGCAAGAAGAAAAAAGAAAGCAAGCCTCAGACGCAAAAAAAACTGGCACGGTTTCTGAGAATACAGTAAAAGAGGAAGAAAAAGCTCCATCAACTACTGCGACTGAACCAGCCAAAATCGCAACAGACACAGATGTTACGAAAGAAGCTAAGGCTAAAACACCAGCAGAAGAAGCAAAACAAAAACAAGCTGAAGCAAGAGCAAAAGCAATAGAAGACAGAAACAAAGTAATTGAAGAACGCAAAAAAGCTTTGGAAGAAAAAAAGAAAAAAATACTAGAAGATAGAGAAGCCGCTAAAAAAGCAAACGAAGATAAATTAAAAACAACAAAAGAGAATACAAACACTAATTAATTAATATTACAAAAGATGAAACAAATCAAAACTTTACTAATTGCTGCAATACTTGTTTTAGGAGCCAGCCAAACTATTAATGCTCAAGCAAAAGCAGCACACGTCGATGTAAGCGAAATCATGACAAAAATGCCTGCAATGATTGATGCTCAAAAACAATTAGAAAAACTGAGCGCCACTTATGATGCAGATTACAAAAAAATGGCCGAAGAATTTCAAGCCAAATTAAAGAAATACGATGCAGAAGCTGCAACTGTAACCGATGCTGTAAATGCTGAACGTCAAAAAGAAGTTCAAGATATGCAAAAAAGAATCCAAGATTTTGGTCAAACTGCTCAAAAAGAATTGCAAACTAAACAAGAGGAAATTACAAAACCAATTTACGAAAAAGTAAGAACGGCTATACAAAAAGTGGGTAAAGCTAAAGGTTTTCAATATGTTCTTGATGGCTCAACTCTTTTGCTTGCTGACGGTCCTAACTTGACTTTAGACGTAAAAAAAGAACTAGGTTTCTAATAAAAATCAATCTTCTAGAAAACGCTCAACTAATTTTTTGGTTGAGCGTTTTTTTATAATATCAATTTTTAGGTTTTTAAAAAAGTTGCAACTAACTTTGTTACTATGGATAACAATAAACCTATCGGGATTTTTGACTCAGGAATTGGAGGCACTTCGATTTGGGCTGAAATTCATCAATTACTTCCTGATGAAAAAACGATCTATCTAGCCGATAGCAAAAACGCACCTTACGGTCAAAAATCAAAAACCGAAATAATAGCTTTAAGTTGTAAGAACACCGAATTCCTTCTTGATATGGACTGCAAATTAATTGTTGTAGCCTGTAATACCGCCACCACAAATGCAATTCAAGAATTGCGAGCAAAATACAACGTTCCCTTTATTGGGATAGAACCTGCTATAAAACCAGCAGCAACACATTCGAAAACACAAACCATTGGTATTTTGGCAACTCAAGGAACATTAAACAGTGAACTTTTTCATAAAACGTCCGAGAAATTTCACGACACAAAAATCATTGAGCAAGTTGGCCACGGATTAGTGCCTCTTATTGAGAAGGGTAAAATAAACTCTCCCGAAATGATAACGCTACTTCGTTCCTATCTAACGCCAATGATTGAGGCAAACATTGATTATCTCGTTTTAGGATGCAGTCATTACCCCTATTTAATACCACAAATCAAAAATATTCTTCCAGCTCAAATCCAAATCATAGACTCGGGAGAAGCAGTGGCTCGTCAAACTCAAAATGTTTTGAAGGAAAAAGTGGGATTGTCAAATCTAAAAAATATAGAACCACTTTTTTATACTAATTCTGATCCAAAAGTACTGTCGGAAATTTTAGGAAATAACTATGAGGTAATTGAAAAAGATTTCTAAAGAATTGTTTATTCCTCCGTTTTATACCAACCAGAATACATTACATAATTATTGGCAATACGCTCAATCTCTCCTGAAAAATCGGATTGATCAATGTCTTTTACTTTTTTTGCAGGAACACCAGCATAAATACTTCCCGATTCGACCACAGTGTTTTGAGTCACAACAGCACCAGCCGCAATAATCGAATTACTATTTATAACACAATTATCCATAACAATAGCACCCATTCCAATTAAAACATTATCATGAATCACACAGCCGTGAACCATGGCATTGTGACCAATAGACACATTGTTCCCAATGATAGTAGGGTGTTTGAGGTAAGTACAATGAATAATGGCTCCGTCTTGAATATTTACTTTATTCCCGATAGTAATAAAATGAACGTCACCTCTAACTACTGCATTAAACCATACGCTGCAAGAATGTCCAAAGATAACATCACCAACAATAGTAGCATTTTCGGCCACATAACAATCCTCAGGAATAGAAGGTGTTTTTCCGTTTACAGATTTTATTAACATTTTAAAGAAATTAAAATTGTGTGAATTTCAAATCTAATTAATGGCAGGACAATTACATTCGTATTTTTCGCGTTTGCAAAACAAATCGATTCCCAAAGTAATTTGATGAAAACCACCTGTGTCAAAATTTACATCGCCAGAAAGGTATGAATAAGTGTAGGCAAACATAAATTGATTGTAATTGACTCCAAAAACAGGCGTTAAGTATTGTAATTTTTGAGAAGAAACACCACTACCGCTAAGATATTCGGCACCATCAAAACTAGTTCGATATGATAAAGCCGCCCAAAGTCTTCCAAAATCAAAACTTTTATAAGCTTTCATATTGATGTCAATCGATTTTTCCTTTGTTTGATCTACAAGCTGAAACATTAAAGAAGGCTCCCATAAAATTTTGTCTCTATCCCCAAAAACATAACCAGCACTCAATATATATCTTCTTAGATTGGCGCTTTCAAATTCTGTATAGATTTTTCTCTTAGTTTCGATCACATTTTGAATGGTTCCGTGAACATAAAAATCAAGATAATTATAAGAAGCACCAATGTCAAGATTAAAATAAGAAGCATCCTGAACAATTATTCCATTGATAATTGGGTCAAAATCTCCCGATTGCAAAAATTCTGTTTCATCCAATTGACTTTGTGAAAAATCAGCGCTCATACCAAAAGATAGTTGATTCAAATCAACCTCATCTCTAGAAAACATAAGATGATGCGCATAAGTTAATTTTGCGCCTTTTTGAGAGTGATATCCGTTTTTGTCATTAAAAAGAATTACTCCAATACCAGATTTCTCTCCCACCCTTCCATTATAACTTAGAGTTTGAAGAGCTGGAGCATCAGTCTGATCAAACCATTGTTTTCTTGCAGTAAGCCTTATTTTATCGCAATTTGCAGCCCCAGCCATTGAGGGATGAAGCAAATAATAATTGTCCGATAAATAGTCTGAATAGACAGGAATCCCAATTTGTGAAAAGGAATTCTGAGCTAAAAAAAATAGAACTATGAAAATCTTAAATTTATGATACATTCAAAAAAAATTATTTAAAATTGAGGCAAACAATTAAAAAAAGAAATAGGATTCAACTTAAAACGATTTATAAGTTAATTTATTCTTTAAAAAACCAAATATAGTTAATACTAGAAAATAACTTTGTTAAATTTGTAAAAAAATAAAAAATTATGTCAAAAATAGCTATCAAAGAAACGCAAAATCCAAGTATATTAAAGTTCGAATTTGAAGATTTCATAACTAAAAATGAAAGTTTCGAATTCAAAAACATCGATGAAACCAAGAATTCTCCATTGGCACAGCAATTATTTTACTTGCCTTTTGTAAAAACAGTTTACATCTCGGGGAATTTCATCGCAATCGAAAAATTTAGCATTGTCGAATGGGAAGATGTAAAAGATGCCGTAGCGGACCAAATCGAAACTTTTGTTGCCAATGGCGGAATAATCATTACTCCATCTGAAAATAAAACACAAAAACAGCCCATAAGCGTTTACGGTGAAACCACTCCAAATCCTGCTGCTTTGAAATTTGTAGTAAGCAGAATGCTGACCAAAAGCCCTGTCGAATTCAAAAATATTGATGAAACAGCGGCTTCTCCATTGGCAAAAGAATTATTCAAATTTTCCTATGTAAAAGAAATTTTTATCGACGAAAATTATATTTCAGTAACCAAATATGAAGTCAACAATTGGGACGAAATTACATTAGAATTGAGAACTTTCATCAAACAATACATCGAAAACGGAGGAACTGTTCTTGACGAAAGTATCATTGTTGCCAATGCTGAACAAGAAAAAACAAAAACTCAAGAGTTTGATAATTTGGATGTTACTTCACAACAAATTATCAATATTTTGGAAGAATATGTAAAACCAGCCGTTCAGGCCGATGGTGGAAATATTGCTTTTGAATCGTATGACGAAACTGATAAAACGGTGAAAGTTATCCTTCAAGGAGCTTGTAGCGGTTGTCCTTCTTCTACTTTTACACTCAAAAGTGGCATCGAAAATATGCTGAAAAGTATGCTCAACGACGAATCTATAAAAGTTGAGGCAATAAACGCCTAATCCTTTTTACTTAAAAAAATGAATTTACTTTCCAAAGAAACCAGTCCATATTTGTTGCAACACGCTAATAATCCTGTGCATTGGAAGGCTTGGAATGCTAATTCATTAGCCGAAGCCAAAGAAAAAAACAGCTTAATCATCATAAGCATTGGTTATTCGGCTTGTCATTGGTGTCACGTCATGGAACACGAAAGTTTCGAAGACCAGGAAGTGGCGGATGTAATGAATAAAAGTTTTGTGAATATCAAAGTCGATCGTGAAGAACGACCTGATGTCGATGCCGTTTATATGAAAGCCGTTCAGTTGATGACTCGTCGTGGTGGATGGCCGTTGAATGTGGTGGCACTTCCCGACGGAAGACCCATTTGGGGCGGAACTTATTTCAGAAAGGAAGAATGGATGCAAACTCTTGGCCAATTGCAAGAAGTGTACCAATCTAATCCTGAGAAAGTGACTGATTATGCGGAGAAGTTGCATGAAGGAATTCAATTATTGAGTATTGTCGAAAACGAAAAATCGGAAACTACTATAAATCAAGAAGATTTAATTCCTTTAGTCGAAAAGTGGAAAGAAGACTTCGATTGGGAATTTGGCGGAATGTCGAGATCTCCAAAGTTTATGATGCCCAATAATTATCATTTTTTGATGCGTTTTGCTTTCCAAAAAAAGGATATGAAATTATTCGATTTTGTAAATCTCACTTTGACTAGAATGGCTTTTGGAGGTGTTTTTGACACTGTTGATGGCGGATTTTCGCGCTATTCAGTAGATAATAAATGGCACGTTCCACATTTCGAAAAAATGCTTTACGACAACGGACAATTGGTTTCTTTATATAGCGATGCCTATAAATTGACCGGAAATCCATTGTACAAAGAAGTTGTCGAAAAAACACTTTCTTTCATAGAAAGAGAATTAATGAATTCCGAAGGTGGTTTTTATTGCGCACTTGATGCCGATAGTTTAAATTCCGAAAATCATCTCGAAGAAGGTGCGTTTTATGTTTGGACAATCCCTGAATTGAAAACTATAATTGGCGATGATTTCGAATTATTTAGTCAGGTTTTCAACATCAATACCTTTGGATTATGGGAAGATGGTAATTATGTTTTGATTCAAAATAAAAGTCTAGAAGATATTGCAAAAAATAATAATATTACCATTGCGACACTTCAAAAAAAGAAGATATTCTGGGAGAAAATTCTTTATATCAAAAGAGAAAAGCGTTCCAAACCAAGATTGGACGATAAATGTTTAACTTCTTGGAACGCCATAATGCTCAAAGGTTTTGTTGACGCTTACAAATCGTTAGAAAATGAAAATTATCTGAATTTAGCCCTTAGAAACGCTGCATTTATTATTAAAAATCTTTGGTCGAGTGAAGGAAATTTATTTCATAATTACAAAAACCAAAAAAGTACCATCAATGGCTATTTAGAAGATTATTGCTTTGTAATTTCCGCCTTTATCAGTTTATACGAAGTAACATTCGACGAAAAATGGTTGCTCCATGCAAAACAATTGACCGATTATAGTTTGGAACATTTTTATGACGAAAAATCAGGATTTTTTGCCTTTACTTCCAATCTAGATGAAGCTTTAATTACATCTCATTTTGAAACCGAAGACAACGTGATTCCAGCTTCGAATTCGGTTATGGGGAAAAACTTGTTTCAGTTGAGTATTTATTTTGAAAACTCCTATTACGAAAAACTAAGTCGAAGGATGTTGCAAAATATAATTCCAAATGTTCAATATCCGTCGGCTTATTCGAATTGGATGGATTTGGCAATGAATTATTCGGGTGAGAATAAGGAATTGGCAATTTGTGGAGAATTGGCTTTGGAATATGGCAAGAAAATAAATGCTTATTACTTTCCAAATGTGATTTTGGCTGGAGCAGTAAAAAAATCAAATCTTCCATTTTTGAAAGATCGTTTTGATGCAAACCAAACGCTATATTACCTTTGCCAAAATCGTACTTGTGGAACTCCTACTGATGATTTTGAAGAAATTATTACAAATTTAAATTAGCATTAAAAATAAAATGATAGTTAACACAAAAAACGTTACCACTTACGCCGAGACTTTTATCAAAGTTTTAATAGATTATTCTCCAAAATTGATATCGGCGTTTCTAATTTTATTCATAGGTCTTTACGTAATTCGAGTAATCAACAGACTCATTAGAAAAATTATGATCAAAAGGGAACTTGACCCCACTTTGACCAAGTTTCTTGCTGATATTTTGCTTTGGGTTTTGAGGGTTTTATTGTTTGTTACTTTCATCTCCAAATTAGGAATCGAAACCTCGTCCTTTGTTGCAATCTTGGGAGCAATGGGACTTGCGGTTGGTTTATCGCTTCAAGGTTCCTTGTCTAATTTTGCGGGTGGAATGCTGATTATCCTTTTTAAACCGTTTAAAGTGGGTGATACGATTGAAGCTCAAGGCAGTATCGGCACCGTTAACGAAATTCAAATATTTGTAACCAAATTAATCAACGGCAACAATCAAACTATTTTCATACCTAACGGTTCATTGTCCAACGGAATAATTATCAATTATTCCTTGCAGGGAATTCGAAGAGCCGATTTGACACTTTCTATTTCTTATGATACTGATATTAAAAAAGCCAAAGACCTAATTACTGAAGTTTTGAAAAACAATCCAAAAGTATTAAAAACACCCGAAGCCGAAGTTTCTGTAAAACTTTTGACCGACAGTTCGATTCAACTGGCTGTAAGACCTTGGGCAAACAATGCCGATTTTGGAGTAGTAAGTTCTGATACTTTGGAAAGTTGTAAATTAGCATTTGACGCAGCAGGAATTGTGATTCAACCTTTTGTGAAAGAGGTTTCTAAGAACAGTTAAACCATTTTCTTCGAAACCGTCATCATAAAATCCTTCAAATAATACGGTTCAAAATAAGCGACATCTACAAAGTCGTTTTTTTTGTGCTTTTCGAAACTCAAATGACTCATTTCCTTTGCAGAAGGATATTTGATTTCTTCTAAAAAAGCATGATTCCCCTTGTTCAAAACGGACTTGCATTTCTCGGCACAATCGCCTACAAAATGCAGTGTTTCATGCAACTCTTCAAAAGAGTTTTCGGTGATGATTTCGGCTTGAACTCCTCTTTTGCTTTCGAAATTTGCAGTGAAAATTGCACTATACACTTCCATTCTTCGGGCATCGAGCATCGGAATTATCAGTCCACTAGAAACCTTGGTCTGCGAAGCCAAAACCTGTAAAGTATCGACTGCAATAAGCGGAATTCCCAAAGCATAACACAATCCTTTAGCAGCAGAAACACCAATTCGCAAACCAGTATAAGAACCTGGACCTTGACTCACGGCTATCGCTACTATGTCTTGGAAAGTTATTCCAACTTCTTTGATGATTTCTTCAATAAAAACGTGCAAACGCTCCGCGTGAGAATATCCTTCTTGGGCAATTTCTTTGCATAAAATTGTTTTTCCATCTTTTGCCAAAGCAACAGAACAATTCTTGGTAGCGGTTTCGATGTTGAGAATGTAGGACAATTTTAGATTTTAGATTTTAGATTTTAGATTCTGAAAACAGAACTCTAAAACTGATAATTGAACATTATTTTTTCTCTTCCACTTTATCGGTAGTCACTTTATCACCAGAATTCAAATCCTTTGAAACGGTTGAATAAGGCCCAGTAATAACAACGTCTCCTTTTTTGAGTCCGGTAAGTACTTCAATGTTGGTATCGTCTTGAATTCCTGTTTTTATGATGCGGATTTTGGCTTTATCGCCCACTTTTACGAAAACACATTCCAATTTTTTATCACTTTTTGGAGCTGCTTTTTTCTCTTCTTCATCTTCTACTTTAAATCCTTTTACGGCTGTTGTATCCGATTTTACGACTACAGAACTAATTGGCACTGCCAAAACATTGGCTCTTGTTTTGGTAATAATATCTACAGTTGCTGTCATTCCAGGTCTGAAAGGCGAATAAGTCGCTGGTTTTCCTTCTAATAAATCTTGATAGGATTCTTTAAGAATTCTAATTTTCACTTTAAAATTAGTTACTTGATCCGCTGTCAAAGTAGAACTCGCTGAATTCGAAATACTGGTTACAATACCTTTGAATTGTTTTTTCAAATACGCATCCACCTCAACATTGGCTTCGTTACCCACTTTTATTTTTACGATGTCATTTTCGTTTACATCGACTTCCACTTCCATATTGTTCAGGTTGGCCACACGGAGAATTTCCGTTCCCGCCATTTGTTGCGTTCCTAAAACTCTTTCGCCTAATTCCACATTAAGCACTGAAATTGTTCCGTCAGCTGGTGCATAAATGGTGGTTCTGCCAAGATTGTCTTTGGCCTCATTTACAGTTGCCGAAGCACTTTGCACATTGAAATAAGCAGATTGTTTGCTGGCCTTGGCCACTTCAAAAGAAGCCACTGTTTTGTCCCAATCCGACTTCGAAATAATTCCTTTGTCGAATAAGGTTTTGTTTCTGTCATAATTGGCTTTAGCTTCTTTAAACGAAGCATCGGCTTGGCTTAAACCAGCTTTGGTTCCAGATAAATTAGACAGCGTACGATTGTATCCTGAAGTGTATAAATCGGGATTTATCTTTACTAATAAATCGCCTTTTTTTACCACTTGCCCTTCGATTACATTCAAAGCAATAATTTCTCCTGAAACTTCTGAGGAAATTTTCACTTCGATTTCGGGCTGAATTTTCCCTGTTGCCGAAACGGTTTCGACAATAGTCGTTGCGTTAACATTGGCAATTTCTACCGCTTTTCCTTTGTCTTTATTTCCAACAACTCCTGTTTTCGAAAGTACTATTAATAAAGCAATGATAGCAACCGCTCCTCCAATTAATAAATAAATGGTTTTTTTTGACATGATGAATTAGTTTTTTATGATTGGAATTCCAAAATAGAATTCTAGTATTTTGATTTTAAAAATATAATCGTATTTGGTTCTCAAAACTTCAGATTGTGCAACAGTATATAATGTTTGTGATTGATTAAAATCGAAAGAATTCATCATTCCCACGGCATATTTTTCTTTGGCATAATTGTAAGCTTCTTGTCTTGCCTCTAAAGCAGAAAGAGCCGATTCATACGCATTCAAACCTCCTTTGGCATCTGTAAAGGCGGTGTAAACATTTCTTTGCAAAGTTAATTCTTCTTGTTCTACTGCTATTTTAGATTTTTCTAAATTCACTTTTGAACGTTCTACGTTATTTCTTGCAGCCCAACCATTAAAAATAGGAATCGATAATTGCGCTCCAAATGACTGTCCTTTATTATCTTTAAATTGATCCATAACTGGTGCTGCACTACCTACTACTGGCATTGAATTACCGTGCAACACGTTTTGATTTGTTCCCTCTACATATCCAATAACAGATGTCGGATTCGTCGTATTTGGCACATATCCTGTAATCACATCACTATAACTTGCTCTGGTATTAAAATTATAAAAACCTTGCAATGTTGGCTGAAAACCACCTTTAGCAATAGCTACATTTTTTTCGGCAATTTCCAAATTGGTTTTGGCAATTTTCAATTCGGTTCTTTGTTCTTTTGCTTTGTCGTAAACAGCGATTGGAGTTTGAGACAATATGTTATTTTCGTCTTTAACCGAGGTATCATCGGTCACATCAAAATCATAAAACTCTTTTAGCTGTAACAATTGAGCCAAACTCAACTTGGAAATCAATAAAGAATTTTCGGCTGTGATTACATTTTGATTGTCCGAAGCAACGGTTGCTTGAATGTCCAACAAATCACCTCTAGGAACTGAACCTGCTTTTACTAATTCCTCAGAACGAGCTAATTGTTTTTCGTTGATAGCCTTTTGTTCTTGTTTAACTTTTAAATTTTCTTTGTTGAAAAGCACTTGCAAGAAGGCATTGGCCACATTTAACGCTACATCTTCCCGCATTTTTGTCAATTGATATTTTGCCGCAAGAATCGAAAGATTAGCTCTTCGAAGCGTGTTTTGATTTTGCATTCCTTTATAAATATCAAAACCAACACTAGCTCCTAGTGATGAATATTGAGTGGTTTGATTTCGCAAAAGTCCTGTTGTAATATCTTGATTTAAACCCATATTCCAAGAGTGAGAAGCATTGGCATTAAACGAAGGAATAAAATTCCCGACGGCTCCTTTTTTGTCAATATCTGCCGTTTTAGTATCTAATTCGGTTTGTTTGATTGAGATATTATTATCTATAGCGTATTTTATACATTCTTCTAATGTCCATTGTTTTGTTTGAGCCTGAATCGACAAGCTAAACAGCAGGATAAAAATGAGTGGGAAACAATTAATTTTTTTCATATTATTGGAATGAAAGCGTAGCAAAGGTACTACACATATTTTACATTTATTTTAAATTCTATTTGTTTTTAGGAGAAAAATCTATGGTTTTGGTTCATCTGCAATCAAACCTTGATTCCACACTTTAATTTTATCTGTAGATTTAATTCCGCTTTTCACTTGCACATAAATTCCGTCACTAACTCCTAAAACAATATCTTTTCTTTGAAACTTTTGTTTACTGGTTTCAATCTCGACATAAGGCTTTAGCGTTTTTTTATCAAATTGAACTAAAGATTCTTTCAAGGATTGTACTTTATCTGCTTTTTCTAAAATAATTGAGGCATTGGCGCTCAATCCAGCTCTGATAAATGTATTGTCTCTGTTGGTCAAAGTTGCTTTTATTTCAAATTGAATGGCTCCGTTTTCAGTTTTCCCTTTTGGAGCGATGTAAGTCAAAACGGCTTCAAACTTTTTGTTTTCGATAGCACCAACGGTAATTTCGATAGGCATATTCAGTTTGATTTTCCCTACTTCTGACTCATCTACTTTACCAACAAATATCATTTTTCCAATATCGGCAACACTTGCAATGGTAGTTCCTTCATTGAAATTATTACTTTCTATTACTTGGTTTCCCACTTTTACAGGAACATCAAGCACCATTCCGTTTACTGTTGAACGAATTGTAGTATTAGCATAACTTCCCAGTCCAGAAGTAGTCCCCGTTTTGGCAATATCGTATCCTTGTTTCGAGGCCATATAATTTTGCTTGGCCTGTTTG
>Ga0209480_10002194_pt1 | contig 13574 bp, 10 predicted proteins | sample JI61114C2DNA_FD_187501 | JGI IMG/M metagenome (GOLD analysis project Ga0209480, IMG submission 187501) | Wastewater effluent complex algal communities from Wisconsin, to seasonally profile nutrient transformation and Carbon sequestration -... | ecosystem: Engineered > WWTP > Effluent > Algae...
TTAAAGTAGAACCGTTCGCCCTTACCAACCAAATATGGCACGCCCAGTGTGCCAACGGAGGTTAACAGCAGATCACCTTGCTCAGGTGCCCCCCATCGCTTTGAAATTTCTTCGAACTTCTTTTCCGTGATGAAGAGCTCGGTTGAAACAGAGTTGCCTTTGGCTCTTTCGATTACCTCCTTCGACCTATAGAATGGAACGCCCTCAGCAACGTAGTCTTCATAGAAGATGCGCTTGCTGGATCCTATATCCACCACATCACCAAGCGAGCATGCCTTCCACTCACGCATCGCTCTTCACCATTTTGAGGTTCTCCAGTATGGCGGTGTTCAGCGCAGCCTCCTCCTTCAGCTGTCCTTCGAAGGCCAGCTTCAGTGCGCCGAAGCGTTCGGCAAAGTCGAAGTCGTCCTCCTCATCGGCTAGGCCCACGTAGCGGCCTGGGGTTAGCACGTAGTCCAGTTCCTTCACGCGGGCCAGCGGTGCGGCCATCGCAAACCCGGGCACGTCCACGTACTTGCCGTTGGTATTGCGCCAGTTGTGGTAGGTGTCGGTGATGGTCTTGATGTCGGCCTCGCTGAACTCCCGCGTGCGGCGGTTGATCAGGTGCCCCAGGTGCCGCGCGTCGATGAAGAGGATCTGGTCGCGGCGATCGCGCATCTCGGCTCCGCTCGATGTGCGAGCGCCACTTCGGTTGCGGCTCATGAACCAGAGGCTGGCGGGGATCTGGGTGTTGAGGAAGAGCTTGGCGGGCAGGTTCACGATGCAATCGATGAGGCCCGCCTCCACCATGGCCTTGCGGATCTCGCCTTCGCCGCTGCTCTTGCTGGTAAGGGCGCCTTTGCTCAGCACCACGCCCGCCTGTCCGCTGGGGCTCAGGTGGTGGATGAAGTGCTGCATCCACCCGAAGTTGGCGTTGCCGGTGGGCGGCACGCCGTGCTTCCAGCGGCCATCGGTGCGCAGCAGCTCGCCGCCCCAGTCGCTTACGTTGAAGGGCGGGTTGGCGATGATGTAGTCGGCCTTCAGGTCGGGGTGCGCATCGTTGAGGAAGGAGCCCTCGTTGTTCCAGGCCACCTGTGAACTGTCCAGCCCGCGGATCGCCAAGTTCATTTTGGCCAGCCGCCACGTGGTCTGGTTGCTCTCCTGCCCGTAGATGCTGATGTCGTTGATCTTGCCCTGGTGCTCCTTGATGAACTTCTCGCTCTGCACGAACATGCCGCCGCTGCCGCAGCAGGGGTCGAAGACACGCCCCTTGTACGGCTCCAACATATTCACCAGCAGTTCCACCACGCTGCGCGGGGTGTAGAACTGGCCGCCCTTCTTGCCCTCGGCCAGCGCGAACTCGCCCAGGAAGTACTCGAACACATGGCCCAGCACATCGGCACTGCGGCTCTTGGCATCGCCCAAGGCAATGTTGCCGATGAGGTCGATGAGGCCCCCGAGGCTGGTGGGGTCCAGGTTCTGCCGCGCGTACACCTTGGGCAGCACGCCCTTCAGTGAGGCGTTCTCCCGCTCGATGGCGTCCATGGCATCGTCCACCGTTTTGCCGATGGTGGGCTGCTTGGCATGGCTTTGCAGAAAACCCCACCGCGCGCTGGGCGGCACGAAGAAGACGTTCTCGGCCTTGTACTCGTCCTTGTCCTCGGGGTCGGCGCCGCTGCTCTCTTCGGCCTTCAGCTTGTCGTACAACTCCACAAAGGCATCGCTGATGTACTTGAGAAAGACGAGGCCCAGCACGATGTGCTTGTACTCGGCCGCGTCGATGTTCTTGCGCAGCTTGTCGGCGGCGCGCCAGAGCTGGGTTTCGATGGGCTCTTGGGTGGGTTCTTTCTTCGTCTTGGTCTTAGGCATGGCCGGAAAGGTATTCTCAAAACTACTTTGATGGATTTTGCTCAGTTGGTGAGCCTTTCCCTCGTCCGTAAATTGGAACACCTGAAACGGCCAATCCCAAAACCACGTGACCTCCTACTTGTCAATAAGTTCAAAAAATAATGTACTGCTACGTTGGTTCGCATACGGCTACTTCAACCCAACCACTATTGTCCCACCTTGGGATTCTAAGGCTTTTGCGAATTCCAATGGAGCGGATGTTCGTTCACCTTTGTTGTTGACATAGCAGTTAGTTGCATTGTGACATGCTTCCAATGGATATACCTTTCTTAGAAAACCTATGTCCGTTCGAGAAAGTCGCGTGCGTAGCCCGATGGCAAAATCGCCTATCGTGAGGTTTTGCGGTATGGAGTAGTGCATAATGGACCACCGATCATATTTGCTGGAATTTGTCTCGGTGCTCTCATACCTTTTGAAAACGTATTCCTCCACATCATCCTCATTCCATGTCGGATTCAATCGCATATAATAGGTGATAGCTGAATCCCTGTTCCATGGGATGTTGGCATTTGGTTGCTGGTGCTCATGGATGAAGCCGAAAGCGTGTCCGAATTCATGAAGGATCACCGATCTGATCTCCAAAGAATCGTGAGCATGGTCCACCCAACCAAACATCATGGTAGTGCTATCTTGGTTATTTGTGTCCGTGTTTGAGCCAACAAAACTCCATGAAGGACCATCCCATTGGAAACATATCCGAATGATCGAGAATTCACTTGCTTCGTCCTGAAGGAACTTGATCTTGAGTTTTCCATTGGAGGCGGTTGTCCATTCTGTAGCATAGCGCTCTACTTGTTGGCGTTGCCATTCATCGCCATTTAGGAAACGGACATTAAATTGCAATGTATCGGCAACATAATGCGGCCACAAAAAGCCGTTCGCGGCAAGTGATGGCGAGCCACCTGGGTGCCAGGACGCACCGAACCGCTCGGAGCAAACATTGGGCGCTGCAACCGTATCCGGCACGCACCACCCGAATGGACCTTCACTTCCGTCCGTACAACAGGAGCAAAACAGCACGGACATAAAAATTACGCCACTAGATAACCTGAGTGCTGACATGATCAATCTTCTTTAGTGCTTTCATTCTTGGCATCGCTACCCAAACTGCTCTTTGTCTTGTCATCAGATTTTACAGAACTCGGTTTCTCCGGGGCCAAAACCTCATCCTTTTTCTTGGTTGATGGACGGATCATGTAAATGTATCCGACGGAGAAGTAACCACCACCTACCACGCGGTTCGTAGTTACCTCTTGTGGTTCCGTCGCATATCCATCGTCCATGCTGAAAGACTGTTTCCTGCGAGGCACAGCGCCATATATGCCTCCCACATCAAGTACGATGCGATGCTCTCGTCCGTAGGAAAGGCCAAGTCCATATAAAAGTCTGGGTCTAATTGGGTCCGAAAAGCTGAGTCCTGGACCAATGCTGGCATGTATGCCGAGATCGCCGCCCACCTGCAATCCACCAACGAATTGCAAAGCAGCGCCGAATTCCCTGTCACTTCGTGGTTCGTTGCTAAGTGAATACACCGTGGAATCGCCAAAGCTGCGTGAACCCACAGAAACATCCTGATCATACAGATCGGCCACATAGAAGGACGGCCCGACAGCGAAATACGGCTGGCTACGGGTTGGCCACCTGAATTCACCGGTACTGTAACTTGGTAGATGTGACTTCTCCTCGATCGGGTCGATCTTCAGATCCATGAAAACATCCCCTCCCTCATATCTTCTTGGTATTGATACGTACTCCACGGCGCTCGCATTATCCAGATCGAGCAGACCATTCAGCATTTGCGAAGCCTTGTCATTCGTTGTCGCCATGGCTAATTCTCCGACCTCGGTCATTGCTTTGTCGAGGTTCTCATTCATTTTTGCATGTTCCTTTAAAAGCGGGTCGGTACTTGGCAGAGACAAGAGTGACTTCGCGTTGTTCTTAGCTGCATATTCCTTTGCAAGCAGTTTCAAGGTATCCTGCAATTCATTCGCTTGTTGCCGAAGTAGACCTCCGTCCCTTGACATACAGGCGAAGTCATATTCCCGGTGCAGGGTAGTGTCGTTGTTCCGGTTAAGGCGCATGTAGGCAATACGTGCCAGTTGAGCATCAAAATACCATTCTTGGATTTTTATATTCAGCTCTTTCATTGTTATCAAGAGTGTGCGTAGGCTATCGCTTGCTTCGTCAATTGCTGCACGAGCTAGTTTCTTGGTTGTTTCATTTGCATCTGTACCAACAACCACCTTGTTGCCATGATTTGTGTCGCTTGCGCCTTCACCATCTGGACTCTTCGGCAGGCTGGTCTTCATCCCAGCGAGAAGTTTATCCAACCCCGCCACATCCACACCGGAGAAACTTGGAAAAACAAGTGCTTCTGTTTTGAAGACCTCTTCGGTATTCAACTGTATTTTGTAGAGGTTCAAATTCACACCTTCGACCTGGACTCGATAATTGTCACCCACTTTTAACTTGTCAAGCCCGGTCATTGTCATTTCAGGCATTTTGATTTTCAGCGTGTGCAATACAGCATTCTCGGTTTCTGATTTTTGAGACTTGTCTTTTGTCTTATCCTGACTATGAGCCACTCCACTGATCAAAATGGAGATTAGGGTCATTGATGCGGTTAATCCGGTGTTCATGCTAGGTGGGTTTACTTCAGCAAATTATCAGTGGGAGGGTCACTTTATACAATACCCGGAAGTAGGTATTTTACGTACTGAGATCAAACCCCTATCCGCAAACCGGGGCGGCCATTTCTTGAATTCCTGTGTGGCGGTGCCTGTCTGGAAGGCCGATGGGCATTGCGCCATAGGCGCGGGGGTTACAGCGGGTGTCGGTTTTTTTAACCGCTGATGAACGCAGATTAACGCTGATGGTTTGCCGCAGGTGCGTGGGGAAAAAGGGGAACCGCAACGCCGTGCCTACGGCAGGCAAGCTCGCTACGACCGCAACGAAATACCCCCTCACTCCCAGCCCCGTTCTCGACGCCGCTCGAACTACACCGACGGGAGAGGGGTGACGCTGCATGCACCTATGCAGAAAAACCTTGGTTCAGTGTTACCTGCCGACAACGTCCATATTCGATAAAAAGGAGTTGAAGAGACCACTTCGGAACCCGCCCCGCCTTGTTTCCCACGTTGCGCCCGTTGCGTACTTGGCTGCCGTAGGCATGCCGTTGCGGTAGAAATTATTCACTGTTGCGCCGAAGGCGCGAACCTCGCACGCCCTACCTGCGGCAGGTAGACTCGCGCTACAAACGCTGGCGGACAACGGCACCCCTACGCCGGCACCGCCATGATGGGGCAGCGCACCGCACGCAGCACGCGCTCGGTCTTGCTGCCGCGGAGCATGTCGAGGAAGCCGTCGTGGCCTTTGGTGGCCATCACCACCAGGTCCGCGCTGGTCGCCTCGGCCACCTCCACGATGGTTTGCACGGGGTCGCCCAGGCGGAGCATGTGCTCGACGGTCCAGTTCGGATGTTCCGGAACGGTGACCACGGGTGCCTTGTATTCGCCGCCCACGTGCAAAAAGGTGAAGCGCACGCGCCCGTCAGCCAGCGCTTTGGCGGTGCTTACGGCCATGTCGATGGCGCGCTGCGGGTCGGGGTTTACCATCACCGGCACGAGGATGCTGCGCAGGTTGACTTTGCCGGTGTCGGCATCCACCAGGCCTTTGGCGTTCTCGGGGACGAAGAGGGTGGGTTCGCCGGCACCGCGCGCGAGCGGCTCGGCCACTTTGCGCTTGCGCCAGTTGTTACCGCTGCCTTGGTGGGTGGCCAGCACGATGAGGTCGGCGCGGTGCTCGCTGAGGTAGTCCAGGCAATTGCTCACCGGGCGCTTGCCCTTCATCAGCTTTTTACGCACCTGCATCCCGGTCTGCTCGAACTCTTCGAGGTCGTGCTCATCCTTCAGCATGCCCCAGCGGCTCAAGGTCTTGCGCACGCCGGGCAGGTCGGACCACGTGCCCTGGCCGGTTCCGTCCACGTGCATGATGGTGAGCGCGCTTTTGGTGGTGGCGGCGAGGCGCAGGGCGATCAGGAAGGCCGTGGTGCTGCCGTGGCCGAGGTCGGTGGGATGGAAGATGTGCTTCATGGATGGGATGGTGCTGCAAGATAGCCGCGGGTGGTGGGCTGGAAGTTGAGCTTGATCAGGCCGGTTTTTCAACCGCTGATGGTTTCCCGCAGGCGGGTGGAAAATGGAACCGCAACGCGCGCTACGGACGCAACGAAATACTCCCTCACCCCCAGCCCCTCTCCGACGGGAGAGGGGTGACGCGCCATGCACCTATGCCGAAAACCTCGATTCGGTGCTTTCTAACGGGCGCAATTATTTCCGAATAAAGGGTATGGAAAACACCACTTCGGAGCCATGCCGCGTCGTTTCCCACGTTGCGACCGTTGTGTGCGTTGCGGTAGAGATCATCATCCTTGCGCCAAAGGCGCTACCAAACAAGCCGATTCACTTATCAGGAGCTTCCTCCCCACCCAACAAACCATCCGCATCGCGCTTGGCCAATTTCAGTTTGGGCTTAGTCGTTTTCAACCGTTTCTCCACCTGTTTGATATGTTCCGCCGGCGGAATATTCTCCGGCAAGGTGCCACCGATGCGGCGGATGGCGTCGCGCACCTCCTTGCCCACCTCCTGATGTGTTTGAATGGCCTGTTGCTCAGTGCGCACGCCTTCGCGGGCCAGCTTGTCGCGGGTCTGCGTCATGCGGAATTGGTTGGCAGCCAGTTCAGTGGCGTTCATTCGGTCCAGCAACTGTTCTTTGGCGGGTATGCCTTTGCGGCGTTTGATCTGTGCGTTGCCGATGCCGCCGTACAGCCCTTTGTAGCCCGCATCATGGAACACACCGAACATGCGGCCATGCACCCCGGCTTGTTGGGCTGCGCCACTTAATGCTTTGAATTCTTCGGCGGTCTGCTTGCGGATCTCCAAGCGTTCTTTGTCGGCGGCCAATTGGTCGTTGAGCTCTTGACGCCGCGTTTGAACGATGAAGTATTGTTGAGCCAAAGCGATCTCCGGCTTGCGCGGGTCACCGTTGATGGCGATGAGGTAGCAGGCGAAGCGGGAGAGGTGGAAGTCGTCCAACTCACGTTCACTGCCCGAACCAAGGGGGACCACTTTGCCGGCGCCGGCAAAATGGTTTTCCGGCTGATTACCAGACTCCTCACAGGAAGTCATTGCGCGTTTGACAGCTTCCTCGAAACGGCGCCACTGGGCATAGCCCAGCAAGGGTTGCAGGTCGCGGGCGCTCCAGTATTCGGCGCCGTGGCCGTTCATTCGTTTCAGGTCCTCAAAGGTCTTGGCGGCGGGGATGGGTTTGTCGGTCATGGATGTGGTGGCATGGGGACACGAAGTTCGGGCATCGGTTCTACTCGGCGTGGCAATATGGGATTGCACCACAGGCGCGGAGGTTTACCGCAGGTGTTGTTTTTTTTCAACCGCTGATGGTTTGCCGCAGGCGGGCGGGGAAAAGGGGAACCGCAACGGGCGCTACGACCGCAACGAAATGCCCCTCTTAGAACCTATGCCTGTCGTTTCCCCACGTTGCGCCCGTTGCGTGCGTTGCGGTGAAGACCAACCCGCATTTCTCCGTGCCTCAGCGCTTCCGCGGCTACCTCCTCTTCTCCGCGCCTCTGCGCCTCCGCGGCCAACTCCCTAACTCCATTACCCGCATTTCCCTCGGAGCGTTTACTTTCGCCGCCGTACCCCTTCCGGGCCGCTATGCTATACCTCTTCTACTTCTTCGCTGCTATCTCGGTCATTGCCGCGTTGGTGGTGGTGTCGGCGAAAAGCCCGATCAATAGCGTGATCGCGCTGGTGGTGTGTTTCCTCAGCATCGCGGCGCACTACATTTTGCTGAACGCGCAGTTTTTGGCCATGGTGCATGTGATCGTCTACACCGGCGCCATCATGGTGCTGATGCTGTTCGTGATCATGCTGCTGAACATGAACACGGTGGTGGAAGTGCGCAAACCGGTGGTGACGCGCATCCTCGCGGTAGTCACGGGCGGCCTGTTCTTTCTGGTGCTTTTGGCGGCTACGCGCAGCGGACTTTCCACGCCGGTGCCTGCGGACTTCGACCCCGGCATCGGGCTGGTGAAGCGCATCGGCATGTCCCTTTTCCAGGAATTCCTTGTGCCTTTTGAGCTGAGCAGCGTCCTCTTTCTTTCGGCCATGGCCGGGGCGATGATGCTGGCGAAGAAGGACGGTACCGCCAACGTGAACCTGCCGCCCAGCAGCGAGCCTAACGACAGTCGCGCGTGATGGAGAACGTGATGACCGCCATCCGCGTGGTGCCCTTGGACCACTACCTGATCCTGAGCTTTCTGCTGTTCAGCATCGGCATGGTGGGCGCTTTGGTGCGGCGGAACATCATCATCGTGATCATGTGCTTGGAGCTGATGCTCAACAGCGTGAACCTGCTTTTGGTGGCCTTCAGCGCGTACCACAGCGACCCCGGCGGACAGATCATGGTGTTCTTCATCATGCTTGTCGCCGCTGCGGAAGTCACGGTGGGCTTGGCGATCTTGGTGTTGCTGAAACGGAACACCGACAGCGTGGACATGAACCAATTGAACCGCCTGAAATGGTGAAGACGGACCTGCTCGCCCTCTTGGTGCCGGCCCTGCCTTTGCTGGGCGCGATCATCATCGGCTTTGGGCGACGCCGCTTGAAGGGCAACACCGCCGGGATGCTCGGCACGGCCATGGTGGCCTTGGGCTTCGTGGCTTCGCTGCTGCTCTTTTTGGGCCACGATGGCGAAACGCATATCGTGCATCTCTTCAGCTGGATCCACGTGGGTGCAATGGACATTCCGTTCGCTTTCCAGATCAATGCGCTTTCGCTTTGGATGATGCTGATCGTCACCGGCATCGGCACGTTGATCCACCTGTATTCCATCGGCTACATGCACGACGATCCGCGCATGGCCACCTTCTTCGCGCAGCTCAATTTGTTCAGCTTTAGCATGCTGTTGCTGGTGATGGGCGCGAATTTCCTCGTGACCTTCATCGGCTGGGAAGGCGTTGGTCTGTGCAGTTACCTGCTGATCGGTTTCTGGTATACCACGCCGGAGTTCAACTACGCGGGGCGGAAGGCGTTCGTGATGAACCGCATCGGCGACATCGGCATGGTGCTGGCGATGGCGCTGATGTTCTACCAGTTCGGCACGCTGAATTATGTGGACGTAATGAAGCAGGGCGGCATGATGGCCACCGGCAATCCGCTTATCGTTACCGCTACGCTGCTGCTTTTCCTCGGTGCCACCGGCAAGAGCGCACAGTTGCCGCTGCTCACTTGGCTGCCCGATGCCATGGCCGGTCCCACGCCGGTGAGCGCGCTGATCCACGCCGCCACCATGGTGACCGCCGGCATTTTCCTGGTGGTGCGCAGCTCGGTGCTTTTCCAATTGGCGCCCTACACGCAGGACATCATTCTGTGGGTGGGCGTGGCCACGGCGCTGTTCGGTGCCACGGTGGGCCTGTTCCAGAACGACATCAAGAAGGTGCTCGCCTATTCCACGGTGAGCCAACTCGGCTACATGTTCGCCGCGCTGGGCGTGGGGGCGTACAGCGCCGGCATGTTCCACGTTACCACGCACGCGTTCTTCAAGGCGCTGCTGTTCTTGGGCGCGGGTAGCGTGATCCATGCGCTGGGCGGCGAACAGGACATCCGCAAAATGGGCGGGCTGAAGGGCGTTACGAAGACCACCTACATGACCTTCCTCATCGCTACGCTGGCCATTGCGGGCATTCCGCCGTTGAGCGGTTTCTTCAGCAAGGACGGCATTTTGGCGAGCACGTTCGCGGAAAGCCCATTGGCATACGGCGTGCTGGTTTTCGCAGCGATGCTCACCGCGTTCTACATGTTCCGCCTGTTGTTCCTCACCTTCTTCGGCACCTATCGCGGCAAGGCGCACCCGCACGAAAGTCCGAAGGTGATGACGGTGCCGTTGATGGTGCTGGCGGTGCTGAGCGCGATCGGCGGTGCACTGAACATCCCACATATTTTCGGTGGTCACGATTGGCTGAAGACCTTCCTCGGCACTGCAGCCGACGGCATCGGCATGGAGCATCTCGAACTTTCCGCGAACACGGAATGGATGCTGATGGCGCTGAGCACAACGTTGGTGGTATTGACCATTTGGTACACGTGGACGCTCTTCGGCAAGAAGACCACGCTGGACGGCGACACGGCCGACATGCCGTTCCTGAAACGCCTGATCGCGAAGCGCTGGATGCTGGACGAATTGTATGCGTCGCTCTTCGAGAAACCGTATGGCTGGATCAGCAAGCACTTCTTCAGCATCGGCGAAAAGAAAGTGGCCGTGCCACTCACCGTCGGCACCGGCAAAGCCGCGCTGGGCCTGGGCGAATGGCTGCGGAAAGTGCAGACCGGCAACACGAGCTTTTACCTGTTCGGCATGATGGCGGGCGTCGTTATTCTTTTGATCATCACCTATTTCGGCGGATAGATGGAGCTTTTAGCGCTGATCCTCATCCCCCTGCTGGCCGGTGCCGTACTGCTTTTTGCGCGCCCTGAAAAGGCTGCGCGCGGCATTGCTTTGGTGTCCACGCTGCTGAGTTTGGCGCTGGTGCTGTGGCTCTGGTACACGTGGACCGGCACGGCCGTTACGGGCATTTCGCACGATTGGGTGCCCGCGTGGGGCATGCGTTTTGTGCTGGGCTATGGCGGCATCGGCCTGCTGATGCTGATCCTCACCGGCGTGCTTTTCCCCTTCATCATCGGCACCGGCTACAAGCAGCCCGTCGGCGATCCTTCCTTGGTGAACGCGATGCTGCTCTTCACGCAGGCCGCGCTCTTCGGCGTGTTCCTCGCGCAGAACGCCTTCCTCTTCTACATCTTCTTCGAGCTTTCGCTGGTGCCCATTTTCTTCCTGCTGATGTTCTGGGGCGGCGAGCACAAACGTGCGATCACCGTCCGCTTCTTCCTCTACACGTTGCTGGGCGGTTTGGCGTTGCTGTTCTCCATCGCCTACGTCACCTTGCAAACGCCCGCGCCGCACAGCGCCGACTTCGCCGCGCTGGCCGCATTGCACCTGCCGATGAGCACGCAAGTCTGGCTTTTCTGGACGATGTTCCTGGCCTTCGCGATCAAGATGCCGATCTTCCCCTTCCACAGTTGGCAGCCGGAAACGTACACCATGGCGCCCACGCAGGGCACGATGGTGCTGAGCGCCGTGATGGGCAAAATGGGCCTGTACGGCATCGTCGTGTTCCTCTTCGCGATCGTGCCGGAAGGCGCGCAGCACTGGAGCTCGGTGGTGATCGGCCTCAGCCTCTTCGGTGCGCTTTACGCCGGGGTGATCGCGTTCCGCCAGAACGATCTCAAGCGCATGATCGCGTATTCGTCCATGAGCCACTTGGGGCTGATGTGCGCCGCGCTGTTCACTTGGAACACGTACGGCATCAGCGGAACGCTTTACCAAATGCTCGCGCACGGCGTGCTGATGATCTGCTTGTTCTACATTGTTGGTGCCGTTTCGCAACGCACCGGCAGCACCGATTTTTCCAGCATGGGCGGGCTGAAAACGAGGATGCCGCGTTTCGCGCTGCTCTTCATGTTCGTTACCGCGAATGCCATCGCGCTGCCACTTACGCAAAGCTTCGTGGGCGAATGGCTGATCTACAACGGCCTGTGGCAGTGGGACAACTGGACGGCCTTCGCGGGCGTGGTGCTGATCGTGCTCGGTGCCATCTACATGCTCTACGCCTACCAACGCGTGATGCTCGGTCCCGATCGCGAGATCGCGGTGACCGATGCCGACGACGAAGAACATTTTTTCCTTGTGCCGTTGATCGCCATCACGCTGGTGCTCGGCGTGTTCCCGAACGTGATCCTGCACTTGGTGGACGGCCCCGTGCAGCAACTGTTGAACTCATTCACTTCCCTGCCTTGATATGAGCGCGCTGATCTTGATCTCCGTGCTGGGCGTGCTGGTCCTGTACCTCGGCCTGTTCGATAAAAAGAGCTGGCTGGCACCCGTGAGCATCCTCGGATTGCTCGGCGCGATGGCGCTGTTTATTTCCGGCTACCACATCGATCACGAGCTGTTGGGCGGCATGGTTGAATTCAGTGCGTTCAGCATCGGCTTCAACATCGGCATGGCGATCATCACCGCGCTGATCTTCTTCTTCGGTTCCGACTACTACGCGCGTCAAGAACACCACGTGGCGGAGCAATATGCGCTGATGCTTTTCTCGCTCGTCGGCGGCTTCATCCTTACCTCGTACACCAGTATGCTGATGCTCTTCATCGGCATCGAGATCCTGAGCATTCCGCTGTACATCCTTGCGGGCGGCAAGAAGCAGAGCCTGCGCAGCAACGAGGCTTCGTTCAAGTATTTCCTGCTCGGCTCCTTCAGCACGGCTTTTTTGCTGATGGGCATCACGCTGCTCTACGGCCTCACCGGCTCTTTCCATCTGGAGGCGCTGGCCGCACACATGGCCAGTACCGGCACCGGCGACATGGTGCAGAATTTCGGCCTCTTCTTCGTGGTGACCGGCTTAGCGTTTAAGGTAGGCGCGGTGCCGTTCCACTTCTGGGTGCCGGACGTGTACCAAGGCGCGCCCACGCTGGTCACCATCTTCATGAGCACCGTGGTGAAAATGGCGGGCTTCGCAGCGTTCTTCCGCTTCATCGACATCACCGGCATGCCGGATGCGCTGGCGCGGATCATGGTGCTGCTCACCATCGCAACGCTATTGGTTGGCAATGTGATCGCACTGAAACAGACGCACTTCAAACGCCTGATGGCCTACAGCAGCGTGGCCCACAGCGGTTTCCTGCTGCTCGCACTGCTCACGGACCACGGCCACGCCGCCGGTCACGGCGATGCGGTCGGCCACACGCTGCTCTACTACACCTTCACGTATTCCTTGGCCACCACGGGCCTGTTCATCCTCTTCACCATCGCAAAGCGTGCCAACAACGGCGCGGAGCACAACGGCATCTTCCAAGGCCTCTTCGCTGCGAAACCATGGCTGGCACTGTGCGCGCTGGCGATGTTCCTCTCGCTGGCGGGTATCCCGTTAACAGCAGGGTTTATCGCGAAGTACCAGGTGTTCCTGCTCGCCATCGGCGCGGGCTGGCTGAAGGTGACGTTGCTCGGCGTGCTGATGGCGCTGCTCGGCATCTACTACTACATCATGGTGGTGCGCGAGGTGTTCGTAACGCCGGAAGAGCCGGTGCGCTTCGAGGTTTCACCGCTGAACTGGGTGGTGGTGAGCATTTGCGCGGTTGGGGTTTTGGTGCTGGGTGTTTGGCCGGGGTTGGTTTAGACCGCACAGGTTTTTTACCACTAAGAACACGAAGGACACTAAGGGTTTTGCCGCAGGTGGCGTTTGTTTTTTTGAACCGCAACGTTCGCAACGGGTTTACCGCAGGTGGTGTGTGGGCTTTGAAACGCAACGCTCGCTACGAGCGCAACGGTGATTGTCGGCGTTGCATTTCCGTTGCGTCCGTTGCGAGCGTTGCGATCAACCTTTTTCTTCGTGTCCTTCGTGGTATTCGTGGTACGCTCCACTATCCTTTGCGGTGCTCCCATATCTTCGCCACATCGCCTTCGCTAAAACTACGGCGAATGAACATGGACAAGCGAGTTACCGATGCCGATGCGGCCCTCAAGGGGCTCAAAGACGGCATGACCTTGATGGCCGGCGG
>Ga0209480_10002195_pt1 | contig 13573 bp, 13 predicted proteins | sample JI61114C2DNA_FD_187501 | JGI IMG/M metagenome (GOLD analysis project Ga0209480, IMG submission 187501) | Wastewater effluent complex algal communities from Wisconsin, to seasonally profile nutrient transformation and Carbon sequestration -... | ecosystem: Engineered > WWTP > Effluent > Algae...
CGTTTAATAGTTATTGCAATGAACATATTTTCGAACCATTGTGCATGACAAACACAGGTTGGTTTTTAAGTGAATTAGATACCAATTTAATTGCACATCCTTATGATTATATTTCGGGCAGTTATTATGATTATGGTTTATATGGTTATCCTGATTATCCCGATGGTCAATTACGCACCACATCATTATCGCTTGCAAAATTTTTATGGATGAACATGTTTGATGGTAATTTTAATGGCGTTCAAATATTGGAACCAGAAACAATAAATCTGATGCGCTCATCACAAATTCCGTTTATTGATCCAACACAGGGATTGGTTTGGTATAGTTATGAAGATGGCGGCACTTGGTGGGGACATAGCGGAGGTGATTCAGGCGTTTCAACCGATATGTATTTTAATGATGATACACAAACCGGTATTATTGTTTTGGCAAACAGCGACAACAGCCATATACAAATTTGGAATGAGTTGATAGATTATGCCGCAACACTAAATACAGAAAATAGTCCGTCAATAACATGTAATATTGAACTTCCGTTAAATGTTGCACCTTCCAATCAAATCAATTTAACTATTTTTCCGAATCCGGCAAGTAGTTATTTGTATATTGAAACAACAGAAAATTTTGATAATTATACAATCTTTTCTTACGATAATAAAATTCAAATGTCCGGTAATTTTAATTCACAAAAACTTGAGATACAAAACCTATCAACCGGCTTATATTACTTGATGTTACATAATAATATTGGCAGTGAATATGTAATACGGAGTTTTGCAAAAATTTAATTTGCTTATATTTTTGCATGTAAGTTTCAACAGCAGTAATTCTCTATATAATTGCACAACTGCGCTGAAAATAGTTATAAAAAACATAAAATTTGTATCCAATTGAATTAATATACAATTCAAAAGCCCACAATACTTCAATACAACTTGCTTTCTTTACTAAGTCAAACTACCAATTCACATAAAAAAACTATGGTTTCGCACATTAGTAGTTGTTTTTTAGGAGCCATTCCCTCAATTTTAACTTAAAATTAAAACTCATGAGCAATAACACGATGCAAAAAAAACTTATTAGTTACTCTGCTATGGCAGGAAGTTTAATTGTTTCCAATCAAGTATATGGGCAAGTTAGTTATGTCGATATTGACCCGGATAAACAATTCTCATTGTACACTGATGAAAGTTATTTTATTGATTTTAATGGAGATGGATTAACCGATTTGACTTTTTCGCATAATATCGGGGCTAATATGTATTGTGACACATCGTCTACAGGTTGGTCTTGCACGGGGTCTACGAATCAAAATTTTCAGGCTTATGGTATGAACGTAAACTTTGCAAATATTGAGTCATCATTGGGAACATTTGCTCCTGCAGCTCTTGATTCAGGAGCAATAATTTCTGAAGCTGCAACTTGGGGTGATTCAAGCGAAGGTTTCTTATTTATAAATGCAGGCGAATGGCGCATATGGGATGATTTTTGGGGATCAGGGAGTTGGGTAGATTTCAGCTGTCAATTTGGTCCTTGGCAAAATATTGATCATAAATATCTAGGTGTGAAATTTGATATTTCCGGGCAAACTCATTATGGATGGGTTTCATTAAGTGCAACTCCAACAACTAAAGTTGCGCAAATTGTTAAAATTCATTCCTATGCTTATGAAACAACACCTGAAGCACCAATAATCGCCGGTTTTATTCCAACTTGTTATCCTCCCAATCCATTACCTCCAACATCAATAACCGGAACAACTGCTAAAATTAAGTGGGAAGTAGTAGTTGGCGCAGATCATTATGAATTACAATACAGACAAGTAGGTGCTGCAACATGGACTACCAAAACTGTAGCAGGTGTAAAATCATTTAGAAAAATTGCAGGGTTAACTTGCGACAGCGAATATGAATGGCGCATCAGAAGTTTTTGCAGCGATGGCGAGGTTTCATTATATTCTGACATCCAAACATTTAATACGAATTCATGCAGAATAGGAGAAGAAATGTTGGAAGAAGAACCTCCATTTTCTATATTCAGTTATGGCAATCAAATTCATATTTCACTCGATGAGGAAACACCAACAAACTGGAATTGTAAAGTATTTAATATGTATGGTCAGTTGTTATTCGAGAGCCAAATTTCCAATTCTGAAACTGTTTTGGAAACAGAGTTACCTAATGGGATTTATGTGGTTGCTATGGAACAGGATGGTGAAAATTATGCTATTCAGGTGGGGTTGAATAGGTGAGTTGATCGTCAAAGTAATAAATGAATATTTGAAAATATTGTTAAGCTGAAATGCAAAATGGTAATTATTTTAACCATTTAACCTGCATTTTGTACATAATAATGACCAACATTTACAGCTAATTTTTAAAAATTTGCTAACTATTTTGAGTAATTTCATTACTTTTGGGTTAAAATAGTTACCAAACTGCGCAGTTATGCCACGTAAAACATCTCCTTTACCGCCAACGCTCAAACATACCTTTAGGCAATTGGGTGAAAACATCCGTCTTGCACGTTTGCGCCGCAAGATTACTACCACTATGCTAGCAGAGCGTGCCGGCATGAGCAGAAATACGCTTAGAGCTATAGAGCGGGGCGACAGTGCCGTAACGTTGGGTGCCTACGCCAGTGTATTGTTTTGTCTGGGGTTGGAGAAAGATTTATTAATAATTGCGCAAGATGATGTGGTAGGTAGAAAGTTGCAGGATGTGGCTTTGATGAAGGGTGGGAAGTAAATAACAATAAACATGCGTAACGCAACTCAAAAACGGATTCAGGTATGTGCCCATTGGCAAGGATTAACTTCGCCAATGGTAATGGGAATGCTTGCTGTTGATCAATCAAGAGGTAGCGAAGTGTTTTCCTTTACTTATAATAAGGATTGGCTACAATCGCCATTTGCGAAACAACTCGATCCGGATTTAGGTCTATTCACCGGGCCTCAATATCACCGAAATGAACATCCCAATTTTGGTATTTTTTTAGACTCTTCACCTGACCGGTGGGGCAAAGTGTTAATGAGAAGACGTGAAGCCCAACTTGCCAGAGAAGCTAAAAGGCAACCCAAAACTTTATACGAATCAGATTTTTTGTTGGGTGTTTATGATGGCCACCGTATGGGCGGACTTCGGTTTCGGTTATCAGAGCAAGCGCCTTTTCTCGACAATAATAAAGAAATGGCAGCACCTCCTTTTGCAAAACTGAGAGACCTCGAATTTGCGAGTCTGCAATTAGAAAAAGATGGTGCTGAAGATGAAAACGATTATTTAAAGTGGCTAAAACTTTTAATTACACCAGGCTCCTCGCTTGGTGGTGCTCGTCCTAAAGCAAGTGTTATTTCACCGGAAGGTGATTTATGGATTGCAAAATTTCCGAGTAATAATGATGAAATAAATATCGGCGCCTGGGAATATGTTGCATGGCAACTTGCAGTCGACGCCGGCATTACTATGTCAGATGCGCACATTCGGAAATTTTCCGGAAGACATCACACATTCCTGACAAAACGCTTCGACAGATTAGAAGGTGAACGTCTGCATTATTCTTCTGCGATGACACAACTGGGTAAAAAAGATGGCGACAATCATGCTACCGGAGTGAGTTATTTGCATATTGCCGAATTTCTCATGCGCAACGGCTCTCAGCCCGACCGCGATTTAGAGCAATTATGGCGACGAATTGTATTTAATATTTGTATATCGAATGTTGATGACCATTTGCGCAATCACGGCTTCCTGCTCGACGAAAACGGTTGGAAACTCTCACCTGCTTTTGATGTAAATCCGACACATTATGGTAATGGACTCACCTTAAATATTTCAGAAACAGATAATGCTCAAGACCTTGAATTAGCAATACAAGTTGCTCCCGATTTTCGCATCCAACACAAACAAAGTAAAGAAATAATTTCCGATGTAATAAATAGTGTGAAGCGATGGAAGGAAGTTGCTAACGAAGTTGGGATTGGGAAAAGTGAAGTGGAGGGGATGGGTAATGGGTTTAGGTTGGTGGGGGGATGAGGTTTTATTGAAGTTACTTCCCAATACAGAAAATAACTAATTGACTGAAACGCTTTATTTACAGGTATTTAAGAAATCTCAATACTTTCAAGGTACAAATAAGGTACAATACCTTTCAGGAAATTCACTTTTGAGAGTTTGAACGACTTTACTTTCCAGTTCGGGAAATAGGAAACTTTCCGTTCAGCATTTCAGCTTATCAAAGCCCGTTCAATTTCGTGGTATGGTATGCTTTCGGCTCTTTGTATTTGTTGGGTAAGTTTCAAATACTTTTTGGTTGGCTTTCCTGCATACTGTTTTTTGAGGTGCTTTTTGTAAAGCTGTTCAAACAGTTGGTCGGTTCGGAAATATACCCCCAGCGTTTTATCTAAATACCTGCTTTTTTTACTTTGGGTTTGCTTTTCGTACATACAACCCCTGAACGCTGAACGGTGGTAAAAATAGGTGTCGGCTAAATACAGCTTTCGGCAACGCTTACCAGTATGGGGGCAAACGAAATACCAAACAACCCCTTTGCCTAAATTGGAAGGGGCTGAAACAAGTTGCACCCTGTAATTTATCGGGGTTTCGTTGCATTTGTAATCCAGTTCAAGGTAAGGGCTTTCGGGCTGGGTGTTTACCCTTATTGAAATACTGCCTGTTTTGTTTCCGTTGCTGCTCCATGTAATTGTACCGCTTTGCCATTGGTTCGGCTTTAAATACCCGTGCTTTGTCAAAAAGGAAATACTAACCGTTTTCAGGTCATCGTACAAGGTCGGGAAAGTGTGAGGCTTTGGCATTTGAAATTTATTTTGAGAAAATGAAACCTAAATCAGTAAGGAACTTACCATTTAAACCCGTTTTTTTCTGTTTCGCTTTCAGGTTCGCCCTGTGTATGGGTAACGCTTTCAACCTTTGGCAATACATACGGAATAAGTTTACAAAGTATGTTCAGCCGTTGCACGGGTTCAAGTTCTTTGAGGGTGTCGGGTAACTGTTCAAGTTCCTTTTGCATTAACTCTTTAAGGGTGTCCCGTATATTTCCGGTCAAAGGCTTGTTATACTCAACCTTTGGTTTATCATTCTTTAGCCTTTCGGTTTGGCTCTTTAATAAGTCCTTTACTTCGGTTAAATCCAGTTCCTCAAATTCAGTTTGCCGTAAATATTTGTAAACCCATTTGTAAACAAACAACCTTTGGGCTGGGGTTAATTTCTGTTTGTCGGTTTCAGTTGCAAGTTCCTGAACTGCCTTTAACGGTGTTTCGTGCTGTTCGGTGAAAATGTTTACTGCCTTATCAAATAGCTGTAAAGGTGTTTCAGGGTTTTCAAAATTACCTTGTTGCAATACTTCGCAAAGCATTTCAAAGGCGTACCCGTTCCAATGTTCGTTTTCAGTTTTAAAGTAGCTTTCAAGGCTTTCAATTTCTTTTGCTTTCATATCAATTCAAATTTGTGGTTAATACTTGTTTTAATTCCTGTAATCGGTTCAGGTATGGTAAAAAGGTTCGTTTGCCGTTGTTCGCTTTCACGGTGGCAAAGTGGCTTTCAATGAATAGGGAACAATCTGTTATTGTGCTGCACCTGTTCAGCTTTACGGGTTGGGTTGGTAGTGTTATTCCTGCAAAGTAGTTTTCAAGTTCGGTAATATCCTGTTCCCGGCTTTCGGGCTTTGGTTGTTCCGGCTTACTGAAATAGTAAACGGGTTCGGGCTGCTCAAACGGTTTCACCTCAACCAACGGTTGAACGGTTGGGGGTGGTTCGGTGGCTTCGGGTTCAGGTAGTGCAAACTCTTTGTAATTGAATTTTGTTAAATAGTCGGCAAGGTCAAACCCTTGTTTCCTTTCCGCTTCGGTGGCTTTACGTTCCAGTAAATCGGAAACGGTAAAATTTGCAAGGTGTGAAAGTTCCTTTGCCTTGCTGCTCCATTTATCAAACCCGTTGAGGTCGGGAAATAGTGTAACAGTTCGCCCCTTTAGTATGCTGCACTTTTCAGCGTTCAGGTTGGTAAGGCTGCCAACGGCTAACCAAATAAACTGGGGCAAATAAACGCTTGCAATGACAGCCGTTTTTTCGCTTTCAACTATTGCAACGGGTTTAGTTTTATCAATTAGTAAGTGTTCACCAAACAAACATTGCCTTAACTCAAATTCGGGCTGTTTAAGGGCTTTGTGTACCCAGTTAATATGGTTGAATGGTTCTTTTACTCTTTTGCCTGTGGCGGGGCTGTAAAGCATTATTTTGCCCGTCCTTACTTTACCCTGTGTATCTATTTGCCAAAATACGGTTGCACCGTTCCAATGTTTTGAGGTGGCAATAAAATAACGGCTTACCAGTTCGCTGGCAACCTTAACCCCGAACAGGTCAATAAGGAACTTTACAAAGTGGTTCATTTCAAACGCTGTGGGGTTCAGGCTGGCTTTAAATACCTCAACGGGTATAAATGAAAAGGGCTTTGGTTGAGGTGTAACAGGTCGGGGCTTGTATGCTTTGGGGTGTGGTGTATCAAATGAAATATTGTTATCCTGAAAATATTGTTTCGGGGTGTAATGGTAACCGCAATTACTTTCACGGTTGCACCTGCCAACGCTGGGGTGTATGTGTTCGCCTGTTTCCGTATCAATGTACCGGGAAAAGGTTTTATCCCTTTGCTGGCAACTGGGGCAACGGTAACGGGTGTTCATTCCCTTGTATGGTTCAAGTATGTATTTATGTTCGTTCATTTTCAGCCTTTTAAGTGTATCGGGTGTAACAAGTGTAACAGTTGTAACAGGGTGTTACAGGTGTTACAGCGTGTTACAGTCCTTTAAAATCCTGCTTACTTTCATGTGTGAAATACCCAGTTCAGCCCCTATTTCTCGAAGGCTTCGCCCTTGCTGCTTTAGTTCGTTTACCTTTTCATTCAGGTTTTCTTTGTCCTTTTCGGTGTGCTGTTTCAGGTGTTCCCGTTCCGTTCCGAAATTGACAAACTCAAACTGTAAAAAGTTAAAGGGCTTATCAATTTGACAAATACAAACATTTTCAGCATCATAAATCTGTTCCGTGTTCCTTTGCTTAATCTGTTTCAGGTAACGTAAATTTTTGTCGCTGTGGCTTTCACCGATTGAAAAGGAACTATCACAAAAGTTTATTAGCATCTTACTGCCTTGTAAATCATTCCGGGTAATTGGTTTTGATAAGTCCCTTTTTGGTGTGTGTGCAAGTGCTAAAATTGAAAGTCCGTATTTGTTCTTTAGGGCTTTCAAATGTTTCATTAAGGGCAAAGCATCTTTAGCCTTTTCAGTTTCATTTTTCAGGTAAGTAAGGTTATCAATGATTAAAACCTTTGCACCTGTTTCGGTAATGCTTCGCTCCAACGAATGGTTGAGGTAATCCTCAAAAGTTTGGTTTTCGGGTATAACAGCATCGGGGTTTATTTCAACCCGTATAAAGTTGTTATCAAAATTGTAATGCTGTTCAAACTTTATTGAATAACGGTTTTCAAATTGTTTGTCGCTTAACTCAAAATCAAAATACAAAATTGGTTGCTTTGGTGTTTCCAATTTAAAGCCCCGTATCTGTTCGCCCTTGCTTATGCTGTTACCAATTTGCACGGCTAAAATTGACTTACCTAAATTGGTGTCGGCAAACAAAATACATAGTTCACCCTCAAACCAAAATTCACCAAAAAGCATTTTCGGAATAGGTCGGGTTTTCGCTTGCTCAATCCAACGGCTGGCTGTTTTTACGGTGAACAGTCCTTTACTTTCTTTGGCTTCGTTACCTTGCTTTAAAAGCTGTTCAGCTTCGGTTTTAATATCCTCAACCCCGATACCGTATTTATCAAATTCAAAATTTGTTTTCAGTTCCATATCAAAACAGTTTTAAGGGTTGAGTAAATAAATTCGTGTCGGTGGTATAGTACCCGGCACGGTGTTTTGATACCTTACAAAGCCCCTGTTTTAATAGGTGTATGCTGTTACTCTTTTGCCATTTAGCAACGTAACGGCAAATGTTCGCCCGTAAAATTCCCGTTTCAACGGAAACCATTAACATAGTTGAGGGCTTGCGTTTGAACGCTGCAAATACCCGTTTCATTTGCACCTCAAAATGTTTATCTTTGCCTTGTCTTTTATGCAAAGAATTACTGGGGGTGTTCAATGTCTTAACCATTGTTACCCCCTTTTTTCTTTAGATAGGTTTCGGCTTCGCTGGCTGTTTCTGCCAACGTCTTTTTTCTGCCGTCCTTAATCCATTCAAATAAACTTTGCTTTGAGAAATACAAACGCTTACCACGTTTGCAAACAGGAATTTCAGCCCGTTGAGTATATCCGTATAAAGTTGGAACGGACAAATTCAATAATTCGGCTGCTTGCTGAACAGTTAAAAGCTGTTCGGGTTCGGGCTGTGTGGTGTTACTTTGCTTTTGGCTGGCAAAGTATGTTTCAAGTTCCTGCCTGAACAGTTGCCTAATTTCAGGAATTGAAAGCTGTGTAAATACTACGTTTTCCATTTGTGCTATAAATTTTGTTACAGCACAAATTTTTGTTCAGAAATAAGGGGTTGGGGTACGCAATAGAGTACCCTATATTTTATTTTTTCTTTGCTTGCTTTACTTCGTTTCGTGCAAGGTCAATTTCATTTTCAATCATTTTTACAACTTCATTAAGTTGTACCATTTTGAAAAGTGGTTTGATAGCTTCTAAATCATTTATCAATTCCTTGTCAGTTTTAAAGTTCGGAACTGTTTGCAGCTTTTTGTAAAAATCTGAACTTGTTACAGCTTTAAATTCTTTTCCTGTAATCAAATGAATGAACTTTGCCATTGGTGAAATATCAATACTTACACGGGGTTCAAGTCCGTTTTGTTTAAAGAAATAGTAAAAGATTAAAACCAGTTGGCTGTTTGTGTAACCGCCTAACTGTGGCTTCGCTTTTGGCTGTGCTGGTGGTTGCTCCAATGATAACAGGTTTTTTATTTTTGAAATTTCCATTTCACATTTAGCATCAAAGGTTTTACCGTCCCTGTGTTCCCAAACGTCCCAGTCAGTTGTATTTTGTCTGTACTCTGTTTTTATTTCAATAAGATATTTGATTTTTGCTTTTGCATCAGGTAGGGTTTCAATATGCTTTTTTACCTTTTCAAAATCGTATCTGTTTATAGGTTTTTCAATTTCGCTTTCCTCTTTTGGGTATAATTCCTTTTCAAGTTTATCGTATTCCTTTTCAATGAAATCATGGCAAATTGAAAGGGGTTTATCTTCTGGTTCACCCCATGTTTGCATACCAGCTTTGGTATAAATAAGGCGTTTAAGGAAATAGAGAAAATAATAAAGTTGGTGTTTCTCTAAATCTAATTTCAGTAAGTGGGTTTTAACTGAAATCGGTTTTGCTTTATTAGCGTTTACAATTTCAAATTGTTCGTATAACAAGTTTAAAAATTCAAGGGGTTCAAATGTTCCTTGCCAATCCTCATTTTCGTTGAGGTCATCAAATATTTCAATATTGAAATCATTATTTAGGTATGCTTCAATATCTGTTTGGGGTGTGAAATTTGCTTTTATCATTTGTCTTTTATGCTTTTAAGTTTTACAAGTCCAGTTTTATTTTGTCGGCTGCTTCACGTTTGGTTTGGTCTATAATCTTTGCGTAAATCTGTGTGGTTTTCAGTTCACGGTGTCCCAGCATTTTGGAAACGGTGTAAATATCCGTTCCCTTTGATAGTTGCAAGGTGGCAAACGTATGCCTGAAACAATGAAAGGTTATATCCTTTGTTATTCCGGCTGCTCCAATCCATTGGTACAGGTGTTTATTTTCGTATGCTGAATAGGTAAGCCCCTCAAATACTTTGTCGGTTGGTTCTTTAGGTTCACCCAGTAAACTGTAAGCCTGTTCGGAAATTGGTAATACCTCAACCCCTTTTGTTTTTTGCTGTGTGAACTGTATTGAATAACCGTTTTCAACGCTGTGGTGTATTTCACCCCAAACAAGGTTTTTAATATCTGAAAACCTCAACCCGGTAAGGGCTGAAAATAGTGCTGCACGTTTTAATAAAGGGTTATTACATTCCGTTTTTACAAGGCTGTTCAGTTCCTCAATGGTTAAAAAGTTCCTTCGGGTTTCTGCCTGTTTTATGGGTTCAATTTTTGCGTTCAGGTCGCTGGGTAAATAACCGTCTTTATAGGCTTGCTTTAAAGTTGCTTTCAGTTTATTGAAATAGGAAACGGCTGAATTTTGGGCAAGTGTTGTTTTGCTGCTCTTATTGCTTTTGGTGGTGAGTAAAAACTCTTTGAACTCGTTACAAAACTTTTCGTTGAGGTCGGCAAACTTCAAATTTCCCTTTGTGAATGTTTCAAGGTAATTGTAAGCTGAAACCCAGTTATCATGGTTTGAGGCTTTACGTTTGTCGGCAAGTGTTTTGAAATACTGAACAAAATTTTGTTCGCCCTGCTCTTTAATCTTTAGTTGTTCCTTTTCGTACCCGGTGTAAATTTCGGGCTTGTTAAGGTGGTTTTCTTTTTTCTGCCTTATCTGTTCAGCAAGCTGTAAAGTTTCTTTGTTATGCTGCTTATCAATAGGGTTCTTTGCCTTATCAAAAAGGTACATTCCTAAAAACTCCCTTCGGGTTGGTTCGCCTGTTTCGGGGTGTGGAATAGCTGGGTAAAAATCTAAATACAAACTTTGCCTGTTCCCTGAAATTGCCTTTTGTCTTAACTTAACTTTTATACTCATTGCCTTTTATGCTTTAGTGTTTAACTCAATAGTTTATCAATTACCGTTTTCGGAACGTATGCAAACCAGCCCTTTTTTATTTTGGGTATGCTGTTTCTTTTGATAAGGTTTTGTAAGGCTGTTTCTGAAATACCGTATTTGCCCTGTACTTCGGTAAGGGTGTAACAGTCGGAAATATCAAACGGCTTTTGTTCGGGTTGAGGTGTTACGTTTACAGGCTGGGGCTGTTCAAACAGTTTATCAATATCGGAACGCTTAACCCTTGTAATCCTTTGCCCTAAATTCACGGCTTTGATAGTTCCGCTTTCAATGTAGTAATATGCTGAACGTACTGAACAGTTAAGCAACCGGGCAACTTCACGAACAGTTAAAAACTCTTTTGCTTTCAGTTCCTCAATAGGTCGGGTTTTTACTTGCTGGGTTTGTTTATTGCTTTCCTCAACCTTACCAGCCCTTAACTTTTGTTTGTGTGCTGCACTTGCGCACCTGTGGGAACAGAAACGGGTTACTGTGGTTCGGGCTGTGAACTCATTACCGCAATGCTGGCAAATTCGTTGTACCTCAATTTTTGAACTCATTTAATATCCTTTAGTGTCTTTACGTTTATTTAAGTGCAATTAAGCGCAAAATAAAAAGGGCTTAACCCTGTTTTTTGTACCTCAACCGCTTTAAGGTACAGCAAAGGTACAAATATTCCATAAATAAACAAGTATAAACACAAAACAAACCTATATCTGTAAGCATTAAAAAAGCCCTTATTTACAGGGCTTTACGGTGGTTTCTTATGGTTTTGTTGTTTGGTTGTTTTGTGGTGGTTACTTTCCGATACAAAAATTCCTAAAAATATTATCCAATAAATCCTCATTCGTAACCTGTCCGGTTATTTCGCCTATTGCATTTAGTGCATAACGAATGGATAGGGCTGTAAGGTCGCCGCTTTCGTTGTTGTTGAGGGATTGGAGTACGTCGTTGAGGGTGGTGCGGGCTTTTTGGAGGGATTCGAGGTGACGGGCATTGGTAACTACTGTATTTTCCATGCTGAAATCATCATGCACAATTTTTTGATACATGAGTGTTTTTAGATCGTCGATATTTGTTTTTTGTAAGGAAGAAATATAAGCATCGGGTTCAAATTCGAAAAATTGAGCGAGTAATTTTCCACCTTCTGGTGTGTCGATTTTATTGGCAATTACCAACATGCGGTCACCCGCTTCCACTAAATTATTTAAATCAGTGCGAACTTCTTCGGGCGTCATAGTATTTACATCAAATACATACATCAACAATGTAGAAGTTTTTATTTTCTCCATTGTTTTTTCTACGCCAATTTTTTCTATTTCATCTTTGGCTTCGCGAATACCGGCTGTATCAATTAATCGAAATACGATGCCATTGATATTTAATTCTTCTTCGATAGTATCGCGAGTGGTTCCTGCTATTGCACTTACTATTGCTCGGTCTTCATTTAATAATGCATTTAACAAAGTAGATTTTCCTGCATTCGGTCTTCCGGCAATTACCGTATTTACACCATTTTTAATCACATTACCTAATTCAAATGAACGGATTAACCGGTCCAGTTCGAAATTAATTTTATCAATTAAATGTTGCATATGACTGCGCTCTGCAAACTCAACATCTTCTTCACTAAAATCTAATTCCAATTCAATTAATGATGCAAAATGAATTAATTCGAAACGCAATTGTTTTAATGTTTCTCCGTAACCGCTGCGCATTTGTTTTAAAGCGATATCATGTGAGGCTTGTGTTTGCGCCGCAATTAAATCGGCAACAGCCTCGGCCTGACTTAAATCCATTTTACCATTTAAAAATGCACGCATGGTAAATTCTCCGGGTTTTGCAAGTCGCGCACCGGCTTGTATTAATACTTGTAATATTTGCTGCTGAATAAATGGAGAACCATGGCAGGAAATTTCTATGATATCTTCACCGGTATATGAACGTGGATTTTTAAATAAACCAATCACCACTTCATCAATTTTATTTCCATCCACGGCAATAACACCAAAATGTAACGTATGGGACTGTGCTCGTGCAAGTTTTTTGCCAATGAATACTTTGTCCGCTATTTCAATGGCATTATCGCCCGACATCCGGATAACCGCAATTGCACCAACACCAGGTGCGGTGCTTAGGGCAACTATTGTATCTTTGTGTTCAGCCAATTGCATATTTTGCGAAGGTAAGACCTTAAGTCCAAAAACACACTGAAATGAGCAATGAAAAACAACGTTCCAAATTTACTACGGTAGTTGGCGTTGTGCTTACTGTTGTTGGCGCGCTCGTTACATTTGTTGGGGGTTCTGCCCTACTCAATATTACATGGGATGTTGTTGGCTTTTTGGTGCTTTTGCTTACACTGGCCGGCGTGCTTTTGCTGGTGAGCGGTATTAGCCAGCTCTACATTGCACGGGATTTAACAGAAAAACAACATCAAATTATAGAAAGCCTCCATACCAAACCTGCCGATGGTGATGTTCATATAACAATAAGCAACCAGCCGGTTCGTGCTCATTGGCCAATTGATGAAGCCACATGGAAATTGTTTGCGAAAAATGAAATTAAATATCGCAACGAAGACAATGTTTATTTTTCCATCGCCTTTTTTGCATTAGGCACTGTAACCATCATGTTATCGCGAAGCGCAAGTTTACCTGTTGCCATTATTGTAACATTAATAATAGGTGGCATAATTGTTTATATTCGCCGTAGATTGGCATTGGCAAAATTAAAACCCGGTAAAGGAAAAAAGGAAGTGTATATCACAGATTATTTTGCGATAATGAATGGTGAGCAATATTATTTAATGAATGAACATCGTTTAACCAGTA
>Ga0209480_10002203_pt1 | contig 13548 bp, 10 predicted proteins | sample JI61114C2DNA_FD_187501 | JGI IMG/M metagenome (GOLD analysis project Ga0209480, IMG submission 187501) | Wastewater effluent complex algal communities from Wisconsin, to seasonally profile nutrient transformation and Carbon sequestration -... | ecosystem: Engineered > WWTP > Effluent > Algae...
TAGCCCATAACGGCCGAGGCTTTACGCAGGGTGGGGAAGGATAATTCCTGATGCTGGCTTGGCCACTATAGACTCGATTTGCTAAAGCCAAATTACTGAAGCTCATTTGAAATACCAAAGCTGATGGGCCATAGCTGAAAGCCCAACTTGCGTAAAGCCTATTGTTAGCTGCTACTTAAGTCCGTATCTCTATTAATCAAACTCTATCCACTTTTTCTCAAAATAAATAGTTGTCAAATTGTTTGCTTTGTCAGTTACGATTGCTTTAATAAAGTTTCCAGTAGTAGCGCTAAACTTCAAAGTCATTTCGTCCATCCCACCTGTATCATAATATGCGCCAAGCTTACAACCAAAAGGGTTATTTTCCACATCATTTGTAAATGCAGATAAAAGTAATAAGCGTTCTGATTTAATATCGGGACTCGCATAACCAAATATTCTATGATCTAGGCTATTACTTGCAGTCAAGTGTATAGTACTGTCTCCATTTTTTAGAAAGACAAATGCTTTATTGATATTGTCACCAGAAGCAACAATACTTTCATTATTTTCATCAGTAATACTGTCAAGTCTTGTTATTTTTTCAGTAGTTCGTCTTGAATTTGTTGTGTCGAAGGATATACTTGTTTGAATATTATTTTCCAGATTGTCCGGTTTAGTTTTTTCTCCTCCGCAAGCACAAATGAGTAATGTCAACGTTGTAATGTAAATAGTCCTTATCATATTTTAAATGTTGAATAAAAGTTGCAGCTAACGTCCGAGGCTTTACGCAGGGTGGGGAAGGATTGTTCCCGCTGCTGGCTTGGCCACTACTGATGCGATTAGTTAAAGCCAAATTACTGAAGTTGATTAGCACTACCAAAGCTGATGGGCCATTGCTGAAAGCCCAACTTGCGTAAAGCCTTTTGTTGTGCACCGTTGAATGCGAATTAATGTCTTTATAATCAAAGCTGAGACATTGCGATATTTTGGTCTTTAATTAAAAACATCTTGCTTGTGATTCACTTTAATTTAGCATATCCCTTCAGTTCCTTCAGAGACTGGAAAATCAAATAGTAAGTTATAATGTAACTTGATACTAGAATACTTAGTTAATTTCCTGAAATAGGAGTGAGTGTTTTTTGGTCTCTTAAAAATTGAGTTACTGTCATGTTTGATTTAAATGTGCTGTCAGGAGAAATGCATGGCATCTTATCAATATTCATTGTATATAGATCAAATCCATTTCCTAGGTTTTGTTTATATACTCCACTGTTTCCCGTAATTAAAACCGGCATTCGATTTTTATTTGTATAGGGTCTTAATAAATTAATAGCGTTTGGATAATTCCTTTTTATTGTGTCATTCAATGATTTCTTTTTCAGACTCTGGAAATTTTTAGGAATAATAGGACTAAGCTGTTGTGCTAAAATATAGTTAGTTGAGAAAAGTAGTAATAAGGTCAGGAGAAGTTGTCGCTTTTTCATATTTTAATGCTCTTTAAGTTTAATTTTCGTATCCTAGAGTAACTTTCAATAGATAACCCGGTCAAGTAATTGAAATAATGGTGCACAACGTTCGGGCTTTACGCAGTTTGGATAATTGGTGATCTTACTGCTGGCTTGGCCACTAAAAACTCGATTAGCTAAAGCCAAATTACAGAAGTTGATTGAAATACCAAAGCTGATGGGCCATTGCTGAAAGCCCAACTTGCGTAAAGCCTTTTGTTAGCAGTAGTCTCAGCGAGTACAACTTGATATTATTTTATCAGATAGTACAGGAAAATTGTCGCGTAGAATACTTATTGTATCGGATTGCATTTCGCTTATCTTATCTATAATACTAACGGGCTTGTTGATAATAAAGAACTTATCGTCATTCACCAATCTGATCTCAATTAAATCAAAAGACCATTTTGATCTTCTATCCTCAAATATCAGAATTGAGTCAATTTCATTAATGTCAAGTGATCTATCCCCCAAGAATAAACATTCATCGATTATCCGAAGAGTTTTGGGTTTGTCGTATTTAAAAAAAATAATTAAGGAGTCAATAAGCCATAAAATTAATGTAAGTGATATGAAAGTTAGTACCGCAACAAAGAAACGACCAGATTTTAGAACAGTAACAATGATAGTTACTACAGCAATCCGCGGCATTATGTACAATACAAGCCTATCCCAATATCTTCCACTAATTATCATGACTAAAAATTACTGCTAACGGACAGGGCTTGCCGAAGTACGGGAATTAGTATTCCGTCCGCCCGGTACCGATGATGATTGAAAAACTGATGATGAAGATAACAAACAAAAGCTAAATAGATATTCGTCTGCCCGATATGAACCACAATAGAATTACAAAAAGCCGAAGATAACTTCCGTCCGCCCGTATTTTGGCAAACCCCCTGTTGTACGTTCGCCCTTCTCCTTGGTCATCTATAATGTGGGTCTGTGTCCCACCGCAGAGTGTTGCCTGTGCGTTGGCACAAGGCAGGCTCTTTTGCAAGGTTGGCTTTTGTGTGTCGGCTATGTGTGCCTTGCAAATGTGCCTGACTTGGTGCGTTGGCTTATACTATTGCATCATCGCATTTATTTTGTTCTGCCACTCGTCCTCAAACACAACCTGAAATTCAAAGTCATGGTCGGGGAACTCGTCAAACAATTCTTTCCATGCTTTCTTTGCACCCAACTCGTTGCACAAAGCAAAAACGTCCTGCTTATATTTTGTGTCCTCGTTTTTTAAGTGAATGCCTTTTGTCTCCAAAACAAAAACAGTGTCGTAATCTTCTTTCTTTGTCTTGCTTTTATTGGCAGCAACAAAGTCAGGATAAATTTTATTTTTCTTCCAGCCTTGTATGTGATAGTCTTGTCTGCTCATGTTACGATACCACCACAATAATTTTTCTTGCTCGTCTAAATAAATGGCTACTGATTTTTCAAGTTCATTTATATTTTCCTCCGGCACATAGTCAAACAAAGATTTTTGAATAGGTGTATTGTCATTGCGGATAAGTTGTTTGTTGCTTTTTACTTTTATCCTTGATGGCAAAACAAAGCCACCTTTGTCACTGATTAAAAAGAAATGCAATTGCTTTTTGTTAACCAGTTTTTTAAAAACACTTTCAGCAAATATATTTTTCTGCTTCTCTAAAATCTTTTTCAGTTCTTCAATAATGAAAACGAAATTGGAAGCAATGGTTTCCCGGTCATACTTTTTTGAAAGTAGTTCAATGGCTTTGTCGCCTAAGTTGTAACATATCCATGGGTTAGGTACAATCTCAGAAATTTGTCTTGCTAAAAATGCTTCGTCAATTTCTAAAGTTCCTTTTGTTTCCAATCTTCCTGTTTCTTCTAATAAGTCTTTTTCTTCTTTACTCAACCCTAAAGTCAGTTCCTGTTCTTTGCTTTTTTTGTCGGTCAAAGTTCTATCAGCTATTTCCGAAATATCAATCTTAGTCCAGTCAATCTCACTTAATATATCTACTTCAAAAATCAAATCCCGCCAGCTATCTTTTTCCTGTATTACAAACTTTGGTAAATAAATTTTTCCTTCAAATTTTTTAAAGCCCGGACGATATTGAATTTCTCTCTCTCTTAAATTATCTATTCCCTCGCCGCCTTCATCATTCACTAACCTTCCTGCAATGTCTCCTAAGCCTTCATCTTCCAAACCATTTTTAATTTCTCTTACCAATGTGCTTGCATTGGGTTTGAAAGTGAAAATATAACACTCGTCTAATTCTTTGACTTTTGTTTTGATTGCTTTGGGCTGCCTTAAAATTCTACCGACTAACTGTGTAATTCCTGTAGCCGAACCCGGATTGGTTAAGATGGTAAGTATGTAAGCAAATGAGCAATCCCAACCTTCTTGCAACGCTTGTTTGGTAATGATGTAACGAATATCACAACTCTTTGAAAACAGGTCTATGCCTTCAATGTCGTCTTTCTCACTACTCTTAATGGCAATATGAGTTTCAGGAACATTGCATTGCTTTATCAAATATTCTTTAGCATCTTCTGCATGAATAAAATCTGAACCTCGTTGGTCTTTGCCTGTTCTTTCAACCTGTATCAAACAAATAGGGCGGATATATTCGCCGGTATTTTCTTCGTATTCTTTGGCTAATTTTTCTAACTGGTTTTGTTTTTCAAAACTTGCCAGCATCGTGTCTTTCCAGTCAAGGCTTGTTTTGTTGGTAAGGTGAATATCCAGTTTTATCATTTCTTCTTCATGCAATTCCCGTCCGGTTATCTTTACCAGTTCGTTACTGCCTTCGGGTGGCGTTGCACTTAATTCAAGAATGAAAGAAGGATTAAAGTTTCTTACTGTATTTCTTGCATTTTCTCCGTAAGCCCTGTGTCCTTCATCAATTACAACCAAAGGCTGCAATACTTTTAATGTATTACCTAATGAAGTTTTTATTTGCCGTTGAAATACTTCTTCCTTTTCGCCGAAGCAATCAAGGTTGGTTATTTTCTTCAAGAGTTCTTCCTGTGCAGGATAATTATCTTCGGCAGGGAAGAAGTCTGTATAACCTCCGGCATCACGGAACACTTTTAATGTTTCTTTGTTTTGCCTGTTGGCAGATGGCAGCATCAACATCAGCACCATTAAGTTTTCCTCTACATCCAAACGATTGAACATTTCTGTTTTCTCTTTTATCAATGTTCTGCCGCCGCTGCTAATATCTAAAATTTGCCTGTATGGATGCTCTCTATCTTTTAATGCTGAAATAGTTTGCCTGTAAATTTGAGTGGAAGGAACAATCCAAAGTATTAAGCCGGTTTGTTTTTTGAGATAGCTTTTTTGTATCAGGTCAATACTATGACAAGCCAACAAGGTTTTGCCGCCGCCTGTTGGTACTTTCAAATAAATATCTGGCAACGGCTCGTTTAAACTATTTGTTTTGGAATGATAAATAGTTTTCCCTGTTGATTTCTCCCACGCATCTTTTGGAAAGTTGATATGCTTTGCAAGATTTGGTTTTATTGCCAGCATTTCTTCATACTCATTTCGTGCAATATCCAGTTCACCCAAATAATCTTTGAGTGCTTTAATCACTTTCTCCTGGTAATGTTTGAGTTTCATTTTTGTATCCTATATATTTCGTAAGGCAATTGGCAAAAATCAATTCTGTTATCCCTGCAGGTTTCATCATCCACATACTTTGCAGGTGCAAAAACTAACCGTTGTTTGCCTTTAAACTTGGGCATTCCTTTTACGCCATCCAATGTAAGTGCATTCCGTTTCAGCCATTCTACATCGGGTTTGTAAAACATATACAGTTCATAATTTTTGGTATCGCCTATGAAGCCTGTTTTTTCATTTATTTTCTTTTCGTTGAACTCTTCGCCAGTGGCTGTATAAAATATATAACGAGCAAATTCTTCATAGCTTGGTAAATTTTTGCCTTGCAATATGCTTTCCATTTCAATGGTTGGACCTAATTCAAAATAACTGAATGTACCTCCTACGCCAGCTTTAAGGTTGCCGTTTTTTGCATTCTCTACCCCCTTAATTACTCTTCTTATTCTTTCGGCTGTAATGGTATTTGCATATTCTTCCATTTCAACCAATATGAATTTTCTATTACCACCATCTTCTTTATTCAACTCCAAAACTGCATGTCCAGTTGTTCCTGAACCAGCAAATGAATCAAGTATGAGAGAATCTTTTTTTGCAGCTATTTTGAGAATGTGTTTAATTAATTCAATGGGCTTTGGATTATTAAAAACCTTCTCACCGCCGAAAATTATTTGAAGTAATTGTGAGCCTTTTGTAGTTGTGCCATAATTTGTAAATTCAGATGCTGTTTCTTCATCTATTCCATCTTCAAGAAAACCTTCCATCGCACCCTCGCCCCACCAAGTAGTTTCTACTTCACCATATTCTTTCTTTTCATCCCAAAAAACTTTTAATTGCGGACCGCTTTTGCCAGTTTTGCCAAACAGTATTCTATTATCTTTTAAATAATCTAAATATTTTGTTTCCTCAGTACCCCAATGTCTCCCTTTTGGTGGAGTATAAACTTCATTTGTATTTGGATTAATAATTTCATATTCGAGATTTTTTCTGACACCGGGTGCATCAAAAGGGTCAGCTTTCCATAAGCCTCTTGGGTCATTATCGGGGTTAGAAAATTTTGTTTTATCTAATTCCATCGGTTGAAAAACAAAACCGGGCATAGTATGCCACCTTTTAGAATTACTTTTCTTTAACCGTCTTTCTTCTTGCCTTCTATTCTTCGCATAAACCAAAATATGATTGTGAGAAGAACTTATGTCTGTGTCATTTTGAACTGATTTACGAGCTTGCCAAGGGATATTCGTTACAAAATTTATCTCGCCGAATATCTCATCCATCAATAATTTACAACGATGTACTTCGATATCGTCAAGTGTTACAAATATTACTCCATCATCATGAAGCAATTCTCTTAAAAGTTTAAGGCGTGGCATCATCATGCAAAGCCATTTATCGTGTCTTGTTAAGTCTTCAAGAAGTACCTCCTTGCCCAGCCACTCTTTTATCATTGGACTGTTCACATTGTCATTGTAAACCCAACTCTTTCCTTCAGCAATATCATTTCCAGTATTATATGGCGGGTCAATGAAGATACAATTTGCTTTTCCTGCATAAGTAGGTAACAATGCTTTTAATGCTTTCAAGTTATCGCCTTGTATTATCAGGTTATCGTGTAAAGAAATTTTATCGGTTAAACTTAATTTCTTCTTTGGTACAAGCTGGTGATACTTCACCGCTAAGTGATGGTTTTGTACAAATGTTTTTCCTTTAAATTGGAGTGTTGGCATCGTCTGTTTTAATTAAGTTTTGCTGTTATAGTATTGTACAAGTTTATAAATTCATCGTCTGCACCGTCAAGCCATGTCAATCGCAATTCGGCAAAAGTCAAATTGCAATAGTGGCGTTCTGCCACTTTGCTACCGCCCAAATGTCCTCTTATTCCACTATCAGGATAATCTTTACAAAAATTTTTCGCATGGTCAAAATCAGTATAGGTAATTACAGCACCGGGAACAAGCCTTTGCAATGCTGTTGGGTGCATATAATTTTCCAACAGTCTTTTCTTGGTAATCATAAAGTCTGTACCAACTGTCAATCCATAATTTGTAAGATTGGTTTCATTTGCTGAAACTGCTGCTGCATTATCCTTATCGCTATCTAAAAAAATGAAAAACGGTTTTTCCAGTTTGGTAAACAAATCAAGGTTGACCCAATGTTTTACACCACCACAACCGCCAATTGGAATAATATTAATGCTCAACTCTTCAAATGTGTGAGTGATTAAGTTTGCTTGCTTATACAATGTAGCCTTGTGGTGCATTGCATTTACATCGTCAATTCCCTCAACAAGAAACAACAGTCTTGAAGTAGAAAATAAAGGAGTGAAAGTATTGTCGGGCTTAATACCTAAATCAATTGCCAGTGCTTTATAGTCTATTGCATTTTGATTAACGGTGTAAACATTGTTCGGCTTTGAAATATGAATAATGTTGTGGCGTTTAGTGTTTCCAACAATTGTAGGCGAATGTGTTGAAGTAATTACCTGATAACCATTTTCAGTTAGTGTACTTAGTTTGTCAAATAAATTGTCCTGTGCAGAAGGATGTAAAAAAGTTTCAGGTTCCTCAAAGCCAAAAATGATTTGCTGTGTATCGTCTGTTCTTTCTGTTTCTGCCAGATACTCAAAGTAAGACATCATTGTGATTCTTCTAAACCCATCGCCCCGTGAACTTAAAGGAATATCGCTGCCGGAAGAATCACTTATAAATGAAGTTGATATTAGTTTGCTCCAATCAAAATCTACTTTAGGTTTAACCTGTTCCCCTGTTTTTACAACATCATTTATTTTGTCAGTTACTTTTTGTAAAACAGATTCCAACTTAGTTTTAATAGTGGTTTCCATTTCATCCGTATCTACTTCCTCTTTGATAAGCTTGAAAGCCATATCCTTGAAATATTTCTGAATGGTTGTGTCAGTATCAGAAAGAGAAGTGTCGGCTTTGAAATATTGAAAAGAAGGCAACACTTTTTTTATAGCATCTCCAATTGCTTTCATTTTGGAAGTGCCAGTGCCGGGAATTTCTTCTACCTCGTAAGTAAAAGCAATATTATTTTCCTGATTAAATTCTCTAAGCTTTTCCCTTTTCTCTACGTTGTTGTACGCTTCACCATTGCCTTTTGCAGTTGCAATTGCATTGGCTGTGCATTGTGCAATAAGTTGTGCTTCTGTTTTGGAAATAAAATCGCTGTTGCCATTATATTTTTTTCTAACAATAGAGGTTTTTGGTTTTGAAACATTTGTTTCTGTAACATTCCAAACCTTTTTCCAAACCAATTCATTTTCGTCATTGGTCAATTCTTCGCCTTCAATCGTAGTAAGTATTTCTTCGCCTAAAAGATATTGCTTGTTTTCGCAGTCAAAAAACAATTCAACAATAATTTGATTGTCCTGTGCTTGTACATTATAGTCAGCTCTTGATAAAGTTGTTTCATTCAACGAAGCATCCAATGCTTTTAGGATGGTTGACTTACCAGCATCATTTTGTCCAACGATACAATTAAATAAATCGAAGTTTATGGTAATAGAACCGTTAATTCCTCTGAAATTTGTTATGATAGCTTTCTTTAAAATCATTTCTTGCCTTTGTTTTTCGTGATGTACTTTACTCTTTCTTCTGCAACCTGCAGGGCTTTCAAAGCCATGTCTTCGTCCTCCACTTCATAAACCAATTTGTCGCTAAGCCATGCAACCAGCAAGTCATTTTCTTTTACTTTAAAATACTCGGCAAGCTTTACCACTTGTTCCCTTGAAGGCTTGCGTTGTCCTCTTTCAATTTTACTAAGTATTGCCTGGTCAATGTCAAGGAAAGCAGCAACTGTCCGCAAGGGCAGTTCCTTGTTCTCTCTAAGTTTCCGTATTGTGTCGCCTAAGCTGTCCATTTTGAACGATTGTATTTTGACATAATTTGTCAAATTTATAAACTGTCGCTCTGTTGAGCAAAGATTTGTTGCTGAAGTTTTCAACATAATGTTCATAGATATTCGTCAGCCATGGGTGGTGGGTGGGCTTTGGTGTTCAGTATAGGTATTTGTTGATGTATTTAGTTGAAGCCGATAAGAATTCCGTCCGCTGGGGTGGGTCGGCTGTGCGTTGGCATTTTTAGCTCTTTGCAAGGTTGGCTTTGTGTCGGGGTTTTGTGTGCCTTGCAATGTGCTAAAAATAGCATGGGGTCGGGTCGGCAAAGTCATGGATGCTTGTATATGTGTAGGATGTTCAATAGGGTGACGTACAACGGACAGGGCTTGCCGAAGTACGGGAATTAGTATTCCGTCCGCCCGGTACCGATGATGATTGAAAAACTGAAGATGAAGTTAACAACAAAAAGCTAAATAGATAATGTCCAGCCCGATATGAAGCACAATAGAATTACAACAAGCCGAAGATAACTTCCGTCCGCCCGTATTTTGGCAAACCCCCTGTTGTACGTTCGCCCTATCTCCGCTGTCATCGATAATGTGGGTCTGTGTCCACCCGCAGAGCGTTGCCTGTGCATTGGCACAAGGCAGGCTCTTTTGCAAGGTTGGCTTTTGTGTGTCGGCTTTGTGTGCCTTGCAAATGTGCCTGACTTGAAGCGTCGCCTTGTTAGTCTGGTCGTGTCATTGAAATTGTTGTCTGGGTGTCAAAGCACTAGTTCGTGTCTGCTTTCCAAATATTAAATTGTCTAAAAATAATTTTTGATGGTTCGGCTATACGTTTACTATACTTATATTTGATAACATTATCCCGCCAATGAAACCCCAATCAATTTACCAATACCAAATGTTATAGCTGCTGCAATCAAACCAAATATTACCTGTCGGAAACCAGAGAACCAAATACTTTTACCTGTAAACAAGGTGATGGCTGAGCCAATTAAAAATAAACCTGCTGCACTACTGATAACACTAATAATTATTGCTGTAATACCACTTGTAAACATAAAAGGAATCACTGGTATTACTGCACCAATAGCAAAAAGTATAAAGGAATAAACAGCAGCTTCCATAGCAGAGCCTTTCAGTTCTTCTGCATTGATGCCCAATTCTTCTTTAACCAATATTTCATGTGCATGATTTTTATCCAGCATAATTTCAGCCGCCATTGCATTCGCCTGGTCTTCCGGTATGCCTTTAGCAATATAAATTAATGCCAGTTCTTTTTGTTCTCCTTCGGGATTTGTTTCCAGTTCATCCATTTCCAACTGCATCTGGTTTTCATGCAATTCCTGTGAACTTTTTACAGAAATCCATTCACCTAAAGCCATTGATAATGCACCAGCTAATAGCCCTGCAACACCAGCTAACAAAACACCTGAACCGCCTGCGGTTGCTCCGGCAATGCCCATTACCAAACTAAAATTAGAAACCAACCCGTCATTACCACCCAGTACTGCTGCCCTTAACGCATTGCCACCAACAGAGCGGTGCCTGCTTTCAAATTTTGCCACATTACTTCCAGTAACTTTAGATTCATTTTCTAAAAGTGAACGTAGGATTTTTACATGATTGGTTTCGCTGCCAGTAATAGGTAGCTTGTTTTTATTTTTGGCATTAATAACGGCAGAGGAAATACTTTTTTCAGTATCCATCAATACTCCTAACACATAATCATAACCAAAAACTTTACCGATAGTATTAAGCGCCTTTGCCCGGAATGATGGTGGTGGAAATACTGTAATTGAATCAGGATGCATTTTTTTCAAAAAAGCTTCCGCATGACTTTTTTCAATAGTACTCATTTGCCTGAAAACATTTGCAACCGTTTCATCTGTTTCGGCATCTGCCAATTTATTATACAGAAAGCAAGCATCTACTTCTGTTTGAAGATTTTTATTTGAAAGAGTAGCCATTATTTAATTATTGATTTTAAAATGTAAAATGAATCCCTCAATCGTAAGAAGGATTCATTTAGTGATATCTGAATATTAAAACGGGGCTGTGTTGTTAATCATTATCCTTTTCTCCCCCTTCGGCACTACCATTGCTTTGAATGGCACCGTTGGCAATTTCAGTGTGTCTTATCTGTCCGCCAAGGTAGCCTGTTCTGGCAACCAATCCAAAACTTACAAGCGAAATAATAAGAACCACTATGGATGTTGATTTCATCAACGAAATTTTAAAACGGCTTACTACCAAGGCTACTATTGACATTACTCCTAATGCAATCAAACTAATCAAAGCATACATCGCAGAGTCTTCATGCAGCTTAATCATATTCTCTGATACACCTTGAATTTTTTCTACTGCTTCTTCAGCACCTTCACCTGTTAAATAAGCTATACCTGCACCAATTGCCGAAATAATGAAAATAAAATATGCCGCATTTTTTGTTTGGTTACTCTTTACCCAAAGTCCATAGCTCAATACAAGGGCACCCAATATGGAACCGAAAACCGGAAGATGTGTGATAAGCAAATGCAAATGTACCTGGCTCATAGTTGTAATTTTTAAAGTGAAGTAATTTTAATAAATTTCTCGCCGCCTGTCATTGAAATTCCGCAACGGGCAGGTGCTATTGTTTCATAAGTATTACCACAGGTAGGGCAAACATAGAATACGGTTGACAAAGTATTTACTGTATTGTTTTGCAAAGCAGTTAGTGCTGCCTCATAAAACACTTTATGCTTTTTCTCTGTCTTGTAAGCATAATTTAAACTTATCATCGCTAATTGATTACCGGCTTCGTTGGCTGCCGTTAAAAACTCAGGATACATAGTAGTCACCTCGTAAGTTTCACCTGTAATTGCATCCTGTAAATTTTCTTTAGTCGTTTTAACAGTAAACTCTGGTTTGATAACCGGAACACTTACTCCAGATTCCTGCAATACAGCTTTATGATTTTTAGCATGAATATTTTCTGCGGTTGAAGCTGCCTTAAACAGCAAAGCAATCTGATGGTATCCTTCCTGCTCAGCTTTTTTTGAATACGCCGCATACTTTGCACTGGCAGTTGTTTCACCTTTGAAAGCAGCTTGCATGTTTTCTGTAGTTTTTGCATCAGTGTTGGTTACATAGCTTGCAGGTTTTGCAATAGTAGTCTTTTCATCTTTTTCATTCTCTTCTGCTTCGTTCTCCTTTCCTTCATTTTCACCACTTTCTTTTGTTGCCTTTTGGGTGGCTGTGTCTGCATTATTCTGTACTGGGGCTTTCATTGCAGCATCTGTATTGTTGCTTCCACAAGAAGCAAGAAAAATACTTCCTGCGGCTAATACTGTTACCGGGATAATTAATAGCTTTTTCATTTTACTTTGTTTTATATGTTTTTGAATAATTTATAAAACAAAGGTGCTATTGCAGCCCTTTACTATGCCTTTGTAGTTTCTTAAGATTGGCTAAAGATTATGTAGGAATTTTCAGAGAGAATGTAGTGCTACCCGAAGTGCTGCTAACAGCGATTGTAATATGTTGCAGGTCTGCCAATTTTTTTACAATGGCAAGCCCCAAACCGCTGCCTGGTATCATTGAATTTCTTGAATTATCGGTACGATAAAACCGGTTAAATAATAGCGGTAATTGTTGTTGCGTAATTCCGGTGCTGTCATTTGTAATAGATAGGGTGTGAGTGTCATTAACCCAATTAAAACTAATTTTCCCATTAACAACACCGTATTTTACAGCGTTACTAACGAGATTATCTATGATTACAGAAAAGAAAAAATTGTCTGCAAGTATCGAAACGGATTCAGCAATAGATATGCTTACAAGCATTCCTTTCTGCTGAATTTGTTTGTCGAATTTGAATTCGGCTTCTTTCAATATTTTATATAGATTAAGTTGTTCTTTTTTTACGGAACCAGATTCAAGACGGGCAAGCTGCAAAAGTTGGTCGAGCAGGTGATTAAGCCTGTCTGTTTGATTAATTACTTCTTTTATTTTTTCTTCATACTGCTCAGGCTCTCTTTTTTTGCGAAGCAATACTTCCAGCGTACCACGAATGGCGGCAAGCGGTGTCCTTATTTCATGCGAAGCATCGGCGGTAAATTGTTTTTGTTGCTGAATGCTGCTGTCTATCCTGCTCAATAATTCATTAATTGTACTTGCTAGCTGGTAAATCTCATCTTCATTTTCTGGCAATGGTAAACGGGTATCTATGTTTGAATCATTAATGCCTGAAGCGGCACGAATTAGTTGATTAACTGGTGCTATAGCTTTTGAAGCTGCAAAATAGATAACCCAATAAAGTACCAGCAAAAGAATGGGAAAAGAAATGCATAGGGTAATAAGCAGATTGTTCAATACATAGTATGACTCTTGTTGAGAGACACCAACGGTTAATTGACCGATAATTTTTCCATCGTCGTTTTTAATAGGAAATTGTCCAAGCCGAAGTCTTTGTTTATCAATCTGGGTATTATAGAAATATCCTTTTTCGTTGCCTGGGTTAAATAAAAAATGATTCGATTGTAGGTTAGCCGATTTGAATATCATCTTATCCTTGTTATCAACTATTTGAATAAAAGTTGGATTGACTTCTACTTTCTTATGTTCAGCTTCTTCCCATTC
>Ga0209480_10002205_pt1 | contig 13547 bp, 18 predicted proteins | sample JI61114C2DNA_FD_187501 | JGI IMG/M metagenome (GOLD analysis project Ga0209480, IMG submission 187501) | Wastewater effluent complex algal communities from Wisconsin, to seasonally profile nutrient transformation and Carbon sequestration -... | ecosystem: Engineered > WWTP > Effluent > Algae...
TGCGACTGAGTTGCTCGATCGCCGTCGCTCTCGACCGAGACTCCTTAATAAGTTCGCCTTTCACAACGGCAGACTTGTCTTCAACGATTCTTAGCAGTCTTTGCTCTGAATCTTTTCGTACCTACATTCCCTTGCTAAGTACATTGGTTTCGGTATCTAGGATATCCGTGAGCTTGTTGTCGAGCTCCCGAATTTCATTCATCTTCATCTCGTACTGCCGATTGCGGTATCCTCGCTCCTATTCGACCCTCGTGGCAAGTCTTCCGACAAGCTCCCGATAGTTCTATACTGATTCGATGCAGCTATACGTTTGTCATCGAGGGACTGCTGAAAGTCATGAAGGCGTTGTTAGAATTCCTTGACTCGGTACTCTATATTGGGACCGACTATACCGATATTCTCGGTCTTTGGAGGGCGAGATGATGGCCCATAGTTGTTGCCAGCCATGTTGATTTGGCTGAGCTTCTCAGCAATACGGGCGATTCTATCGGAGTGATCTGCTGGCTTGTTTGTGAGATCTAAGTGGTTTTGACGGTACTGCCGAGGTAGAAACTCATTTTTTAAATGTCAATTATGAAGAATTCCGCCTATGTGAATAGAATGAGTTGGTAGTGCAAAAGTTTAGCGTGTCAAGGAAGGTTTTTTTGGTTAGATAACCTTTCTGAGTGGCGCCGACTCATTTGCCAATCTCATCAACAATCCTCCAACAACTAGGAACCCAATGGTGCTTCGAAATGTAACGAGTATTTGTTGACGGATTTTGCTCATCGACTCGCAAACCTTTGACTTCACTCAACGTTATTCCTGATGTTTGGAGCGTCACTGGCAACTGTCGGTTATAACTTCAGAGACCGGAGTACTCTAATTAACTGCGTGGTTGCTATGAGGCTAAGTGTGTTACCATTTTCAAACCCAATGTAATCCGACGGCCCATTTCAATTAAGGTAGCTTATTCAAAGTCTGATCAATTTGTGGTGCGGTACTGGCAAACGAGGTCTTTGTTGACTGGGAGCATATTTTCGGGGATGAAAACGAGGTGCTTCAGTACATTCAGCTCTTCTGCCTAGATCTTTGTATTGTAGGTGGCTTCCACTTCCATCTGACTCTGAGAGGTCTCGCAGGGAATTTGAGAGCTTGTTGCGGTTCCCTGGTTTGCATACTTGAATTTAATGACCAAACAGTTGGGGCTTGGGCAGATGAAGGTGCAGTTCCAATCTATGATTTCCTAATTTACGTTGACTTTTACCTTAGTGCTGTTGATTGTTCGCCAGTTGGTTTCAACTTGGTTTAGCATTGCCATCTCCTCAAATGGTCTGGGGGCAGGCATCCCCTCTTGCTCCTTGAAAACCATCTGTGCGCGCAAGTACATGATAAGCTGGTTGATGTAGTCCAAACTGATAAAGTCCAGGTCAGTTGTCTCTCCGTTTCCAATACAACCAAACTTTGTCGCTCCAATCATAAGCTCTTCCTCTGTGTAGCCTAGGTATTCGATCAGTTTCTTGGAAAGGTAGAACTTGTTGAATGTAGTGAGTTCTGGTATAAGGTCCCTTGTCATGATCACACACATATCGTTCTCGTAGTGACGCACAATATCGTCCGGGGAAGGGAGAAGACGCGCAAGCTACTTCGGATATTAATGAGTTTTTGTCTTTGCGGCTTTTTCGATGCCATCAGCGACTTCGGTGAAAATTTTGTCTTGGAATGAGCGAAGCCGAGCTGTGACGTACTCTAGGGAGGCGTAGTTGCAGTCATATTGTTCCAGCTAACATCTGATCATAGAATGGCTGCGCGCACATCGCACTATTCGGTTGTATTCAAAGAGGGCCTCGAAAAAGCTAATCTTGCAGTCAGGGTCCTTCAGGATAGCCTCGCTGATGTATATGCTCTATGTGATGTGATGGGTTACTTCGGTCAGCTTATAGTTCGATGTTGGGTTACGGAATCGCTCTAGGCAGCTCCTTGCGATGAGTTTACGCAAGTATCCACGCTTTTTCTCCTCCTTGTTTCGCTGGTGTCTCGTAAGCATTGCAAATAATTTCTGATGCTTTATATATTTCAATAAAAGAGGGGACCGAGGGCCTGTTATAGTGGAAACGACCGCTGCTATTCCATAATTTACAGCGAACTACCGATCTCGCAGTATCAAATCACGGCCGGCTTTAAAGGCGTGAGGCAGCTGTAATTGTCACTATAATTTAAATGATCATTCTCGGCCTTGGGGAAGTCTCAGCTCCTTCGACCTCTAGACTCTCAAACAAGCCGGCTAGCGTCCTGACGCACTTATCCGCAGCTTTATCTGAGACAAGCTCAACAAACTCTGGATAAGAGAAGCAGTAAATCAAAAGGTTGTCAAAATCAAATGATACCTCAAAACTACGTATAGAAGGTGTTTGTAGAGCAAACTTCCCTTCAGCAAAATACTTCCTAATTTTCGTTTCCATTGTTCTATAATCAATCAATGTCTTTCGTTTTTAGAGCCTCCTGCTCATAAACTCCACTCAATGATCTCTCCAATACCTCGGACTACCTACCGGTCAAGGGATTCGCCGACGATCAGCGATCCAGAATCCCATATAGGCTCAAATCTCTCCGACAAGAACTCAAAGAGAAGCAGCTAGACCGAATCTCCAACCGAACCACTGAATTAGCCAGCCAGTTAGCAAACTAAAAATGGATGAGTGTTGATCATACCATCCACTGCCTCAATGCCGTCGATAATGCTGGTCCACCAGTGCAAAAACCAACATCCATATTCCTTTCGAGTACCGTGCGGGACATATTACCCAAGGTAGGCGAGAACCCTTTTCCTGGCCCTGGACATTATCTTGTTGAGAGGGTTCGAGGCCGTTTCGCTAAATAGAAGAAAAATTCCGAACCCGCATCAAACACGCTTAATCAACGGAGCCTATGTTAATATCTGAACTCGTCGTATTCCCCCGTGGCTTCAATACCCAGCGATTCGCGAAGGTTCGCTGAGAAAAAGGAGACCAGTTTTATCGTAGGGAAAGTGCATGAATCCCTCGAGCCACAGGGAAAATAGAATTAAGAAAATATCGGCGGAAACAGTGCGATTCGAAACAGCAAGGGAACTAACTTTCATCTTTCAAAGGTCGAAAGAAAAGTATTCGAGCCTCGCAAGGAAGTTTTGCAGGCCGCTGCTGTCAATAACAATCAAAAAGGAACCTATTTGCCAGATGTAAGCTTAAACATCAAGCAAAATTCTACACTAAAGACTTACGAACCATCCTTCAAGCGAGGAAAGCTTGCAACTGCAAGTACAATTCTGACACAACCTCAGGATTCAGATAGCTCTGAAAACTCTTCGGAGGAGGAGTACATTTAGACAACTCCGGGACCTGGCTCCTACAACTACGAATCCTCAAGTTTCGTGACCAAAGACTTTAGGTCAAAGAGGCAAGCAGCCCAATAGGTATTTTTTAATAGGCAGGAAAGACTCAAGGAGACAAAGACGGATAATACACTCGGACCCACCAGCTACGACGTGAAGCCACTTCGAAACCCCCAAACTAAGCCTCCAAAAAATGTTGGGTTTCTGGCTAAGGAAGAAAGATTCAAACCGGTTGAAAATTCGTATGGAGCAGAACTCGGTTTGTACCATCCACGTAACTCAATAGAAAATGACTTGATTAATGAGCTTGTTAAAGGCTTCAAGGGGAGGTTCGGCACCAATGTGGAAAGGTTCTAAAAGGATGAAACATTTGTTCCTGGTCCCGGGACTTACAATATGGAAGTTGTAGAGTCAGGGAGAAGGGAAGAGTAAAAATCTAAGTTGTCACATCCCTACAAGTCTACAGTGAAGCGCTGTCTTTTCGAAAATATTCGTACTTCACCGAATTAAGCATAGCGAATTTCCCTGGACCAGGCGATTACGAAATTGATCGGTCCAAAATTGCCGAGCTTCACGAACACGAAGATCTTAAGCCAAAGCAGGCGCCTTTTAACACCTCCTCGTCGAGAACTCTGTTCGTTGCTAAACCTGGGGGTGAGGAGAACGGCTACTGCAGTCCTAAATAGCCTTCCAAAGAAGAACATCGAAACAGTAGTCCATTTAAATCTAAATCTCCAAGGTTTCCAGCATAACCCTTTGAAAAGACACCAGGAGCTGGTGAATACTACGATCAAAAGCGAGACCTTTCGAGTTGGGAGATACCGACCTTCAATATCCTCTTTCGCCAACTGTGACGTTAATCTGCTTATGAATGCTATCAGGGTTCGACCTTAGCTCCCTTTGTGCAGATGTAGATGAAATGCACGTTCGGAGCGTCCTTATCGTCGGACGCAATGGTGATTGATGAAGCAATCGTGGGCTTAGCAACCTGGCTCACCTTGACAGACCAGTCGTACTCCGGCTTCTCTAGGTAAGGAAGCCGGTACTCACTTTGTCCATAGGACACAATGAAGTAAACTCCCTTTGGCCCGAGGACTCTGTAAACTTCGGAAATCATTTTGTTTGCGTTGGTGGTCGACCCTTCTCCACACAGCACAGAATCCAAAGTACCTTTATCGACGACTGCATCGAATGAATTCTCTGGGAAATCCATAGCTTTGACGTCCATCTGCAGGTACTTAAAATTCGGGCCCTTATCCTTGTACTTGTCAACCATGGCCTTTGTGACAGTGGGCGAAATGTCGACGTTCGTGATGTTTTGGTAGCCCTCATCAAACATTTCCTCGCTAAGCCGCGAATTGCCAGCTCCAACGTTTAGAATACGGTGGTCCGGCTGGACGTTCGCTTGGAGAAGCTCCTTGATGCCATTGAATCTTTGGTACCAATCAAAAGGTTCAGGATCCCTACGTCACTACAAGCAGTACTTGGTGTATCGCTCCTCCCAGTACTCGACCTTGCCGTATTGACTCATACGATTTGAATTCCAGAGGAAGTTATAATAATACAATGAGTCTGCAGAAGGTGCTGAAGGATAGCAAGGATCCAGCAACTGGTGTGAGTCTATATGACCACCTCAAGGGAGTGCTGGCAACATTGCTATTCGACAATCCGAACAACGCACTGCAGCGATTCGAGGAGTACTCGTTTGAGCTCAAGGGCAGCAAGGAGGAAGAGATCGTCTTCCGTGTTAAATAATCCTTTAATCACTTGAAGGATTACGAGCAGCGCAACAGAACCCTCCTCGGAGTAGATAAACCCATAGACCTAGAAAATCAATACTGGTACAGAGGAGGAACCACAAGAGCCAGCAACCATCGGTTATGTTCCGAATATCATGGACGAGAACAAGGTGTTTGAGAGAGCCGGTGTTGGAATTGGAGAAGATGAGGCCTATCGAGTCTACAAATCTCTTTCGGTAGGTCGTTGTTTTATTCAGAAACTGACCGTCAAGAAAAACGCTAAGAACGCTAGATTCTGGGGGAAGATCTTGACTACCGGAGGTGACTACTATATCGCAGAAGGCTCTGCAGAAGGTGGAGATGAATTCCCAGATCTGCCTCCTGATGTCGAAGGGAAAGGAACAGGTATCAACACCCTGTACTATTGGGCTACCACTCAACTCAGCGGAGATTGGGCTTAGTTACCAGTTGTGACTCCTCAGCAAATAAGAGTATCGAGAAAGATAAAGGTGCTGCTAACAGGTGACTTAAGTCGAAAGGTGGTGAGCAATCCCCACTTTGTCGGAAAGGAAGCTCATTTGGTAACATGTTGAGTTACTCAGCTCAAGTGCCAAATTTTAAGGATAACTGCTTCGTCATTCGTGGTGCCAAAAGGAATGTATGTCCCAGCAGAGGACTCTGGGGAAATTGGACTCGCTTAAAACTGGCAAGCCGACATTCGTGGATTATCAAAGCTCGAAAATTGGGTTCACTATCCTCAAGCCATTTTGAAGGTCGGACGGCTAACGCTTCAAAAGCCAGAAGGCCTTGAGCCAGAATAGGAAGCGAAAGTAATAGCAGAGAACGAGAAGAAAGACCCGACATAGCCAAGGCTAAAATCTCTCAGTCAAGACAAAGGACCGAACACTTGGAAAATAGGCTTAATAGGCTCAAACGAATGGCGCACGATCGGCAAGGATCCAAAGCCTATCAACACCGGCACGGTTTTTATTCGCAGTCTTATCTGGCCTGGCTGGACAACGGTTCTCTATTTGAATCGTCCAAGTTCTCTTTATGTTGGTTACGGATTCAAGGCTGGGCAATTCTATTATCCGTGTGAACCCGAAAAGATACTAGAGGAACAAGCCGAACGCCAGGAGGTCCCAGAACCAAACTGATTGGCCATGATCGCAACAATTTAGGAGCTATTAAAGGCAGGTCTGAGGATTATAATTAATTGGGATATGAGTGTAATCCTTGAGAGGTACGAAGTGGAAAAGTTGTTGGGTAAAGGAAACTTTGGCAAAGTTTTCCTGGCCAAGGACAGCAAGAATGGAATCAAGGTGGCTATCAAGCAGATGTCTAAAGCACGGCTGGCTAAGGAATCTCACCTAATAGAGTACCTCAACGGAGAGATCGAGTGCATGCGTATGATCAAATCTCCTTACGTCATGGAGCTCTACGATGTTGCCGAAGGTAAGCCTCGTTGTGATTTAGACAAGGAAAACAAATACATGATATGCGGCTACTGTAATGCAGGCAACCTCTTTGACTATCAAGCTAAGATGCCGAACCGTGTTATTCCTCTTGAAAAGACGATGGAGATCGTTGCACAAATCCTTAAAGGACTCCAAGCCATCCATTCAGAAGGATATCTTCACAGAGATCTCAAACCCGAGAACGTGTTGGTGGAAAACGACGGCAACGGGGATGTAAGAATTCAATAAACTGTAGAATTTTAGAATCGCTGATTTCGGATTCGCGAGAAGGGAAGAAAAGACTACAGGGACAATTCTGGGGACGGGAAAGTTTATGGCACCAGAGATATACGACGGCAACAAGTACGGTTATGGAGTGGACATGTGGGCCATTGGGGTCACTATCTACTACATGCTCAATGGTGAATACCCTTTCAGTACGTTATTCTGTTAGTCAGACCCTGCTCCCAGACGAGAAATCATGGACATCAAGGCTAAACTTCCCTTCTCGTACTCTGAGAATGTCAAGAAGACCTTTAGGAAACTCATAGACAATTGCAACCCTCAAACTGAAGAACTATTCGAGAAGATCTTCTCTTTCCAGCCGGAGAAGAGAATGAACTTTCATGATCTCAAGGCTCATCCTTTGTTGGCGAAGTATTTCAAGCAGGACGACGAGTTCACCCACTCAAGCATACTGTACAACAAGGAATACAAGGGGAAATCTAACGCACCGGTCACAAAGATCGAAGAAGGCGATGACGACGAAGAGGATGACGGCGCAGACTACAAATCGCACATCGTGCCGAAGAACAATTTCAACAAGGAGATCGAAGAGATCGAATTCTTCTTCCAGCATAAAGAGTTCATCCTCAAACTGAGCGAGCAGTTCCGTTCTGAGGGAAAGTACCTGTCGATGGCGGTGAAATTCGCTCTGCGTTACAACCTTCTGAAATTCTACCTCCTTGACGCGACAACACTTTACAATCTGCTCAAGAAGAAGGTAATGCCAGAGCAAGCACGTACCGATCTGAACTGGGAGAAATTTTTCGAATCGAGGGAGTTCACAGTATTGCTCAACCTATTGAAGGAGCAGCTGCAGTCTGCCAAGGGGAAGTTCGAAGATAGTTATAATGATTGCAAGGACAATATAGATACCATCTTGCAGGAGATCCCCGAGTTCAAGGAGTCATTCTCACCTACACCGAGCGAAAAGGATTTCAGTGAATTCAAAAAGAGCTTCCGTGGGACAACAAATCGTGCCAATAAAGTGCTCAGTAGTCTCCAAAACGAACGTACCTCCCAGTTGTAATTCAGTCACCGCAAAGGGTCAGCAATCCCCTCCGAAACTCATCTAACTTCGTATCAAGATCTTCATTTGCCACATCCTGAACCAGATCTTCAAGCGAGAAGACCTAAACGAGAACTTCTCATTCTACTTCGAATGGAAGAAGCACCAGAAGTTGGAGGAGCCTGTTGATACCTTCAACTTCGAGACTTTCGCAATGTGGATTTCTAAAGAAGACAAGAACAACCTTATCAAGACCATCGCCTTCATTATGAAGAAGTACTTCGGCGGCTGATTGTGGTTTGTGTAATGGACCATTGTATTTGGCTTGCTTTGAACTATTTTGACTGTAAAAGGTAGTGATAAAATTTAAATGGGAGGGCAGCAAAGTGAAAGTTCTTCCCTAAAGTTTGTGCAGCTCCTCCAAGATCGGCGGTTCGGCAGTATCCGAGTCTATAGAGAAGAGCAGAAGCCTTACGGCTACTACATGAAGCTCACAGTCGATAGTCAAGGACAGGGAGGTGATTAGCGGTAAATTCAAAGAATTGTCGAAACAATTGAGCGAGAGCAATGCCGAGAATTCTTTCCACGTTTGTTGCAGCCACTCGAAGGTAAACATTTCTCTGAGTTTAGCTGTGGACAACTGCGGGGTTAGTTGCTACGGCCTCATAATCGAATATCAGAATCACACACTCAGAGACTTTTGCTAGGGGCTGCAGGACAGGTCTGACAGTCTCGCAGAAGAAGAGATCTGCTATATTGTTCAAACCGCCATCGCGATCGAGAAAGTTGCTTTACAAAACGGTTTGGCAATCAATGTGTCAGTCGACTAACTTTTTGTGACGCCACAGGGAACACTCATCGTCTATCCCTTTGGACTGCTGCATGGTACCCCTCATTTAATCTAGAGCTATCTCATTCCGAAATGTAATCGTGCAATAGCCTATGCGTGGACCCCACAAATAAAATGAAACTGCAACAACCCACCAAAAGCTTTTTCCATGCCCTGGCTTCGACACTCCGATGTGTCTCCTTCGGTAGTCTCTGTGAGAGAGAGATGAATATCCTCGCCAGTAAAATATGTAGCTGCAGGTCAGTAGACGCTGTGGAGAACCTTCATAACTGGGCAACATTGAGCAACTAGTGTTTGGTATTACCAATGAACCGCAACAGCCTGTTTGTTAAGCAACTAGCCCAACGTAGTCGGCACTCCTCCTTCAGTGGAACGACATCTGGCTCATCCCTAAGGTGACATTTAATAAAGGTATGTGAACAATTAGTTGATAAGTCAGTACATCGGGTTTCCGTAGTATTGTAGATACTGTTCCTCCAGCTCCTCCTGCTACTTCTTGAGTTACTTCAATTCCTATTGCAAGGCCGCTGATTGACGGCGATACTTGGCGAGCTTGTTCGTGCTTGTAGTGCTGTATTACCGATGCTTATACCTCGTAGTTTGCTTCTTTTCGACAACATGTAGGCTTATCGTTCGATCCATGATCTTTGCGCTAACGAGCTGATGGCGGTCCTTGACAGCTAACCCCTGTAATCCACTATCAAGCACTATCCCCTCGATTTGCTGAACTGGGGCGTTGATGTCTTTCGAGATCAGGTTGGAAATAAAGACCTCTTTTGTCCAGTCTTCGGATGCTACCTTCGAGAGTTCTTTGTCTCGAAGGTCATACCAATATTTTTGTGATAACTCTTATTGTGGAATCTCTTGCTTGAACTCTGCCGTGAATCGCTCCAAGAGAATATCCTCAGTGAGTTCCGTTTCGGTTTTTAAAAGCTTTTACAGTGCTTGTTGGAACAGAGCCAAAAACTATCGTGCCGATACACCAGCAATCTTTTGGTTTCGCTCTTTGTAGTATCCCGAAGCAGCCCAATACGATCGTCTCTAGTCATCTTTCGCCAGGAGCCCTAGCCTACTGAAGACGTTGAACAGCATGTTTCTGCCCACTCCGTAGTAGAGCCTACGATCATTCTCGAAATAAAGGCTCAGCAGCTGGTCCTTGACGTATGGTTGAAGGTAGACATCTTGGATGTCCTGTTCTTTGATTGTTGCTGGGATTTTATTGGGGATCCCCAACACCCACCGATCGAATTTTCTCGAGAAAAGCTATATGCGTTGAATTGCATAGTAAAGCTCTAAATAGGATTTCCTGTACTTCTATGGTAGCCATAGAACCAGCCCAAACCCCCAACTAGCAACAAAAACAGTAATTTTTTCTTATTGTCCTTGGCTTTGTAGATCATCCGTTGACCAAGGGGTAGACTCCTTGCGTATGCTTTCTTGTTCAGACTTTCAGCCTTCTTCTTAATCTCCTTGCGGCATTCCTAACTAAGCAGTCAACTACCATCTTGGCTATCATCGTATGATACCCAAATCCAGCCCTCCACCTGAGCATCATTAATATATACCAACACTAAATATTGAGCAGAGCACACTACTTGCAAGACTGATGCAGTCAACGTCGAGCCCCAGCCCCAAGAGACCCACCAAGGGAGAGATTATCAATATAATGAAAGCAGTGCCTCTGCGGAAGGAATTAGGAAGACGTCCGGTCCAACTCCTCCACACCAATAAAGACGTTATCGCGAGGCTCAACATCTCGCATCCACGCATCAAAGATGTTCTTGATAGCAGCGGCGAAGGTTTTTTCAGTCGGTAATTTGACCCAAGGAACCCTGTTTAGTCCCTTCGAAAAGGTCTTCTCTTCAATCGCAGGATCGCTAGATAGGACGAGGAAAATGATCCCAAGAGCAACCGCGTGCACTAGCGGCAGTAAGCTGAGTCAGAGGAGAAGAAGCTTATGAACTGCTTCCTGGAAGAGTAATCCTGTAATTTAGAAGAATCAGTTCAGAAGGAAGAAAGGGGTACCCGAAAGACCTGGAGAAAGCCTTTTCATGACAACCAGCAACCGATACGATCGCTACAGCACGACAAACTTTCCTGCTATGAGCTCAAGCTGTCCCGCAGTAAATGGCTGACAAACCCAAACGAGTTCTGTTCTGGAGACTTTCAAAGGCTGCAGATTGAGCTTCCGTAGATCAAATCACTCAGCAAGAACTATCTGAAGAAAACATCAGTAGGCGAAATGGATCTCAAGCCAGGTCTCCAGAGCGTACTCGATCCAGTCGTGTTTTCTCAAAAGTCACCTGGAAGTAAGCAGCTTACTGTCAGAAAGACAGAAGGAGATACCCAAAAGGATTGCGTCCCGTTTTTCCTGTTAAGAAAACTCAAACTTGAGAGTATGGCTCGCAGACCGGATACACAACAATCGACTTTACCTGAAAGTCCTTCATCGGTCTGGAAAAAGGGAGTTAAGGATGGAAAGACGAGCTGTTTTATCGAAAATAACTCCACAAGGATCAGCATCTAAGGCTCTCAGATCTTGGGACATTCCAAATTCTGGACTGAACCCTTGCATTCCAGCATTCATTATGAGTGATACGCATCCACTGTCATTTCTTCTTGCCGCCCTTCTTGTTCTTATCCTCCTTCTTGGCGAGAGTAAATACTTCCTCGCCGGCAGCCGCAGCGTCCTATTCATACTTCCGGACTGGATAGCCGTCAATGACGAAAGGTTCGACTTCCTCCTCCTCGCCGACCTGCCCAGCAGTGCATAAGTAGTACGTGGTCTTGTCGCTCAAGAAAGTACTTGCTTCGCTTTGCAGCTTAGCTTTAATAAATTTGCGCTCGCCACTCTTATCTACCAACTCCAGAAAGAGCTGCTCCTTTGTCACTTTCTCATTGGTTTCTATATAACTGCTTCATTTACGATTGGCTTTGGCGATGAGCTCGACGATCTTCGGAAGCTTCTCGTTGTACTTTGCAATCGCAGTCTTGGACTCTTCCACTTCCTTTTGCAGATCCATCTTCTCTTGCTCGAGAGGCGAACCAGCCACTGGTTCCTTTCCACCTTTCTTTGCTGCCTTCTTGTCATCTTTCTGCGTCAAAGCGGATACTATACCTTTGCACCTGGATTTGCGTCTGCTTCCTCTTTCAGTTTAACCTCGACCTCCTCAAGCCGCTTCTAATTCTTCTCGATCCGCTTTTGATGGTTCTGTATTTCCTTGGCGAACAGTTCCTGCTTGGCGGCGTACATCTTGAGCAGTTACTTGTAGCAGGTAACCCAGATACAGTCGAATAGGGTTGCCGCAAGACAGTCGATGGTGAAGACCCTCTGCATCTTGTAGCCGAAATTGATGAGGATGAACATTCAAACTGAAAAATGAAACTATAGCGGGTCACTCTATAAACTGGCTGTAGGCATTTCGCAAGCTCTGGTTCTGAGCTGCTGGACGTGACGACTTGCCGCGGGTTGGCATAAGCTTGCTTGTGTTGTACATTGCTGATGTGGATTATGTGCGGCGAGCGAACATCTAAGCGTGAATCAAATTTTTGACTCGTTCATTTGAGACGAATAGTTCGAGAACCCTGAGACAGTCCAGCTTGAGGAAAGCTTGATAGTCGATGTACTCTTTGCTGTAGTTGTTGAGGTTGTTGGTTCGTTTCATCACTTATTTTCGAGCAGTCTCGACACACTTGAAGAAGAATTGCTCCAGTTCGTTTATTCGAACCCCATTGGAGCTCGTCTGTCGTAACACTTTCTCGTATTTGATGCTGACTTCCTACAGCTTCCGCTCCCTTACCTCTTCGGCTTCTAATATCACCTCCTTGATGTTGTTTAGAAGTGATTCGTCCTGAACTATTGAACGAAGTCTTTAGATGGGAGCGTTCGAACTCATCAACGATGCTCGGTTGGTATCTGCCGTACGTATCTTGCGGCTGACTAATCGACGGCTTGGCGGGAGTGTACCTGTATGTCGAGTAGGGATCTCCGGTATTGAGGAAGTTTCTTCTTCAAGAGCAGCGGACTTTTGGCTAAACTGCGCCTACAGGTACTTGGTCCTCTTCATCAACTTCTTGACTTAGTTTTCGAGGAACTTGTTTTGGGAGTTTGATTCATCAAGCCTGAGCTTGTACTGCTCGCACTCTCGACTCTTCTGTTCGAGATTGTTGTACAACTTTAGTGCTTCTTCTCGGAACAGAATCAGCTGCTTTTCCAGGCTGGTAATGCGGTCGAATGAATTGCTGTTTGCTTCTGCATTGGCAGTCTTATTGCGGATATCTTCCAGCTCCTGCTTGATTTTTTTCATGTGATTGCGATACGCCAGGAGGAACTCTGCTTCATGGCGGTTGATCACATCCTGAATCTTGATGTCCATTCCATCAATAACTCCATTCAGCTGCTGGTAAAGCTACTGTACTCGACCAATCGGCCCATGGCTGATGGAGGAAACATTCGTGATAAAAGTTTCCTTCCGGCGGCGTGGTGAGTCTCTGGGGCTGTTGTTGTTGCTGGAAGTTTCTATGCGGGTGGCATTGATAGCACTCGGTCGCTTACTTTCCTCCTTCATGTAAGTTATTGTTTATTAACTGAATATTGCTGTTAAGTGTGGGGTTGCTGCCGAACTTCAATCCTTCTGGTGCGACCCTCCGCAAGGTTATATTTCGTTAAACCGGTCTATTATTATCGGTTTTATTAGTAAAATTAAATGCAAGACCGCTCGCCGAAGTACCTGCCACCTGCTGCACTGAACTGCCTGATAACGATGTTTTCGACGACTTGCGGCGCAAGGAACTTTAGAGTCTCCGGAAGGGGCAATACGCTGACGCGGAAGAAGCGAAGACCCGTTTCCAGCGGCTGAAA
>Ga0209480_10002206_pt1 | contig 13546 bp, 7 predicted proteins | sample JI61114C2DNA_FD_187501 | JGI IMG/M metagenome (GOLD analysis project Ga0209480, IMG submission 187501) | Wastewater effluent complex algal communities from Wisconsin, to seasonally profile nutrient transformation and Carbon sequestration -... | ecosystem: Engineered > WWTP > Effluent > Algae...
AAATCTGGTATCGGATTTTGGCCAGTGGATGGAACTGCGTGTATCAGCCCATGGCCGTAGCTTATCACCAACATAGAAATGACAAGAAAGCATTGAGTAACCAGCTCTATCATTATATGCGGGGTAATACTTGCAGCCTTTTAATTCAGCATGAGCAATGGGGTCATGAGGGCAATTTGAAAAGATTGTATACCTACCTCCCAGCATATTATTGGTCAAGGATTAAAGAGCGGATCAAACATGGATACAAAGAAAATTTTGGTAGCATCCTCACAGAAATCAGGGGTTGTATTGCCGGATGGCGATACTATCAGCAAGTAAAACAGCCACCAAGAATTGCTGAATTACAGATAGCTCCAAGTCTTTTCAAACCCGTTGATGTATCTACCAATACCCTGGTGTCTGTGATTATCACTTCTTATAACTATGGGCATTATCTGGAACAAGCCATTCATTCTTTCTTGCAACAAACCCATGCTGCAAAAGAAATTATTGTCATTGATGATGGTTCTACAGACCAGACACAGGAATTGCTTGCGCGATATCCCTTGGTAAGATCTTATAAAACCAATAGAGTTGGTTTGTCATGGGCTAGGAATATTGGTGCCGTTGCCGCCAACGGGCAATTCTTAGTGTTTCTAGACGCTGACGATTATTTATTGCCCGATGCCTTAGAACAAAATCTACAACAGTTTGCAGCCAAACCACTTGCTGCTTTTGTATCTGGGGCACATTTGCGCATTGATGATGCCGGCAATTTTATTCCCCATCCAGAAGCTCCCTATAAGTTTGAAGACAATTATATCTCCCTCTTACAAGGCAACTATATTGCCATGGAAGCTACCGTCATGTATAGGAGAGCGCTCTTCTTCCAATTTCACTTTAATACCCAATTGGAAGCTTGTGAAGACTATGAATTAAACCTGCAAATTGCCCGGCATTTACCCGTGTTTTCACACAGAGAATTTATTGCCGTATACCGCATCCATAAAAAAAACATGTCTACCAATCAGGAAAGAATGTTAAAAGCTGCTATTTTAGTGCTTGAACAACAATTAGGTCAGACCCAAAATGAGGCGGAAAAAGCTGCTTTAGCAACAGGTCTGGCAAATTGGAAAATCCATTATCAAAACAACCCCTAATAGTTTGGATAACCCCATTCAAAGGACACCTTCCTCTCCTCCTGTTATTGCAGCCCTGCCTGCCCAGACCAATAGACCCAAATGGTCTGTGATGATTCCTGTTTATAATTGTTACAATTGTTTGGAGCAAAACCTGCTTTCAGTTTTGGCACAGGACCTTGGTGAAGACCTGATGCAAATAGAAGTAGTGGATGATGCTAGTACCGATGGAGACGTGGAAGCATTGGTAAATAGGATAGGTAAGGGTAGAATTGGGTATTATAGACAGCCTGAGAATAAGGGTAGCTTAAGAAATTTTGAAACAGCCATCAACCGTTCCAAAGGTCATTTGATTCATTTATTACACGGTGATGATTATGTGGCTAATGGATTTTATAGCAAGGTTGGACAATTATTAGATGAGTATCCAGAAGCAGGTGCTGCAATTACGGAATACCAGTATGTAGACGCCGATAGCAATAAAATCTGGGATAATCACCACATTGACAACAAGCGAGGTATTTTAGAAAACTGGTTAGACAGAATAGGTAGAAACCAATTATTACAAGTGCCTGCGGTAGTAGTAAGAAGATCTACTTATGAGGCATTGGGAGGATTCTATGCCGTTCACTATGGAGAGGATTGGGAAATGTGGGTCAGGATTGCCGCCAATTATCCCGTTGCTTATCTACCTGAAGTTCTGGCCAGATATAGGGTGCATCCATTTAATGTGTCTTATCATAGCATGCGTTCTGGTCAAAATATTCGGGATATTGAAAAAGTGATCAGCATAAATGTGAAGCATTTTCCATTAGATCAGAGAAGACAGGTGAGTAATTTGGCAAGAAGAAATTTTTCTATTTATTATGCCAATATTGCCCATAAAATTTACCATGACTATCATTTACGCAGGGTAGCTTTGATTCAAGCCAATGGCGCTTTGCGATTACACTTGAATAGAATTTCGCTAAAACAGGCATTTAAAATGTATGCCAAAATAATCCTGTGCTACAAAAGGCACTAAAAAAAAGAGTAGTAGGGATCCCGCCCCACTACTCAACCCTTAACCAAAAAAATTCTTATTGCTGCACAAGCATTTTCTTAGGCAGGTATTTCACACCTTCCCCTTCAACACTTAGGATATATGCATTGGTATTAATAGTCTGGTTGATTTCAACCGGAACTGTATTGTCTCCTTTTACGGTTTGAACCTGTTTGCTATACATGGGTCTACCAGTAGCCGCATCAAACATTTTAATGGTAACTGACATGGCTTTGTCAGTTTTGAAACTAGCATTGAACCTACCTTTTGAAGGGTTAGGATACAATTGTACATCCTTGGTTTCAATGGTAGCAGCTGCTACAACCGCTTGATCCTTGCTAAAAACTACCTTACTCAAATCAACAGAGATATTGGTAGACTTTCCAGTACCTACTTCAAAAGCAAATACTGCAGTAGTTAGGTCATTGGCATAGAACATGGATTGATTGGCACTAGATTTAAAATCGTCCAGTCTAATGCTATACTCTTTACCTGCTTCTGTCATAGGTAGGTAATAAGTATATTGCTCATTCCATTTGCTGATGCTGCTTTTCACCAACGTGATACGCAGGTTAGCGCCACTGGCAGCAGCTTTAAAGTTTAAGGTTTTATAACCAGAAAGATCAAGTTCTGCCCCACCCCCTTTTAGCAATTTGTATACAGAAACAAAATCGCTACTAGTAGCACTCATTTGTACATTTCTAAACAAGGGAACTTCAGTAGGTTTTACAGTTGCTGCTGCAGCATCATTGCTCACAGTGAACTGTTTGATCACGGTACTTGATTTGTTATAGTCAACATTCCAACTACCATCGGCCATAAATACCACGTCTTGTAATTGGTTGTTGAGATACAAACTCAAAGTAGCTTCATAAGCATCGCTTACTGGAATACTTAATAAAGACTTGCCATTTGCACTTAAGCTAACTGGTACATTTCTCTTGGTAGTTACGGTACTATTCTCGTTGGCTTTTTCTTCTATCTGAACGTAACCGCTACCTGCTCCATTGCTATTATTCAAAGCTAGTTGCAGATTGGCTCCTTCTCTTTTACCAGAAACAATATAGGTTTTAGGTAAAGCTTCTGAAGCTTTTAAAGTATTGATTGGCATGATGCCTTTTAATCTGGAAAGAATTTCCAAAGTCATATCTATACAGTAGTAAGGAGCAGCACCCCAAACCTGGTAATTATACAAAGTATCTTCTGCCTGATAATTTTGGTTTAACCACTGAGACTGGAAAGAAAAACTATCTCTTCCTTTTTTCTTTCCAATGGTAAAGCTGATGGCATATTCAATATTACCCTTTGGCTGTTTTAAAGTATAGCGTACAAAATTCAAGTTATTGATTTGGAATTGATCCATACCCAATAATTCTGCACCTTTTAAACGGTCGCAAACGGGTTTGGTATGATCATACATCACTGCAATAGTCTTGGTAGCAAATGCTACTGCCCTACATTCTTTATTCATGGTAAAGTCTACAGAACGCACTTCTACTGCATTGGTCATACTGGTAATATCTGATGCGGTACTCACATAAGCCGTGTAACCACTGTCTAGCATCTTGGTTGGCATGATATCACTTAAAGAAAGACTGCTATTAGAAGTTACCCCCATGGCTGCATTTCTAATTGAAGTTTGTTGCAGTTTGGGTAATTTGTCATAATCCAATGGACCCTGTGTGCTGGTTACCGCGTGATTAAACATTCTCTTAGCCACTGCATCGCCCAAGCTCTTGCTTTCTAATCCACCAGAATTTCCAGAAAAAGCTACCGAACCATCCCTAGTGATAATAGGAATGCTATCTAGATTCTTGATAGCAGTTGGATTACTAATGGTAGCAAAAAACAATAAATCATTAAAGTCTTCGTCACTGTCATAACCATCTCTTCTTATATCTTCAATTCCTACAAGTAATCTATTCCTAGAAGTATCATTTAATACAACAGTATGTCTACGTAATGAAGCATCAGCTTCTGGATTAAACCTGCTATCAGAATAGATACGCCATTTACCTTCTGTGATGGTACTATTAGATTCATCCCAACCATGTGCCAACAATACAAAACCTATACTGGTATTAGCTGGGAAATTACCTAGGTAAACTTTATCTCCTTCTTTCAGTTCTCCACCAAAGTCAAATTTACTTGCATTGGGGAAAATAATGCGAACCTGTGTAGGTGTTGGAGCAGTTGACAACGGAGAATTAGTTGGGAAAGTATAGTAACCCAAGATATTCTGGTATCCTGCACCTTCATCTACAAAGCTGATCCAAACATCAGAACTGGCAGTTAAGGCAATTGTTTCAGGTCTGCCAGCTGAAATTAATCTAGGATTGTAAATAGGAATATTACGGCGTTCCGGTAGGGTAGCTGTAATATCGTTCCTGCAAGAAACACTAACTACATCAGGTGGATTCAGAAGGTAGTTTGGTGTGCCAAAGCTGTTAAATGTTCCTATTGCCTGGTACTGGGCTGAAGCCGAGCTTATGCAAAAGGACATAGAAATAACAGCAGCCGTGCTGAGTAGAAATTTTTTCATGTAAAGCGGTTAAGGGTGGAATTGCTAGTTCCATGAACAATGCTTTTAAATCTTATACAAAGTTCCGGATGGGATTAGGCCGGGGATGTAAGTGTAGCTACAGACTTTCTGTAGGGGATATCCTACACAGGATCTAAAAGTTTTTATTGCCTGGTGACAGCTAATTCTTTGATAAGTCAAAACTAGACGCTTGCTTACTTGTGGGAAATACCAGCGTGTTTGTATTTATAGGAAAAGGAGCAGATTTTGTGTTTTCATTAAGGTTTTAAAATGCCATAAATTGGGCAGAAAATCATTCAAAACCATTAGTTTATATAGATATTTTCACTATATACCAAGTTCTTTGTATATTTATTAAGTTCTAAAACGGCAGTATTGCTATACCATGGGAACAGAAGAAAAAACAATTATCAAAATAATGCTCGCGGATGATCATCCTTTATTCATTGAAGGACTCACGCTCATGCTCAAAAGGGAAACCGATTTTGATTTATGTGGTATTGCCAATAACGGTAGAGAAGTTTTAGATATGCTACCATTATGCAAACCAGATTTAATCTTGTTAGATATTAATATGCCTAAGATGAATGGGCTTGAAACCATCAAGTATATTAAACAATCTTATCCCAATATTAAGATTGTAATGCTCTCCGGATATTTTGATGATGCCATTATTAAAGAAGCAAAAGCAAAGGGCGCCAATGGCTATTTATTAAAGAGTAGTCAGAAAGAAGAATTGATTCAAACCATTCGCTTGGTGTATTCTGGTGCTAATTTTTCTACACCAAGTCATGGTGACGCTGAAACCAGTGATTTCAATGATAGCTTTATTCAGCAATTCAATTTAACCAAGCGCGAACGCGAGATAATCCAATACATTAAACAAGGCCTAACCAATCAGGAAATGGCGCAAACACTGCATTTGAGCGTTTACACGGTTGAAACACACCGCAAAAATATTATGCAGAAATTGAAACTGAATTCTCCAGGTGCACTCATGAAATTTATTGTAGAGAATCAGATTTAACCCTATTCTGCTATTCCACTTTTACTACAGTTGTTCTCTTTCCAATCCCATTTTCATTGAATGCTTCTATTTGAAAATAATAGGGCTGGTCTTTTTCCATAGCAGAGAAATAATATTCATTGTTGCCATAGACCATGATGCTATTATACAATTTATCTGGTGCTGTTCCAGTATAAATCACATAGCCTGTTGCTTGTTCATTCACCTGCCATTTAAGCCATGCATTTCTTCTTTCACTGTCTCCACGCAAAACAATAAAATGCTGTACCGTATCTGGCACTGCACCCACTGCTTTTCCAAAAACGCGCAAACCACTAATGGCAAACTTACCCGTGGGCACATGAATGTTGCGCATTTTTAAAAACCTAGTTTGAACAGGTTTATCAAATACAAAGTACTCATGTGGAATATCGGTTTTGTTTTGAGATTTGTCTTTGAGCAGTTCCCAATTTTTACCATCCTTGCTTCCTAAGAGCTGGTATTGGTGGTACAAACCTGCCTGTTTGCCCATGACGGTGGCGTCTTGGTCAGCATAATTTATTTGTACAGCATGCACAGTAGAAACCTTACCCAAATCGGTTTGGATCCACTCAGACTTGCTGTCTGTTGCCGCGCTCCAATAAGTTTTGATATTTTCATCATTGGCCTGATTGGCGGAAAAAGCCCCCAAAGTGCTAGAAACTTGTATGGGTTTGTTATAGTTCAACAACATCCATCCAGTAAATTGGCTCTTATTATGATCCGCGTTTTTATTGGGTAAGAAATGCGGATAATCGCCGTAGGCCGTATTGGTATACAAAATGCCATCCTTGTCAATATTGGCTGGCCAAATGCCAATCCTTCTTTCAAAATTATTCTTAGTAGCAATAACTAGGGTAGAAACATGCCACCAGTGTTGAAATAAGTCTTGGTAAGTAGCACCATGACCTGCTCCATTGACAAAGCCACCTGGCTTAAATGAAAAGGGATTATGTGATTGATAAGTAAAAGGCCCCATGGGATGGTCAGATACATACACACCATCGCCATAGCCACTAAATTCTGTTCCTGGCGCACCATATTGTAAATAGTATTTGCCCTTGAACTTATTCATCCAAGAACCTTCTATAAAGGGCTTTAGAAAAGTATTGTCATTGTGTTCTCCAAAACGTTCCCATCCATGAATACTATCATTCAAACGGAGTAATTCTTTGCGTTCACCAATGGGTTGCAAAGTTTTTCTGTTTAACTCCTGACCATAGGTGGGATAAGTATTACTAGAACCAAAATAAATATAGAGTCGGTTGTCATCGTCTAAGAAAAATGCGGGATCCCAAGCACCCACTTGAAAAGAATCTACCGCTTCTTTCCACTCGTCTTTTTGTGGATTGGTACTCATCCAAATAGGAAAGTTTTTGGAATAGGTACTACCAATCACTAATAAGGTATCGCCTAAGACCAGCGTAGCAGGTGCACACAATTCATCATAGACTTTATGCCAGGGTTTTAGAAATTTTCTAGCAACAAAATTCCACTGAACCATATCGGGGCTCCACCAATAGCCCCATTGATTGGTTGAGAATAAATAGTAATTGCCTTTGAATACCGTAATCACAGGATCCGCTGTGGCCCTATGTTTGCCCTGTTCAGAAAAATTGGGAATGGGGCAATAACCATAGTCAATATTTATGGGATTGCAATAGGTTTTTTGCTGCGCGATGGCAGTTGAAAAAAAACAACTCAGTAAGCAAATGATTGGTGCAGTTCTTAAGATTCTAGCAAGCATGGCATTGATTTGTGCAACGGTAAGTTACTGCATTCACAAAAAACTACCATGCATTATTGTGCCATCAACCAATCTTTTAATGCAGCAAAATTGGCTTCCATGGGAATGCTTTTTTTGCTTTGTTGAAAAAGAGGCAATACAGCATCTGGAATAGGAATTTTTTGGCCAATGGCAGCTTCTACCGTATCAGGAAACTTGACTGGATGGGCTGTTTCTAAAATCATGCCCTTGGCAGATGGATGCTTAGATTGATATTGCTCCAAAGCTTGATAAGCCACGGCTCCGTGTGGATCCAACATATATCCATCCCGTTGATAGACAGCTGCAATAGTCTGTTTAGTAATTTCATCAGAAATAGAATAACCCGCAATAGTAGCCGCCATTTTTCCATGGTCTTTGGCAAACAATTCCAAGATGCGCACAAAATTACTTGGGCTTCCAACGTCCATGGCATTGCTAATGGTAGGAACAGCCTTCTTTGGTTGGTATTGGCCGCTTTTCAAATATTCGGGAACAGCGTCATTAGCATTACAGGCCGCAATAAATTGTTGCAAAGGCAAACCACTGGCATGGGCCATGAGACCCGCACATAGATTTCCAAAATTGCCACTGGGAACGGAAATCACTGGAGCTGTTGTATGACCCATTTGATGCCATTGCTGCCATGCAAAAAAATAATAGAGCTGTTGTGGCAACCAACGTGCTACATTGATGCTATTGGCAGATGTGAGTGAAAGATGGCCATTCAAATCTGCATCCATGAACGCGTCTTTGACCATGGCCTGACAATCATCAAAACTACCAGCCACTTCCAAGGCCTTGATATTTTGACCGCAGGTAGTAAGTTGCAATTCTTGCACAGGACTCACTTTGCCACTGGGGTATAGGATAATCACTTCTACCCCATCCACACCCAAGAATCCATTGGCTACTGCTCCACCAGTATCTCCCGATGTGGCCACCAAAACCGTGGTTTTATTATAAGCCGCTTTGGAAAAATGACCCAAGCAGCGGCTCATAAATCTGGCACCTACGTCTTTAAAAGCCAGAGTTGGGCCATGAAATAATTCTAAGGAATAAATCTGCTCATTAATCTTGACCAGAGGAAATTCAAAGTCAACTGTCTCTGCTACAATTTGCTCTAAACTAACGGTATCAATGCTTTTTCCAACATAAGGTTGCATCACTTGCAAAGCCAGTTCTGTTTTATCTATACCGGGCAATGCTGCAATAAAGGCAGGACTTAGTTGGGGTATTTCTGTTGGAAAATACAAACCCTTATCGGGTGCTTGACCTCTAATAGTAGCTTCTCTAAAATCAACTATGGGTGCTTGTCCGTTGAGACTCCTATATTTCATAGTGCTATACTTCTGTTATCAATGATTCCACAAATCTTACACCACTGTGGTTAATGGTAGTTACATAGGTATGGTGGTCTAATCCAAGACCATCATAAATCTGGTGCATCACTGCCTCTACTTGTTTGGCTGTTGCAAGCGTTTCACTCAACATAAAAATGGAGGGACCAGAACCTGAGATGCCTCCACCTAAGGCACCTGCTTCTTTGCTTTGTTGCTTTACTTGGTCAAAGCCAGGAATCAGGATACTGCGCACAGGTTCAATTAATACGTCTTCTAATGATCTACCTATGAGTGCATAATCAGCTTGCAACAAACCGGCAACCAATCCTGCAATATTGCCCCATTGCCGAATGGCGTCTTTGAGCAATACTTTTTGTTGTAGAATGCTACGCGCATCAGAGGTTTTCACTTCTATCTGTGGGTGCACAATGGTCACGTATAAGGGCGGTGCTGTTAGTGCCACAATATCTAAAGGGAAAATAGAACGGATTAGGGTAACACCTCCATAAATACAAGGTGCAATATTATCCGCGTGTTTTACACCCGAAGCCAATTTTTCACCATTCATGGCAAAACGCACTAGGTCTTCTTTGCTAAAGTAATTGTGTAAAAGCCTGTTGGCAGCTGCAACTGCACCTGCAGAACTAGCCGCACTAGAACCCACGCCAGAACCTGGTTTGATTTGTTTTTTGATGGTTAATTCAAACCCAATATTGCTGGGTAATTCTTCCATCATGGCCAACAATGCAGCACCAGCTACATTTTTCTCTGGATCTGTGGGCAGGTTGTATGCGTCATCATTAATGATAGTGATACCTGGTATTTCTTTAAAGCGAATTTGCATTTTGTCAAATGGCTCATTCACTGCAAAACCCAATACGTCAAAACCACAGACCATATTGGCAACGGTGGCTGGTGCTTCCACTTTTACAAGAGCGGAAAAATCCATTTGATAGGGACTATTGATGGCTAATTTGTTCTCCATGATTTTTGTTTAAACCCTTGCTACTCTAATAATGTCTGCAAATACGCCAGATGCGGTTACGTCTGCGCCTGCACCAGCCCCTTTTACAACTAATGGTTGATCAGGATATCGCTCTGTGTAAAACAAAACCAGATTGTCTTTACCATACAAATGGTAAAAATCAGATTCAGCAGGTATATGTTGCAAGCCAACAGCCGCTTTGCCATTTTCATAAGCAGCTACAAATTTTAATTTGCAATTTTTGGCGGCTGCGGCGTCATAAATGGCTTTAAAATGCTGTTCTTGTTTTTCCATCTCTGCATAAAAATCTTCCACGCTTCCTTCAAAACAACTGGCTGGCAAAAAGTATTCGTTGCTGATGTCTTCCATTTCCAATTGTCTTCCGGATTCCCGAGCCAATATCATGATCTTACGCATCACATCTGTTCCACCCAAATCCAGTCTTGGATCAGGTTCCGTATATCCTTCTGCCTGTGCCTGTCTAACCACTTGTGCAAAGGGTTTTGAGCCATTATAGTTATTAAATACAAAATTTAAAGTGCCTGATAGCACGGCCTGTATTTTGCTGATAACATCCCCGCTTCTAAGCAAATCTGTTAAAGTGCCAATCACGGGTAAACCCGCCCCCACATTGGTTTCAAACAGAAACTTGGCATTGTATTCTCTGGCCTGTTGCTTGAGTAATTGATAGGCGCTATAGGAAGAAGAACAGGCAATTTTATTGCATGCTACTACTGAAATACTTCTAGTAAGTAATTTGCCATAAACAGCTGCCACTTCTGCATTGGCTGTTACGTCTACAAATACACTATTGCGTAAATTCAGTGTTCTAATTTGTTCAACAAATTGGTGAATGCTGCCAAGCGGTGCTGCTTCTAAACCAGCTTTCCAATTATCCAAGTCAATCCCTTCTTCTTGTACCAATATCCGTTTGCTATTGGCAAGACCCACTACCCTAATTTGTAATCTCAAATGCTCTAATAAATATTGGTATTGCTTTTGTAATTGAGCCAAGAGCTTTCCGCCTACATTACCTGTTCCAGCAACAAAAACGTTTAACTGCTTATAAGTAGTTTCAAAGAATTCCTCGTGCAAAACGTTGATGGCTTTTTGTACATCTATGGAAGAAAGTACAGCTGAGATATTTTTCTCAGAAGAACCTTGAGCAATGGCTCTAACATTAATTCCGTTTCTACCTAGTACTCCAAACATTTTACCACTGATACCTGGATGGCTTTTCATCTGTTCACCCACCAAAGCTACAATGGACAATCCTTTTTCAACTTTCAATGGTTCAACCCTACCTGTTTGAATCTCATGACTAAACATTAGGTCAATTGCCCCTTTGGCTTTCTCTGTATCAGTCTCATTAATACCCACACAAATACTATGTTCAGAAGAACTTTGGGTAATCAGTATCACGTTCACGCTTTGATTGGCCAAGGCTTCAAATAGTCGTTTGGAAAATCCGGGAATGCCTACCATGCCACTACCTTCCAAACTAAGTAAACTAATCTTGTTTACAGAAGAAATACCACGTATGATATTGTCATTGATGCTGGTACCGTTCTCAATTAAAGTGCCGTGTTCCTCTGCTGCAAAAGTATTTTTAACCCATACTGGAATATGGGCAGTCATGACCGGTTGAATGGTTGGAGGATAAATAATCTTAGCCCCAAAATGAGAAAGCTCCATGGCTTCCTGATAGGATATATGCTGTATAGGTCTAGCATTGGCTACCAGTCTTGGGTCTGCGGTCATCATACCACTTACATCGGTCCAAATTTCTAGAACAGATGCTTGTACAGCAGCCGCATAAATGGCGGCAGTATAATCAGAACCGCCCCTTCCTAATGTAGTAGTATGATTGTGCTGATCACTGGCAATAAAGCCTGGCGCCACATATAGGCTACAAGGGTTCTTAATTAGATAGTCTTTGATTAGCTGATTGGTCTTGCCAAAATCTACCAAGGCATTGCCATGATGGGAATTGGTTTTGATCAGATTCCTTGAATCAACCCAGTGTTGATCTATAGGAATAGATTGAAACTTAGCCGCCATGATCAATGAAGAAAGAATCTCTCCATAGCTCACCATTCTATCTCTGGTGCGTTCAGACAATTCTCCTAATAAAAACACCCCATCACTAATGGCTTCTAATTCATTGAACTTTTGTTTTACCTGACTCAAACAAGCGCTTTGCTGTTGAATGGGTAACAATTCTCTAACCGCATCCAAATGCTTTTGCTCCAAGCCTTTTAACACTTGCTGATAAGACTCGTTTCCTGCTTCTGCCATACTACCAGTTTGTAATAAGGCATCCGTTACACCACCCATGGCAGAGAGCACCAAGACTAGGGGTTCTTTTTTCACAGCTTCCAAAACAATGGAAACTACTTGATTCATGTTTTTGGCATTGGCTACGGAGCTACCGCCAAATTTTAATACTTGCATAGATTCTATTTCTGATTCCCTTAGGAACAATTGAGTTGATCTTGTTGATGTACAGCTTTACAGCCCTTTGATAATATGGAAATAACAACCCCTTACAGGGTCGTAGTAGTAGTTGTAGGAACAACAACAAACAGCGTAGAAGCCGTTGCAGTGGTAGAGATAATATGTTGTTGCAGTATTTGCATGTTCCTTATGAGTCTTGAAGATAGTACAATCTTCCGGCATTTCAAGTTGATCCATCAAAAAAAATAGCCTGCTGAACAACTATTGGTTCAGCAGGCTAACTATATTATGATACAGTGCTAATGGTTTTCATATCGGTCATGGCCCTGCGCAATTCAGCACCCACCAATTCTACTTGGTGGTAACGAATTACTTCATTCACGGCAATCAAGATCTTATTGTCAACACCAGCATCAATACCATTGTTGAAATTTTTACCTATCACATCTGTGTCTACTTTTTTCATGAAATCCGCCAACAATGGTTTGCAAGCATGATCAAACAAGTAGCAACCATATTCAGCCGTATCAGAAATTACGCGGTTCATTTCAAATAATTTCTTGCGCGCAATGGTATTGGCAATCAATGGTGTTTCATGCAATGACTCATAATAAGCAGACTCAGCTTTAATGCCAGATTCTACCATTGTTTCAAAAGCAAGTTCTACACCAGCACGAACAAAGGCCACTAATAACAAACCATTGTCAAAAAATTCTTGCTCTGCAATTTTCACATCACCAGCGGGTGTTTTTTCAAAAGCTGTTTCACCGGTGGCTGCTCTCCAAGTAAGCAAGTTCTTGTCATTATTGGCCCAGTCTTCCATCATAGTTTGGGAAAATACGCCACTCATGATATCGTCCTGGTGTTTTTGGAACAAACTGCGCATGATGTCTTTTAGTTCTTCAGACAATTCATATGCCTTAATCTTTGCAGGATTACTCAAACGATCCATCATGGCAGTAATTCCACCTTGCTTTAAGGCTTCGGTTACTACTTCCCATCCGTATTGAATTAATTTAGAAGCATATCCTTTGTCAATGCCTTTTTCAATCATCTTGTCAAAGCAAAGAATAGAACCGGTTTGCAACAATCCACAAAGAATGGTTTGCTCACCCATTAAATCTGATTTTACTTCTGCTACAAAAGAAGATTTTAATACACCTGCTCTGTGACCACCAGTACCAGCACAATAGGCTTTGGCTTGTTCCCATCCTTTTCCTTCTGGATCATTCTCTGGGTGTACTGC
>Ga0209480_10002207_pt1 | contig 13546 bp, 17 predicted proteins | sample JI61114C2DNA_FD_187501 | JGI IMG/M metagenome (GOLD analysis project Ga0209480, IMG submission 187501) | Wastewater effluent complex algal communities from Wisconsin, to seasonally profile nutrient transformation and Carbon sequestration -... | ecosystem: Engineered > WWTP > Effluent > Algae...
GCCAAACAGATTCGTGTGATTAATCAAAAGCTGATTAACATCCCCAAGCCTAAAGTAACCCGCGCTCAGCCTAAACAAGCAAAAGGCCTGCAAGAAACTAAGCCTATGCGCACGCCTCTAAACCCACCGCCAACCAGATCGCCTTACTGGGGGCGTTAATGAGCTGGCTCGAAATCCCACTAAGCTCAGATGCACCGTATTTCAGCCAAGAAAACCAGCTCTTTGGCTATAGCTATAATTTTGAGTTCGAATGGATCGAGCGTGAGAACTTTTGGGCTTGGCATATCTATGACGCACGCGAACAGCCGCTAGCGCTTGGTATCAAACTAATTGCCGAATGGCCGCTCTTTGTGCACCGCGCTGGTGATCAGGTGCTTGCTTTTTATCTGCGACCTAAAGTACCCAATGCTCAATTAGAGCTGACAAGTTTGCAGAGCGATTTTAACTTGGTGGTCCATGCGGCTATTTGATCGGGTAGTGGAGCTCACGGTGGGTCAAACCAATATCACTGGCCTAGACTTAGCGTTTGAGATCGAAAAAGATTTAGAGCCCGAGCCCAATGCGAGCGAAATCACCATCTTTAACTTGAGTCTCACAAATCGTGCAGCTCTGTCAAAATATCAGCGCGTGCCCGTCATACTTAAAGCCGGCTACCGAGATAGCTTGGGGGTGATTTTTCAGGGTGATATGCTGAGGTGCAGTCATATTAAAGAAGACGCCTGCTGGATAACCGTACTTTCGTGCGGTGATGGTACCAACGCGATCCAATCTAAGCGCACCAACAAGAGCTACGCCAAAGGTACGCCGGTAAAAACCGTGGTCGGCGATTTATCGAAGCACTTAGGTTTAGCCACAGGCAACGCCGATAGCCAGCTCAATCAGCTTAACTCACAGCTTGATCGTAGCCTGAGTGTTTCAACTAATCCCATGGCGGCGATATCCAGATTACTGCGGCACGAAAACATGAGCGTATCCGTACAAAACGGCGCGCTACAAATCCTAAAAAAAGGTACGGCTTTAGCCAAAGAAGCGATTTCCCTCAGCGCTGACAGCGGCCTCTTAGCTTCACCTGAAGTTGGCAGCAAGGGCGAAATCACCATCCGAGCTCTACTCATGCCCGAGTTTGCACCCGGGCGGCTCGTGCATATCGATTCGGCTCTTTACCAAGGCTTGGTGGTGATCCACAAAGTTCGCTTTAGTGGCGCGAGTTTTGGCGATACGTGGGAGGTAGAGATGGAGTGTGGGATCAAATAGGGTATAATAAGAATAAACGTTGCTATAGGATAAGCGATTTCCCTATAATAACAGCCCAACTTCTAGGCGGCTTTTTTAAGCTTAAAAAATACCTCTGGGTAATTGGCCGCTATAGTAAGCAAAACCTGAGCAGCACCACTGGGCTTTCTTCTGCCTTGTTCCCACTCTTGAATGGTACGAATACTAACACCCATAAAGGCTGCAAAAGCCATTTGTGATAAATGCATGTTATCTCTGATATGTTGGATATCTTCGACTGTATTTATTTGATAACGTTTTCCTTTACCTTTCTTGATTTCCCTGACACCCTCTAATAGTTCAGCACCAAGATCTCTTTTTTTAAGCATTTTTAACCTCCTTGCGAAGCTGGACAAGAATATCTTTTGGTATATCTGTTAGCTCGTTTTTGGCATAAACAGAAAGAAACCAAATTTCTTCTCTTTTACCAACAAAATAATAAATAACTCTTATACCACCTCGCTTGCCTCTGCCTTTGGCTTGCCATCTAAGTTTTCTTATTCCACCACCCTGAGGAATTAGGTCTCCAGCTTTGGGGTGATTTACTAAAAACCATTGAAGAGCAGCGAATTCGTCATCATCGATGTAGTCGTATATGTACTTAGTAAACGATGGGGATTCTATAAATTCCATATGCTTATATTTACGTCATTGCCGTATGAAAAGCAAGCCTGATCCATCTTATTTTTTAAAGCCACCCCCATTTTTTGAGCCTCAATCACCCCTCACATCGCTTATAATATCGGCCATGACCAAAATACCCACCTTAGGCCAAGTGCTTAATCAAGCCATCAACAATCGCCTGCTTGATCTTCACACAGCTCTAATCGCCCGCGTAGAAAGCTACGATGCTGCTAAACAGCAAGTTAACGTTTCACCGGTGCTTAAGCGAGTTCTGCCCAATTTAGATGGTGAGTTGGTTTATGAGCAATTGCCGGTCTTATCTGAGGTACCGGTGCTCTTTCCCCGTGCCGGTGGCTTTTTTATCTCGTTCCCGATCCAGCCGGGCGATTTTGTTCAGCTAGTTTTTAACGAAGTGAGCATTGACGATTGGATGGCAGGAGCAAGCTCTACGATTGTTTCAGGTGAGCGCTTTAATTTGCAGGGCGCTGTGGCCATTCCAGGCGTGTATCCCGAATCTAAGCCTATCAGCGACGCTCATAGCTTGAACTTTGTGGCCGGCAAGGATCAAGGGGTACAGATTCACATCGATGGTGAAAAAATTAAGCTCGGCTCGGACCTGGCCAGTGAAGCTTTGGCGATAGCTAGCCGGGTTGAAGCTGAGCTTAATAAAATTATCAACGCATTTAACTTACATACCCATGCCAGCCATGGCGCTGTGAGTTTACCAGCCATCGCTTCAGCCGGTTTAATCGCCACCACCAAAGTAGTCGCTGAATGATGGACCTGGCGCTACATAACAACGATCTCAGCTACGCCAACGGCGATATAAACCTGTGTGCTAACGATACTCTAGCCATTGCCCAAGCCATTTCCATTCGCCTCAAAACGCTGGCTGGTGAATGGTTTATGGACAGTCAAATCGGCGTGCCTTATCTCACCCAGATCTTGGGCCAAAAACGCAACGACCGTTTTTTGCGCCACACTATTGTGTCTGCCATCGAATCAGTGCCAGGTGTGCGTGAAATTACTAATTTTAGTGTTGAGCAAACAGACGATCGTGGCATGATTATCAGCCTTGAGGCTCGTCTTAACAATCAAACGATTATTCCAATCAAAGCATCAGTGGAGATTTAAATGCCAGCTACGTGGGGCTTATCGGCTCAGGGTTTTAAAACTAAAGACATCCATACGATCAAGCGTGAGTTAACTGAGGCTTTGCAGCAAAACATCGATCCAAACTTGAGCTGCGAACCCGATACGGTGGCTGGTCAAATCGTGGCTATTGTGGCCAATCAAACCCGACAAGTATGGGAGATGGGAGCAGGCCTCTTAGCCTCACTCGATGCTAATATGGCTCAAGGACGAGCTCTAGATGCTCTTTGTGCACTCACTGGTACTTATAGAAAACAAGCCCAGCGCAGCCGATTAAAAGTCCTGGTAAGGCTCGCCGGTCACGCTAGTTTGCCCAAAGACAGCCTAGCAGCTAGTTCAGACAACATCAATACGCGCTTTAGGACGTTAACTGAGGTTAAAAACGACTCGCCTAACGAAGAGCTGGTAGAAGCCGAGATGGTCGCTGACGAAGCAGGCCCAGTCTATGTTAAAGCCAACCAGCTTAATCATATTATTACGCCCCATTCTGGTTGGCTCGGTATCACTAATCCCAAAGACGCTTTGCTCGGCCGCCATGATGAATCAGATGACTCATTACGATTACGCCGTTTAGATGAGCTACGCGCTTCAGGTACATCTACCCGCGAGGCGCTTAAAGCGAGACTGAAAAACCTTAACGGTGTACAAGCAGTCCATATCGAAGAGGGCCTGCATAGCTTCACCGCCTACGTGATGGGCGGCGATGAGTTGGAGATTTGTGAAGTTCTATGGGTCAATAAACCTTTAGGCGTGACCACTATTGGCTTAATCACCCATCCGGTGACAGCTTCTAACGGTCAGGTTTTTCCAGTAAGCTTTAGCCGACCTGTACTAATCCCCTTGTCTCTGCATATAAACTTGCGGCTTAAAGCAAAGCTAGACGAGCTTGAACTAGCTGCCCTAAAAAGCAAAATCATCGATTACGCCTACAACAATATCAAACTCGGCGATGACCCTTACCCGTCTCGGCTTTATCCCGTGTTATTTAGCGAGCCCAAAATCTTAGATGCCATCTCGATCAACCTACGCCGGGTTGGTAGCCTAGAGCCACTACCTAAAGACTTTAAGGGCTATGAGCTAGCCAACTTTGACAGCGCGCAAATCTTTATCGAGCAAATGGTGGCACCGTGAACTTAATCGATGAAGCTGAAAGCCTCATGCTACATCAGTTCAAAAACTCCCATAAGCTAATTGGCTTAATACGTAGCCTAGTAGCGCCATTAGAAGAAGTCGATCAGCTACTACAGAGCATGCACCATGGTCGCTATATTGATGACGCCGCCGCTCACCGCCTGGATATCTTAGGCCGTATTGTTGGTCAGCCTCGTAACGGCATGGACGATGATGATTATCGGGCGTGGATTAAAGTAGCGATCAAGCTAAATATCGGCTCGGGTACTATTGCAGACCTTTTGGCTATTTTAAGCATTCTGTACGGCAAAACCCCCGACGTTGAGCTACAAGAACGCCCGCCCAACAACCTAGTTTTTAGCTTCTTCACCCTACCCCATGCGCCCTTAAAAGCTCTGTTTGCTATTCTTAGCAGCGCTTGCCCGGTGAGTACCAAGTGCTCTTTTATCCGCGCCGATGTGGGAGCAAGTGCTGCAAGTATCAGATTAGCTGGCTTAGAGCCTCACAAAGCCAAGCAAATCTTTCGCTTTGACCTAAGCCCATTTCCCGAAGTATTTTTTGCTGATTTTTTTAAGGAGTACTAATGAATAAACCAAGACCAAACGATTTTGCCTGGGCTCATGGCCCTAAAGCCAACCTCAAAGAGCCCTTCGACGACCTCAAAGAACAAGGCTGGAGCTACGGCGACACCCCTACTGCTGCCAACTTTAACTGGCTCTTTCAAGAAATCGGCACCTGGCATCACTACCTAGAAGATCGTTCAGACCAAACAGCTGATGATGTATTAAAATTATCTGAGCGGCTAGAAAATACTAACGTTGATCTAAGAATACTAACCAGAGAATTAAAAAGTGTGTTCGAACTGCTTATTGAGGTACGCACAAAAGTACTGGAACACCACCCTAGCCCACCCTTACCGGGACTTATAATGAACTTTGGGCCTAATCTTGATTAAGACAAGAACTGAATTGCGGTTTAGGCTGCTAATTTAAGTGGTTCAATATGGTTATGTAATCTCAATGCGTACCACAGTTCAAAATCTCTCTGTAAATTAAGCCAGAACTGTGGCTCCATCCCAAAAGCGTCACCAAAGGCTAAAGCAGATGATGCACTCACACCTCTTTTACCATTAATGATTTCATTGAGACGGGCGTATGGCCATTTCAGGTGCTCTGCAAATTGCTTTTGAGTAATACCAGATGGCTTTAAAAACTCCTCCAACAGCATTTCACCTGGATGAGTTGGTGGTCTTTTTTTGGGTAGCATAACTCTCCTGTTTTTTAATGATAATCGACTATATCCACATTAAACGCCGTAGATTCTTCCCACATAAAAACGATCGCCCATTGCTGATCAATCTTAACTCGCCAAAACTGTTTTAGATTGCCTGACAACTTAGCCAGCTTATTGCTCGGTGGTACCTTGAGAGTTTCTATCTGCGTAGCGGCATTTAACTGGTCAAGTAATCTGCGAGCTTTTGTATGCAGAACAGAAGGTACACTTCTAGAATGCCTACTATTAACACCATCAAAAATATCCTGCGCAGCCTGGCTAGCAAAGCTCTCTATCATTTATTATGTATATCGATACCCGATATAAAAAGCAATAACCTTCAGTTAGGTTTAAAAAATCCCATACGCCCAACTTGCTTTTTACCCAATTCCCAACCTATATTAGGTACAAGAAAAAAAAGCGACCCTGGCGTTTACCAGGGTCTCAACAGAGATGCCGTCCACACAGTCTAAAGTTTGAAACGGCAATCACTTCAGCTAGGAAAGATCCTAGCTAGGACATCAGTGGTTGTCAATTTCCAAACTGTTTAAAGTGAAAATGGCATTTCTCTAGAAATGGAGAATGTGCATGAGCACTGCAGTATTGCCTAATTTCGCCGCTTTAACCGCTGAAACTTTGCTAGAAGGCTTAAAGCCAAGAGCGCTTCAGATTTTGGCCCACATTTTAACTCTCACCAGCCCAACCAAACCGATTGCCTGGGTTAGCCAAAGCCATCTGGCCAAAATAATCGGCATCCACAAAGATACTGTTGGCAAACATATTAGGGCACTAGAAAAAACCGGCCGTCTAATCTTTCAGGGTACTTGGCATCAAGGTCGTCACAAAACATACAAGATTATCTACGCCCGTTCAAACGAAGAATTTTCCACGTACGGCGTTTTTGCCGGACCACCTACGGCGAATTCAGCTGACCACCCACGGCATTTTCACCGGAACTTAAACAGACCTTCTTTAACAAAATTAATTAAACAAACCGAAGAACCTGCTACTGAAAAATATTCAGAAAAAAACCTCTTAAAGCAAAGCCTCAGAGATTTAGGCCTCAGCTCAAACAAAACCAAGAGTCTGCTGCAAAGATTCCCCCAAGAAAGAATCGAGCAACAAATAGCCAACCTAAAAGATCAGCTAGCCAAAAACCTCGAGATTAATAATCCCGCCGGATGGCTACTAAGGGCCATAGAGAAAAACTATCACCTTGAAACTAAGCCTATTCAGACAGAGCAAGAAGAGCAAAAATGCCGCGAATCGTACAATTTGCTCAAATCAGCCGAGCTATATGAGAGCCGCCAAGAATATGAACAAGCCATCAAACTCGCTCAGCAAAGCCTAGCAATAAAGCCGAACCAAAGCGCCCAAGAGCTAATTAACCGAATCGAGCATGCTAAAACCCAAGAAGCTCATCAAGCTCAAGCCCTGGCAAATATCCCCCAAGAAGAGTTTGAGCGCGTATTAGCCGAAGAAATCGCCAAGCAAAAAGATTTGTTCATGCGCTTAGGTATCAGCAAAGTGAGTGATTTTCATATCAAAGCCGCAAGAGCAGCGACGATCGAGAGATTATTTCAAGAAAAAACATAAACAATTTCAAGCACTTAGATCGTTTACGTCCCTAGCTACGCATTGCCCGCTTGAATATTTTTGAGAGACTTATATTGAGCCTAATAAGTTCTATCAATTTTCGTATGTTTCTCGATGTCAGTAGTTGCAATACTAATCGATTCTGAATTTAGAATTTTCATCAATATTAAATGAATGCTCCAATGCTTGTGTGGGTTTGCTGGTGTTTTTTAATTTTTGATGGGAATTTGAAAATGATTGATTATGTTATTGTTGCCATCTATTTAGTTGTAACATTGTTTATTGGTCTTTATTCTGGAAGAAAGACTAAAAACATTAAAGAATACGCCATTGGCAAAAGAGATTTCTCTACGCTTATTTTACTTTCTGCTATATTTGCCACTGTTGTAGACGCTAGTGATACTATAGGACTTGCTGGAAACACATTTTTAATTGGTCCTATTTTTCTTTTTTCTTACATGGGCATGATTGTATCGCGTTTCCTAACAGCTTATTTCATCGCTCCTAACATGGGTCAGTTTTTTGGGCTTATATCATCGGGTGATATTCTAGAAAAACTCTTTGGTATAAGAGCAAAGACTTTAATGGGGCTCTCTACTATTATTGAAAGCACTTTATTAATTGGAGCTCAAGTATTAGCCCTTTCTCATATTTCTCAATATTTTTTTGATATCTCAACAGAATTTGCAGCAATAATTGGCTCTTTTTTTATAGTTATCTATTCATTCCGGGGAGGAATTAAATCAGTTACTTCTACTGATGTCTTTCAATTTGCCATACTTATCATCGCTATCCCTATAGTTTGCGGAGTTGGAATTATCAAAATCGGCGGTTATGATGGACTGATTTACACTATTAAAACTAAAGGTTTAAGTTTCAGCAGCGATACAAATATGAGTTATCAGGCAGCAATGTTTATTTCGTTCTCACTGCCATGCCTTTACCCTCTCTGCCTACAACGCATGCTTATGGCCAAAAGCCCGGCACAAATAAAATCTGCCTTCATAGCTAATGGACTCCTATCGATTCCTTTTCAATTAATCGTTGGTACCATTGGGCTAATAGCACTGATTTTAATACCAGACGTTAGAGCAGAACATGCTTTTCCTGCTCTGGTCGATAAAATCGTCCCCATCGGCTTAAAAGGCTTAGTGATAGCAGGCCTATTAGCCGTGATCATGTCGACCATAGATTCCATTCTTAATATAGGGGCAATAGCGCTTACTAACGATCTAGTGGGATCTTTGGTTAAAACACCGCTTAAGACTAAAACGAGTCTACGTTTAGTAAAAATATCATCAGTGTTAATAGCTTTTGGCGCCACTGTAATAGCAATGAGATTTACCAGTATTATCGATTTACTTTTTTACGTACTGATGCTTGGTAATTCAGTTTATTTTCCTGGCTATTTTTTAGGAATACTTGGTTTTCATGGTTCAAAAAAAGCTTTTTGGATAGGAGTGGTTCTAGGTATTACCACAATGATCGTTGGTGTATTTTTCCTAGACATGTTCATCTTACACGTCATGCTATTGGCCATCACGCTTAATGCATCAGCTCATCTCTTAGAAAGATTTTTAAAAAATAAGTGGCCATTTTTTTGGATACCACGTTTTATCAACAAAGAAGCCTGGTTTAGTTATTCGCGATATTTCTTTGTTAATCACTGGGTCAAAGACCAAGATTATTGCAGCATTTTTGCTATCTGTAGTATCGGCCTTTCAGTTCTTCCATTTTTTGGACCACAAAATACGGGCGTTTATCAAAATGAAACGATATTTCTTGGCATCAATGGCTTCACCGCATCAATTTCATTACTCCTACTATTTAAGGAAGTTTGGAATCAAAAACTTATAAAATATTTTCCACTACTATGGGCATTATTACTAGTTATAGCATTACCATTACAGTCTTTTTTTATGTTCATCAGAACCGGTTTTTCAAGCATGTGGCTAATAGAAGCTTTGGTTATCCTTCCCCTTCTATCCGTGCTTACTTCACGAAAAGGTCTCATCTATAGTTATTCTATAGGTCTGGTCTTAGCTTGCATCATCGCAGCTATGTTTCCATCAAATACACTTGCAGATGATCATATGGGACAATGGGCAGTGCTTATTCATATGATCACATTAGCCATCTGCTTAGCCCTGTTTCGACAAAAAGACGTCAGGTACTGTCGAACTATCACTGCTACCATGATTCATGAGGCCAACAGAGCATTATCAACCTTTGAAAATGCTGCTGTCTATTTCGAAAGCCTTTTTCCTGTACTCATCTCATCTTACCAACGAATGGTGCCATTAAACCAAAGAGCCATACCAATAGATGAACTCAATGAAATGTTAACCCTACCATCCAATCTTAAAGATTTGAGCCTGAGAACCAAAGATGCTCTAACTAACCTGCTCGATCGACTAAAATCTCAATCAGTAGAAGATTTAATGGAAAAATGTGTTATAAACGAATGCATAAAAATAGTTTTATCTAATCCGTTGCTTATAAAACACAAAAACTTAATCACTGTATCAGAAAATAACACCTTAGAAGTCTTGGCTGATTGCGATGACATAATACAGGTCTTTATCAACCTTATTGAAAATGCTCTTTATGCTCTAAAAAACTCTCATAATCCAAAAATATCTATCACTATAAGAAATTACACTGTTATCATTCAAGACAACGGAGAAGGAATCTCTGAAGGCAATCTGCCCAATATATTTGATGAAGGATTTTCAACCAAACCCAAAGGCGGTCAAGGTTTGGCTTATTGTAAAAGCGTTCTTGAACGGCACGGCGCATTAATAAGCTGTCGTTCGAAAAAAGATCTCTATACTAAATTTTATATCTCATTTCCTAAAGAGGCAGCAACACTATGAAAGCACCAATAGCTATATTTCCCACCAAGTCATTAATGATCGATGATGATATACTTTACACGCGGTTATTTACCAAAAATATGTTACGCAATGAAAGCATACCTATCGTTCCAAGCAGCATAGATTTAATGAACATTATTCTCGAACAAGGTAATAATGATTTTATATACCTAACAGAACCTACTCAAATCATCACTGCCAATAACCTCTCAAAAAAACCATGTGAAATAAGTAATCAATTAAAAGAAACAGTGTCAGTATTAATCGCTGATTTTCATATGCCTGGTATGGACGGGTTAGAATTTTTTGCCAACATAAAAAGTCCATTTATCTATAAGATACTTGTGTCAAATTTTATAGAAGAAGAATATTCAGAGAATGTAAATAATGCTGTTAACAATGGCATAATTAATGCGTTTATAGATAAGAAAAATGACTTGTATAAAAACCTAAAGAAAAGCATTTTAAAAGGTCAAAATCATTTTTTTACTTTATTGAGCAATCAAATATTTCATCCATATCCAGCTATGAAAGATCCTGATTTTTCCAAATTCATCTGGGAGATGATCGAAAAGATAAACCCAGATACAATGTATGTTGATGAAAAAGTGTGTCAATTTTACTTAAAAAATAAAAACACAAATAAAGTCTTATTTGTCACAACAACCAAAGAGATAAATGATGTTTTAAACAGCTATCAGGCTGAAATAGCAAGTAAATATGTAATTAAAAATCTTAGCTCCAGTAATTTTATGTTGGCATGCAAAGATCCATTTTCTGTAGATGGCTCTGAATGGGACAATTTCTTAAGACCAGCCAAAAAAATCCAAGGTCGTTTTGACGACTATTTATTTACTATCATTGAAGGGAATGTTTATGACCAAGAATATCCGTCTTGATAACGACAGTAAAAAAGTAGCTGAAAAATTTTCACATCGCTGTGAAATAGATACTGGCTATCTAGCTTATAGAGATCTTCCACAGATTTTAAATAAATACTGCCAGGGAAAAAATGCCCTTGATTATGGCTGTGGCGCTGGTTATTCTACCGCCCTTTTAAAAGACTGGGGATTTGATGCCACAGGAGTCGATATCAGCAGTCATATGATACATCAGGCACGAATAAACTACCCTGAGCTAAGCTTCAATCACATAAAACTCAACGAATTACCGTATAAGGATAATTCTCTTGACCTTGTGCTCAGTGTTTTTGTACTTTTTGATATACCATCATTAGATTTACTCACCAAATACGCTCAAGAAGCGAAACGAGTATTAAAACCAAACGGTATTTTTATCGGCATCACTGGCAGTGAATATTTTCATAAAAACAATTGGCTTACTGCCATTAATGACATCGAAAATAACCAAAATCTTAAATCAGGAGAAATTTACTCTGTTAATGTGACAGATGTAGATATTATTTTTCATGACTTTTATTATTCAGATCACGATTACATAGATGTTTTTAAGCAAAGTAAACTAAATAAAATCGCCACGTTTCATCCATTGGGAAAAACAGAAGATAACATCAAATGGCTAACAGAATGGCAATTGCCGCCTTATGTTATCTATGTTTGCTCTCCATCAAAATAATGCCAAATTATTTTACCTATTGAAACAATATTAGATTCAACAAGATCTGGATTATTAGCTTGTTTGATATATGTTCTTTTGCCATTAAAATATATATCTCGCACGATCCACTCATTGTGACCAATCGGGATAAGCCAACTGCAGGCAGTTATCTCTGCTAAAGAATATTTTTCCTTTATTTCACCAATATTAATAATCATACCACCAACTATATCCCCAATATTAAACCTTGGGCTCATCGATGAATCGTCTATCTGAATCACTATGGGGTTATTAGCCTTTTTTCTTTGTTCATTCTTAAAGGCTTCTATAGTCAGCTCTAAACCGGGATATTCTTTTTTATCACAAGAAGTATTTTTGGTGCCATATACCGGCCCATTGCCTTCACCAAAAACTATCCACTCAGTTGTTACCTGAATGCCATAAACATCAAGACCTGATAAAATACGACGAATACCATCTTGACGAGGCAAAGCACGACCAAGCTCCCATCCCTTCAAAGTCATATGTGGGATATCACTTTTTAAAGAAAATTCTTCTTGATTTAGACCAGTCAAAGAGCGAATAGATTTTATTCGCCATCCAATTTTTTTAAGCTCATCTACACTGAATCTGTTCCTTTCAGACATAGGCAGTTACCGGATAAGATTTCGAATTTTTCATGCACTCAATACCTTTTTTAGGTTTTCTTTTACATCTGAAACATAAAACCAACTCGAAGTATCATTTTTTAAAAAAATAGCGACCCAAGGTGTTTATTTTTCAAAAATTTATGTGACTATTAACCACAACAGTTCAAGATAGGAAATACCACCTTGTCCAACAAACAAATCTTCAGCGCCACAGAAATTGACAGCTTTTTGCTCTGCCGCAAGAAGTGGGCCTTTCGTTATCTGGACAATCTAGATCCCGCCCCTTCCAAAGCCGCTGAACTGGGTTCGGCTGTACACAAAGTTTTAGAAAATTATTTAAGGACTAATTCAATTACATATGACACCGCTGAGGGCCGGATTGCTAGCACCGGCCTGAAGTTTTTACCACAAAATCTCGACCAATCACATATCGAAAGACATATTTTCTTTAGCATCGAAGCTCACATCTTTCACGGCTTTATCGATTATTTTCACCACTTAGGCAGCCAAATATGGCTCATTGGTGATCACAAAACCTGCTCTAGTTTTAGCTCTGCACTTAAGCCAGAAGAATTAAAAACTAACACCCAGGCTAATATCTATGCCCAATGGGCTTTTCGTGAAAGAAACGCTGACACTGTTAAGCTTAAATGGATTTACTACCGCACCAAATCAACGCCTGAAGCCCGGCTAGTCGAAGCCAGTCTCACTAAAGACGAAGCGCTTGAAAACTTTCAGCCCATTTTACAGGCCGCCAACGATATTAAAAAGCTCTTGGATGAAAAAGCACTCGCCAAAGACCAACCAAAAAATCTCTCAGCATGCTTTAAATACGGCCGATGCCCCTATTACGCCGCATGCAAATACGACTCAAAAGAGATACCGACCGATCAAAATAATCAATTAGAAGCTAGTGCCACCCGTGAAAACAGCAAATATACCCATACTGAAAGCTTCTCTATCAATAAGTCAAATATCAAGCAAGAAGCGTTTCATTTGTTTATTGATTGCGCACCAACCAAAACAGGCGGGGATTATCAGCAAACTATCGAGCTCTCTGAGCTCCTAAAACCGATTTTAACCAAGATTAACACCGAGAAAGAACTTAAGCATTATCGATTAGCCGGCTATGGACAACACGTCGGATTAATCGCTAATTATTTAACCGAGCACCTAAAAATTAACCCCTACGACAACCGTACAGCCGTCTTAAGCAGCCTGAGAACACCGGAGGGTTGTGACACCCTGCAAACTCTCACCGCTGCAGCAGGCAAAGTTGTACGAGGGTTTTAATCATTTAACCTAGAAAACCTAGATAACCCAGACAACCTAGATAACCCAGACATCAAAAACCGAGAAAACAACCTACAAAAGGATGGTAATTCTTATGAGTAT